>Ga0247734_1001067_pt1 | contig 21766 bp, 20 predicted proteins | sample UWRJL103311B2_FD_180933 | JGI IMG/M metagenome (GOLD analysis project Ga0247734, IMG submission 180933) | Plant litter microbial communities from Arlington Agricultural Research Station in Wisconsin, United States - UWRJ-L103-311B-2 | ecosystem: Environmental > Terrestrial > Plant litter >... | reverse complement strand
GCATTCCATCATATCAAATGGGGCAAGGGCGATAAAGAACACGACATAGATGAATACGCTGCTCCTGACCACGCGCAGCATTAAGCGCACGTGTAGCTACGTCTATTTGCAGGCTCTCAACATCCGCGCGGATCAGAGCTGAGGAGTTCAGGGGGGAAAGGAGGGGGGTGGCATTTCTCTCTTTCTCGGGGCACAAAATTTCGGGCTCTATTCTTTTTTTTATAGAGATCTACAGGTTCTGCTCTCTGCATGATTCTTAATATAGGATCATGGTTCAAATTTCAATTCAAATTCAAATTCAAATGCCTCAAGAGTAGTACTAATCGACACTAGTGCACCTGTACCTTCATGCATGTGATACCTAATCTGAAAAGACTATAAAATATCAAGACTTCTTTAACCGCATAGAGAGTGACCGGTGTTGGAAATATAACGAGTCATCTACTGCATGTAAAGTGGTTAGGTCGAACCAAATATTCACAATGTTGAAGTTTAAAATACAACGATCAACTTTCCTACACGATTGTTTATTGCCTCAGCTTCCCACATGTGATAGGCTGAGCTCAAAACAACGTGGAAAGAAATACCGTCGGTAAGCTCAGTTTAGCAATAGGGGCCAATCATAAAAATTCATTCATTTACTAAAGATAATGATACAGAGTAGATTCCTCGCGTGGTCCTCTCTACAACACCAAACGATAAAATTAGAACCATAACGCCTTCCTCGTCCTATGCTGTCTTTAATACCGCGGGTATTCACAGCTACCCTTCCAGTTTCAAATAGTTTATAATCATGATGGAGGTGGTATATCGTTCTCAGCGACATTGCGTCTTCGGACCTCAGTCTCATCAGCTTCGATCTTAACCTTTCCGTTTGCGCCAGTGCTCTTGGTCGCAATTGATTTCTCGCGTCTTCGCTCCTCCTTTGGTGGTTGGAAGCGCTTTCGGACGGTCTCAACCATTTTGCCGAACCAGTAAAAGTTCAACGTGTTGAGCACAACATTGCTACCAAGGTAGGTGAAGGCAAGCCAAAGTGGAACATATTCCTCTCCAGCGAACTGCATGACACTTCCATGAATGGGAGCTGCACTTTTGCCGGAAATCGCTTCAGCTGCAGCCGCAGAACTATTGTTAAGGGCATCAAAATGAATAGAAGCGGCGGCTGGTTTGCGGTGCATGATTGCCCACACGTCTTGATAAACTCGTACCGATTGGTATGTACCCCACACCAAGCGGCAGCAGAAGAAAGTGAAAAGAAGCATAATTCCATTGTAGAGTTGCGGTTTAGATCCCGTCATGTCGAGTTTGTCAAAGAACCAGTGAAAGTTTAAGAATGGGGAAGAGAGTTCGTATAGGATGAAAGTACAACCGTAATAGTTAACAAATGGTCTCTGCACGGTTTATTAGTGGACATTCTCTTATTGTGCGGGCCCAAAAAAAGAAGAGAAAGACATACGAAGCCAAATGAGAAGACCAAAAGAGCACTCAATGCATGGGCAAGCATTCCGTATCCGAAGACCTTGACATTCTGTAGGGTAATGAATAGATCCCATAGAAAGTAACCCGCCGCAAGACCTTGAATCATTCCCGAGGCTCCAGTGTAGCCAAACACACGCTCTACAGCGTTCATGTCTTTGCGCTCAGTGTCAGTCATCATGACATAGAGCGCGAGCGTATTGATCATGGTACTTTGGCACAGTGATACCACATGGACGTCCCAGTTAAGCTTTCGCTCTGGGGAGAGCTTCGTGTATTTCACAGGAAATAGCTTCTTCGAGATCCATGGTGAAAAGACGACATTTATGAATGTATAGCCTAGAAAAGCTGCGAGGACCTCGTGAATATGCAGTGGCAGAGTGGTGAGGTGGAAGTAGTCGGCAAAAGGCTGGATTGCCTTGGAAAGCAGTGGTATAGGCGGGAAAGGGTCCAGCATGGTGACAGCCGTAGAGAGATTGTTGTGTATGGGGTAGTGTAATAGAGACGAGCGATACTGTAACCACCAACTCCCCTCGTCGCAGTGGAGTGAGTGAAGTGAAGGGGTAGAAGAAGTGAAAGGTGCAGCCGAGGAAACGACTTGACTTAACTTCACTTGACTTGACCTTCCCTTTCCTTGACCGAACCCTGACTAACCCAAGACCAAGGTCCAAGTCAAGTTAAGTCCTCAACAAAGCGTGACCTCTAAGCTGCCTGCCGCCATCAGAAAGGCGCTAATGCGGGTGATCTAACCTAACCGGGATTGGTCCATCTTTTCGAGCCCCCGCTGTCTCTTGCGTCTTGTGTCTTGCATTTGTAGGGACGGCGAACCTGACGTACTTGTAACCTTTGACAGAAAGCTAAGGCATGTGATGTGGATGATATTGCCTCTATTCGGACCATGGGATCGTTGGCTGCGTGCCATAGATTCAGTACTGTGGACGAGGGGAGAGTGGCTTGTGGTCGAGCGCACGCTGGATTTTTGTTGAGACGAACTCTGTGGCTGGACCTGCCGAGAATATATAAGCTGCTGACCATGAGAACATCAGTCATCACCAGACGAGGTAGAGGTGGAGCGATGGAGCGAAGAAGTTGAAAGGAGAGAAAGGTCCTCGAGGGATCTCCTCTCTGCTTATTGCTACCTGTTCTCTCGAGTCACTTGACAGAACGAATAAATATAAGGCTCGGTTATGCCAAAGACTCAACTTCGTTCCCAGAGAGGAATAGTGAATCCATCTCGCGTCCTGTGCTATATATCCATTTCCCAAACTTAAAGTGAATCGCAGTTAACATGATCTATGGTCCGGTATCTCCGATGCCTTCTCTAATCCGAGCTATTGTGAAGCAACTACAACCCCCTTATACACTGTTTCTCTTTGGAAGCCGGCATCGTTTACTAAATCCTGGCATGTTCTTCTGGCCCGAGGTGACCTCCTTTTATCATCAGATTTGACTCCGAAGACTACCAAATCAGCATCATCTCCAACCCTGATTTCAACGCCCAAAGAGCTGTCGAGTGAACCCCAAGAACTTGCTCCGATAGCAGTTTTTGCTCTAGCCGAAACACATTGCTGGAAACCATTAGATTACAGAAAACCAAGGCATGGGAATACGCACATATAGAATCTCGGAATCTGCTTTTGTGCCTGCATGGTATACACCGACACAAAAGCTCGCGAGGCTCAATGGATCACAACTTCCATGCGGAGTAAATGCGTTTCCAACATTATTGATGCCAATAGCACCGTTCAAGCCAAACTTATTAATCATGTGAGAAATCTGAAGAGTCCCTCTAGTTCGTTCACCTACTCCGAAACTCTCCTGTTTCCTTCCCATCATGAAGATATCAGAGGTGGGAAGACCAATGAAAGAGACCGGTAAACTCCCGATTTCGTCCCTTAAAGTGAACCACTCTTCTGAGTCGAACAGTGTGAGTCTTGTACAGTGTCCAAATGCGATGGTTTTGGGGCTCAAGTTGTCAGTCGCTCCGGCCCAGCCTGAAACTGTCAAATGCTGAAGTGCAGTTTTTATATAAACATGTTGACCTTGCTCCAGATTGTAATCAATATGGAAGTCAAGATGCTTTTGATACTTCATCGCTATTATGATGGCCCAGTGAATGTTGTTCTGCTGGTTGCTAGCAGAGCGTCCACGATAGTCGGACGAGCCCTTTTCCACATAAGGGGTACTGCCGAAAGCTTTCTTTCGTTAGGAAGCTCTTATTCTCGATTGTTATTTAGTGAGAACCTACCTTCCACACCTGGTTTCTGGACTGCCTCCTCTAGCATGGCACGCATGACCAGTCCCCCATCGTTGTGAGTAAATATTGGATCTTGAGCGAACACGCATATTTGAACATAACAACGGTCTTTGAACTGCTCTTTCAGGGCTAGACCGGCATCGAGACACTTCATTCCAACAGTTGAATCCACCTCAACAAAAGCTCTCATAGACGTTACTCCGAATCTGATGCTCTCTTCAATTAATTCTCCTCCTCTTTCCATAAGATCCTCGTATTCAAACCGAGATTTCGCTTTATCTAAATCGTAAACTTAATTATGTTCTTCTTACAAACCCCAGTCCAGTGTTCAGGTCTTGGAGTACACTCAACTAGACAAAAACCAAATAATCAAAGGAAATGGAGTTTGAAACAGAGAGACACCAGAACTAAATCAATACACTACCTACTTGTCAAATTTAATGCCTCTTGAAAATCCCCCTTTTCAATCTCCAAATCTGCATACTTCGGGTGAGAAAGGAGGAAGCACTTGTCAAGATGAATATGAGGATGGCATAACGAAGGAGCAACTAATCTTCCATCAGGTTTCGAGTTTGCCTCCGCTTCATATTCCGATATTTCTGATACACGGCCTTCCTTACAGCAAATATTCCAGAGGCTGTTTGCTGGTTTATTTGTGAGATGGACGCCATTGAGGCTAAGTGGTGGAACTTCTCGATATCGGGGGCGTGTATTAGGTGACATTATTCGTTCATATAACAAGATGTAAAGATGCGATTCAGCAGATGTTCAGTAGATGAAGGTTCAATTATGACTTGTAGTAACTGGTGAAGTCCGCTAACTTCAATCAGTGCCCCACTCTTCCGCGAGTGGGAAGTCAATTCGAATCTATTTTTACACTTCGGAATACTCTTGATCTTATTGCTGCTAAGTAAAGCAGATAGCTATACTTACCTGGTAAGCCGCCAATGGTGAGGAATCCAGAAGATGTTCATGGTTCTCAAATCAGGTATCCATAAGATCTTGTCCCAAGCTGTCTGAGATGTTCAAAACGAATTGTGTTACCGGCAAGCTTGTTCAGCGTAAGTAATGGTACCATGAACGAGACTTGGCCAATTTATCTCATCATAGTTTATGTAAAACATGGCCAAGTCTCAATTGACTGTGCCAGCCTGTTTGATACTTAAGCCGTGCTCAGTAAGGTTACATTACCCTGCACAATGAAATATATAGATGCCGGTGGCATTGAAATCGCGAATGTTTTATGCTGCCTGAGTCGGTATGATCATTATAACCTCAACTCATCGTACTTCTTGAGTTTATAATCTGGGAATTCATCTCTTGTATCAATGTCTAATATGACGAGACAATGCATTTGGAACCCGTCTGTTTCGACTTATAAGCCAAGTTGGATTAGTCTTTTATCAGCTTGGCCTCTCGAATGATTGGAGATAATAGCAGTTTTATATTCCAAAGCATTTCGGGGATTTCTTTTCAATTTGATTTTCCCCTCGATATTGCAACCTCACCCAAACACCATCCTTCGCTAGCGTTATCTTGCCTGCTCGCTCTGGTTAAGTTTATAACAAGCCCAGCCACAGTCCCAGCCTCATCGGAAGTGGACGTGACGTATGCTTCCGCTTCACAAGTTCACATGCCATGCTAGTGTGTCCCACTTATGCTGTAACATATCACGAGGCTGAGTGATTCCGTAGCCTTGCCTCGGGCTAAAGGAAGACCTAGCTTGAACAACGGACACTTATAGATTTACCAACCATGTCTTCCTTCGGAAAAGGATAACCAGTTGCCAAAAACGTTCATAATCTTGAATTATTTTTTTCCCATCGAGTAAATTCGAGGAAAATCTGCTGAACATGCAGTCCATATCCCTACCAAACCAGTGCGTTTTCTTCTATCCTAGCTAGCTATATCTCAACGAAAACCGAAGATGAAGGATCTTGAAATAGAAAATCTAACAGAACTAACGGAAAAATCTAGAGAGTATTTGCTTAATCCACTCCTGGCTTCTTTGCCTACTGCTGCAATTTCGCCGCAACCGCCGACCGCTTTACTTCCTATCCTATCTCCAATCCTTCGCCAACGAGTACAGCTACTCTCTAGCGCAAGTACCGACCCATGGCTCGGCCTCCTCTGCTACGATGCCTCAAAGGCCTCGAAACTGGATAATATAGTGAAGAGCGAGAGGCTAGAACCACATCCCGTGTCCGGAGAAATCGAGGTTGACTGGGCCGAGCTTTCGGTCAGATATAAGCGAATCGATACAGAAACATTTCAAGCATTGGCTCTGCTCCCAGAGCTGGGTTTAAGTGTACGGCTGGTATGGTGCGTGAACGACGAGCTAGGAGGTGGAGACGGGTGGAGGGTTGGAGAAGTAGATGTTTTCGAAGACAGTGCACTAGCCTGGGGCGATTCGAGCATACATTCTGCCGAGGCTACCTTCAAATATATACCAGAAGGTAGCAAAGGGGCAGCTCCAACTTCTGCGTCTGTGGCAGATGAAGACGAGGATGATGATGATGACTATTGGAATCAATATGACAAAACGCCAGGAGGCCAAACTCCTGGTCCAAAGCCTGATACTCCAGCTGTAGGTGCCCCTCATGCGGATGAGGAGGAGTATTATGCGCAATATAACTCTGTCCAACCTGCGATGGACAGCCACGATCCAGATGAGCAGGATCAGCAAGGAGAAATAGAAAGTAGCCTCGGTAGAGATGAAATTACCCGACAACTGCAGTCAAATCTAGATGGCACAGCAGAGCCTAGAGAAATACTGCAACCTCGGCCATCTAGCTCAAACTCTACTAGCAGTGTTGAAAAACTTGAAGCGAGCGCAGAAGCTGAATCAAATAGAGATCCAAGTGAGATAGGGGTCAGACAACATATTGGTACAAGTATTAAAAGCTTGTATCGGTTGGCAAAGGTGGCTGGTATCGAGAGAGAGGAATTTCAGAGGCTGGTCAAGAGGGAACTTGAAGTCCTGGCATTGATAGATCATGAGGATGATTGAGCTGCTTGCCATTGTATACCGCTATTTAGCACATACAAACAATCAAGGACAGCCGAAGATACCCAAGAAATTTACCTTACCTGGTAAGCTTGCGCAATTCGTTTGCCAGGCAGTATGATGGGGTCAGTGTATGATGGGTGAATACAGTTTGTAAATAGTTAAAATTTATAAGTCTTAAATAGCACCACCATTATACAGTCAATGGCTCCTAGTTCAGAATTTTTTACAAAAGTACATCATTCAAATTCTAGATTCCTGCCTTTCAATAAAGCCCTTTCTACAGAGTTCTAGCTTTCTTAGCTGCTTCCATTTCTAAAAGAGTATGGAGTACTTGTTCGTAGGTCCACATCGTAACAGCACTAGCCGGAGCAGCTTTGAAGAGACTTAGAGAGGTTAGCTAAGAAGTGCAGATTGTAAATTGGGCCTCACCTAACAGTCAGTCCTCGATAAAGTCCTCTCCTGCCTTCAGCCTTCACAATATGCCTCATCGTCTTGAAGACGCCATTATAAATCGGAATATTTTTGTGCACATATTTGCTTCTGGTCGGTCCTTGGACCTGCAAACGCTTCCTGATCAAATCCAAAGGGAATACTGCGGTTTTGGCTATCACCGATGCCATGACTCCAGCCGTGGCATCCCCTGACCCATAGGGTAATTGCAATCCTCCAAGCGGTAGCCGTAATGTTTCGTATGTCGCGAAGAAGCAGCCCATGTACGGAATTATTTGTCCTACGCCTGCGCCTAGCCCTTGAAAAAAACCTCGTGGACCTTCGTTCAAGGCAATCTCACGGATAGCAGATTTCAACGATGAGTAAATCTTTTCTGTCCCTTGAGCTGCAAATCGTGTGCGAAGGAGATCCAGAGGATAGGTAGCTGTTGTAGCCATAGCTCCTGCACTGGCTCCTGCGATAAAGCTTTCCATTGCAGCAGGCATTCTATGCTCCCCAACCACAGTTTGCAAAGCCTGCGTTACAGTGCGATAAGTTGTGAACTGAATCGCGCTGTAAGACACGTACATCAACTCTGCCGGGATGTTACCCTTCCATAGTCCTGTTAGGCCTTCCTCGCGGAATATGCGCTTGATTGTAGGCAATGTGCCTTTATATATTGGAGAGCCATTCAGATTTCGATGCGTTAGTGGGTCGGACGCCGAGTGTGTTTGCAATTGAAGTCTGATCTTCACGACATCGAGAGGGGCGATTACAAATCTGCCAGTTGTCAACAAGCTGTCAATACCTGAACCAAGAAAAGCTTCAACGTGCCTTGCAATCAACCCAGCCGTTGCGCCCGCAACCACAACTTAGTGGAGTTAGTCTGAGTCTTGGAGTAGGTTCTAAGGTGAGACGAGGCCATATTGGCCATTTACTCTCAAGATAAGGGCCATTCAAACACATATCTTAAGAGTAAGGGACTACAGGACTCTCCAGAATAGGAGAGTCTATTCCAAGAACTTCATACCTTGGGATTTGGAACCCTGCGCTATGGTTAGTATTAATGGCTGAGGAAGGGACTAGAGTATTTTTCTTACCTCATCCTTTAGGTGCTCTCCTGTGCTAGACATACACTTGTCTATTCCCAGGCGCACATGGGTTTTGAAGTATTCCCAGTCAAAATTTTGTTGTCGAGAATGTCTAAGATGCTATATTATGACGAGTAATCCATGGCAACAGGGGTTTCCATCTTGGCAATAAACTTCATAGCTCGGCGGCTCGGTTCGGGTATATTTCCGTATCTCGGCTACGATTAAAGGTCAAACATTGGCAAAGCCATAAAGCCATTACTGAAACAATACACCAGTCCAAGTTTGAGTGTGAGTGAATTTCTAGGTGTTACCGATGCTAACACTGATCTTGAACTGATATATTTGTTTTGTTCAGTACTCCTCCTCTTCTTTAACAACTGCCAGTTGAGTGGAAGTCAGTCTCACATGATGCCACAGCTTCGGAGGACAAATGTCTTATATATGGCACTGAAAGGGATGAAAAGGCCGCTTCCAACCTGTAGAACTCGTTTCCACACATATTCACAACGCCCAAAACAAGGAGACGTGATATATCAGCGACGATGGCACGCACAGAGCACAAAACCCACACTCGGACCAAATATGGCTGCAATAACTGGCGCTATTTCCAGTACAGGTGATACTCCCCAAGTTGATTTTCTAGATCCAGAATATGTTCAGGATCTCCTTGAAGCGAATGCCGCCGTGAGCTATGGAAAATGGCAAGACTACCATCCAGTCCTTCTTCGAGACTCCTGTACTTGCGCATCTTGCGTTGATCCATTTTCAAAGCAGAAAAACTTTCAGACTACAGACATACCAGAGAATATCGAAGCCATTGCAGTTGAAACAAATACCGATGGTTCAATTCAACTCCATTGGATGAATGATATTCCTGGATGGAAAAAGTCACACGTTACCACTCTCCCAGCAGACTTTGAAAAAAGAATTAGTTCACCGGAAACAGCTCTACAAGCTCACTACAATCTCAAGAAACGCATCTACTGGGACAAAACCAAAATTACGAAGGCCTTCAGATATTTCACATATGAGGACTATATGAAGAATGACAATGCGCTATTTAGTTTACTTAGGATGTTGAATATATATGGTCTTGTCATTCTTCGCGGAGTTCCTGACACCGAGATAGCAGTTGCAGACATTGCAAATCGTATTGGTACAATACGAGATACTTTTTATGGTCGAACTTGGGATGTTAAGTCCAAACCAAAAGCAAAGAATGTTGCCTATACAGCGCAGTACCTTGGTCTCCATATGGACCTTCTTTATATGACAACACCCCCCGGATTTCAATTTCTTCACTGTCTGAAGAATTCTTGCAAAGGAGGATCGTCGTTGTTTTCTGATTCTTGGAAAGCAGCAGCAAAAGATTTGAGCTCGGAAGACAGGGAAATTCTGACCCAGTTTGAAATACCATACCACTACGAAAATGCAGGGGAGCATTATTATTTTCGCCATCCAGTTATCGAAATGGGACTTGAATCAGGATCCAAGCGGGACCCAAAGGATGCCGCTGGCATTCGACAGGTTAATTACTCTCCGCCGTTCCAAGATATGCACCACCCTCGAGGACATGATATCGTTGAGAACACACAGCTCTTTGGAAAAGCAATGGGAGCGCTCCGCAAATTTGCTACTGCAGTAGAGTCAGAAGAAAACCTGTTTGAATACAGGCTGCAGGAAGGTGAGTGTGTTATATTCAATAACCGCAGAGTGCTTCATGGTCGAAGGCAGTTTGATGCCAGTGGAGGTGAGAGGTGGCTCAAGGGAACTTACATTGACACAGACGTCTTGATGAGTCGTTTCAGGGTACTCAGTGAACAGGCAGAACAACCGAGTAAACACCCTGTAGTTTCTGGAGAATATGTACATGGCCCATAGCATACCCGTGGTTAATGATGAAAGTGGAATCGCTGTTGACAACCAATTTCCTCTTCTACTATCCGTTGTTTCCAAAACATTATTTATAGATAGGCTGGGACCCCTTTAGAAATTAACACATTAGGGCCGACAGTCAGGTATAAACCTTGCGTATTCTAATGATATCGAAACATGCAAATGGAACGTACCATCGACATAGTCCTGAATGAAGATAAAAGAAAAACTAAAAGAATGAAGGACCCGTGCTTCGTCAATAGGAAATGTTGTAATGGAGATGAATTACACACCACAAGGCTCTTCAGCCTCGGGCTATTTTCTATGTCAAGATTTTAGCGAAACAAAGCTGTAGCTCATCAACCTGATTTTAGTTACCGCGACGAGCTGATTACTCTTTATACAATAATCGCTTCAACAGATCAGAACCCAAGTGAATCAGCTATCGATTAATTTTGCGCAACCATGCATCCCTCACGGCAAGCATACGTGGAGGAGCCGGAGCCAGAGGTAAGCTTCCCAGCTCTAATCCACCACCCTTTCCCTTTGCGCCAACAGTATTCATATTTTCCCAGAGGAACTCCCGACCGCCATGCGCGTGAGAGTTCTGCGGCTGATAGTTTGGGTGCTTTCAGGATAGAGGCATAGACTTGGCGAACATCCGTAAGTTATTTATTTTACCCTACAGTATTCACAGATGTTAACTGGAGTAAAGCTCTGGATCGCGATTATGATATGCCCTCAGCGACCGCTGGCGTTGCGCCAGAACGTGCGTCTGCTATTATGTCACAGTTCGACAGGAAGAGAAGGTCAGCAGCAATTGCAGTACCGACAGATGATGGACGGGTACGGGCGAGATTAAGAGATATGGGAGAGCCGATAACATTATTTGGAGAGGGACCTGGTGATAGAAGAGACCGTCTAAGGGAGCTTCTTACGATACAAGCGGAGATTGATGGCATAGTTGATGAGGATCAAGATACAAAAATGGAAGATGCGGGTAACGAGCAAGAGCAGGAAGAGGAGTTTTACACCAAAGGGGTTGATGGATTGCTTCAAGCACGGAAAGAGATCGCAAGTTACTCATTGCCGAGGGCGAAGAGGAGACTGGCTAGCCAGAAAATCGAGTCGACGATTAAGCTAGGAACTCATGTTAAATTTCGCAAGGCAATCAGAGAACGATTACAAGGCTTCGAATTACAAGGAAGTCAAATGGCTGGGGACAGGCCGGTTAGCATAACACGATTTTCACCAAATGGGGAGCTCATTGCTGCGGGGAACTGGGGAGGTGGTATCAACTTACTTGATGTTCCCAATTTGGATAAGAAGAAGACATTTCGTGGACATACAAATCGAGTTGGTGGTATTTCATGGTTTCCAGGATCTACCTTACCAGGTACTACTACATCGGAAAGCTCCGTCAATATTGCATCTGGAGGTGGTGAGGGGAATGTCCATCTCTGGTCTCTAACACAAGACACACCTGTTGCGACGCTAGCTGGGCACAATCAAAGGGTATGTCGAGTTGAGTTTCACCCCTCGGGGAAGTATTTGGCTTCCGCATCGGAAGATACTACCTGGAGGCTATGGGATGTTGAAACTACGACGGAATTGCAATTACAAGAAGGACATTCTCGTGGGGTTTTTGCTGTAAATTTTAACTCCGATGGTTCCCTTCTTGCTAGTGCAGGCATGGATAGTATTGGACGAATTTGGGACCTCCGAACTGGCCGCACGGTCATGATTCTCGAAGGCCATATTAAGCCTATATACGCACTCGACTGGGGAGCCGATGGCCATAGATTGCTTTCTGGTTCTGGTGATGGGTGGGTGAAGTGCTGGGATATACGCAAAGTGCAAGAAACTGGTCGAGTAGGTGCCCATAAAAGTGTAGTATCAGATTTGCGTTGGTACAAGGAAGACCCAACCGAGAAACCTACGATTCAAGTTGATGAGAAGGGGGAACGAGTACCAAAGAAAAGCGGCACTTTCTTCGTTAGCAGTGGGTTTGATAAAACCATAAACATATTCTCGGCGGACGATTGGAGTTTGGTCCAGAGTTTGAGCGGACATACAGGAAATGTGCACAGTGTCGATGTAAGTAGGGGTGGGAAGTGGATTGTTAGCGGTGGATTTGATCGCACCGTAAAACTTTGGGGTAGGAATGATTTGGAAGGGCTCTGAACTTTCTACCTCGTTCAAGAATAGCCCCCATTTTCCGGTACAGCAGGTTAAATTCCTTGCAGGATTGAAGGCAACCCTATTATCTAGAGGTATTCACTAGCTAGCAAGCAGTCACAGACTGCTAGGGCAGAGAATATGTACGAATACAATTCTGGACTATCAAGCCATCCTCAATGCTGCTGTTCTAACTTCCACTATACTGTTCCAATCTGAGATCAAGAAAAACTGAATTTATGGTTGCCTTCAAACGGCCTAGGCCTGCTTTCCTAACTAGTAAATTAATATACTACCAAGCTAGCTCGCCCCAGGAATTGTATTGGCATGACCTCCAGCCGTTCCATTCCCCAAAGTGGCACCCCCTCTCAACTTAAACCAATCCAAAAACTGAAAGAAGCTTGCTTTCGGGAACCTGTCTAAACTCGTCTGGTTCAGGTACTGTAGACCAAACTTGACATAGCTGCCTTCAAACCATTCAAAGTTGTCGTATATTGACCATCCAAAAGCTCCTGTAACATTCACACCTATTATTCATTGATATTAGCTTTCTGCAGAATAAACTCAGAAGTTTGTACATACCATCATAATGTAACGCAGCTAGAATATTGTCCAAAAAGCCTTGGTAATAATCTGCTCTTCTCAAATCCCATAATATATTGGAAAGACTCGTTCCTTGTCCCTCGTAAGGCTCAGCAAACCCAAATTCAGTTACCATTATGTCTACGACGCTAGGATACAACTCTTTGGTAATAACGTTCAAGAAGCGTCTAATTCCCACTGGTGTGCTGTACAACCAGTTCACATCATTGTCACCAGGAGGTCCGAGAGGAAAACCTTTTGGATCACTGCTTGAGCTACTAGCGCATTCTGGAAAGTTACCGTGCGAGCTATTTGATATGCAGGCCGTGACATTGGATATAGTCTTAGAGAGATAGCCCGTGTAGCCATCGATGGCGAAGAAATCGCAGGAACCTTTAATCATGTCCTTTTGCTCTTGACTGAAGGTATACTTATTGAGAAGTGGGCCCAAAGTATCACGCACGATCGGGTCGTAGTCGCCATCAGTCCACTGTGATTATATTAGCATGATGAATGAGTTCGTAACGAGGCGGTTTAGTACCGGACCCCCGAACCACCCCAGCACAAACGCATAGTTCCGCTTCACGGACTCAATATCAGCCTTCGACGTTGAATTTGCAGCTTCGAAATAGTTGCCGGAATTTTTGAAGGTGATTCGACCTTTCCCTTTGAACTCTTCATGATACCATTTTGCGACTTTGGCATGCGCGAGTATGGTGTAGTAGCTACACGCGATTCTAGCTTGGAGTCCCCCCGTGATCCCGTGATAAGCTGGATAATAACCTTTGTTGTTACCTGCAGGATAGTATTTGTATTGCCAGTTGCAATATTGGGCTGTGTGGAGTTAGAAGATTCATATTGTTTTGTATGCATTCACATACGCTCGTTAAAGGTGAACCAGATTGGGACAAACTCATCATATCGACTGATCACAAATTTCGCATAGTTGAAGTAATCATCTACGATCCGAGGGTCTGTCCAAGCTCCGTATGAATTGAAGAGCGCTAAAGGTGTGTCTGAACTTGTCAGCTATCACAGCACAGATTATTGCTTAGACATGAGAACTAGTATTTGTACGCCTCAAGATGAGGTCTGCAAACTTGTTAATGAAGAACGTGACAAGTGTACCTTACCCCAGTGGAAAAGTGTTATCGCAGGCTTGATACCAGCAGCAACCATACTTGCAATCAAATCATCATAATGTGCAACTCCTTGTGCATTCAATGGCCCATTTCCAAAAGGAAAGAATCGCGGCCTACCAAAGTCAGTTAATTGTGCTTAAAGCTGCCAATCCTTGTTAGATAATCCATACCATGAAAATGACGGTGAAAAGTACGGAACTCCTAAGTTCTTCAACCGTGCGAAATCCTGTTTGTAGAGATAGTAGAAGCTTGCAACGACATCTCCTGTCGAGTTGTCTGCTACAGCATTGACTTGCCGATGGGCTATTAGGTCCCAAATTGATGGCCCTTTGCCTTCATCTTTTGCAGCTCCTTCTACTTGGTATGCACTATGCGCCAACCCCCATATAAAATTATCTGGTAATCTCACCCCATTGAGCGAGGTGTCATAGGTTGGCACCTAATTTTGTCACTCGAAGTTCTGTCGTAGGCAAAAAGCAATACATACTTGCGGATGGAAAGCCCCAGGCCTTGGATATGCAGTAGGTTCGACTGTTGGCTGGACTGTTGTAGTTATCGGTCCAACTTTAATCGGGCCAATTTGATCCCATAGCAAGGCCAATTCCTCGTTGGAATAACTGTATTTAATGGTGGTGGTTGCAGCAGTAACATTGTAAACCTTGGTAGCATAGCCAGACGGAGAGTTGAAAGTAACAGAAGTTGGAGCAGGAGCAGAGCTATTTCCAGCAGCAAACGCAATGCGGGGAATTAAGAAAGCAGCTAGCAAGCGCGAGGGGGCAAGAGAAAACATAGTGAAAGATTTGGAAGCAATTGCACCATGCTAGCACTTACAACTTACTATTGTGTACGGGGTCAATAGCTTTATAGCTTAAGCCTGAGCTCACGAACCGAATAATACATGGATAGTTTCTCTTGCATTTGGATAAACTACTAGCGTGAAGATCTTGAGTGGGATCTCGTAGGGATATGATTGTAAATGCATGTTAGTTATCCCCGTAGCATTTTCTTCCTCCGTATAGGGCTATGCCTCTGCGTCGATGAAGGGGACCAGAGGGTAGTATTTGGTTCACGTTGGGAGGGAGCACATGACGGAGGATCTCACTCCGTTGCCCAAATAGTAACCAGAAGCCTTTTTTTTTTTACAAAATTAAAGAGCTCTGGACAAACCCTCCCACCCGAGATTTTAATCTTCATACCATACTGAGCTATAATATGAGATCATCAGTAGCTCGGCGAGAATTGAATTGGAGGAGGGGAGGGGTTACAGTAGCTGCAGTCGACCCCGCATCACTCGTTGTCACCGGCGATGAGTTTTTCCATGCCATGATTTGATTAACATGGTTGACCAAGAGCAGTTTTCTACAGAAAGACAAATGGCCAGTACAGTATATGGACATTGATATTGCCCTAAATATAGATTGATATCGAGGTGCCGGCTTTATGGCCAGATGCCTTAAATCCAATATATGAGACCACAAGCATTAATGCATGAAGTAGGATCTCTCAAACTTACATAACACGGTCTAAGACAGTATATATACTACTAAGTAGCCACCAAAAAAATGTTGAAAACTTCCTCTGGCAACTTTAACTTACATAGACAACGACGGGCCAATATTCCAAGCCCCCTGGCTAAGCGAGACTTTCAGGGGCAAACTTATCACGGGCATGGATGGGGCTTCTCTACTTGTGGGCATCGGCCTCCTATACTCCAGCGATAACAATCTAGTTCTGGTGTGGCCACAAAACTGTCATAATTCTGCACTATCTTCAACATTCACGGCTATCTGACATGATAGTAATCATCGATTTACAAAAGACATGACTTCATATTAGGAATGGTGTTTTGCCATTTTCACGTGTACTGTATGTTCATTACTCACGTATTTCCACCCAGTTAAAAGGAGCAACGTTATGTCTTCTCATGTGGATTTAGTATTGCTTACATACTTGTTTATACCTATCCATTATCAAATAAGCTTAGTTCAAGTATTTATAAGGTAGCGCACAATCAATCACTAACAAGAACAGTTCGAACCGTATGATGCACCTGACAAGATAATCTTAGCTATATTTACTTAGATATATTTACTTAAAGAATAGTGAGATATTACAACGCACCCCTAGTCGCTCATATATTAAGTTCAAAAGATTGAAATTAGGCTGAGATGGCTTGAAAAAGACTATTAGAGAAAACCTTTGACTAAAAACAGAGGCTGATGGGCTGATGCCTAATTCTTCTGCCCTTGACTTTCTATACTGATCGTTCCACCCACATCGAAGCACCTTCATTGCTTCAACTTATATGCATCATGCAGTGGGATTTATTAATTATGTTCAAAGGTTGTGACATACAGTAGATGCGTGATTAGCTCCAAGGCAAAAGTTACGTGAGTGAATAAGATTCTTTACTAAAAGTAGTCGCGTTGCTCAATCTAGCCAATGTTGCTTTATTCTTCTTTTGGTATATACTGTAATTTGGTCACCGAGTGAATTTTATTGGATACGGAGGAAGAAACTAGTCGCCACTGCCTCCCTCGAGCCGCTCAAGAGGACTGTTTAATTCTATCGTCCCACGCCTGAAGCTCACTCAATAGCTCCTCTGTAATTCGCTTCTCTTCCTCTTGATAAACTGCAAACTTGCCCTTAGCACTCAATTCAATGTTCTTCCACACCTGAGTAATCATCTCTTCAGCTTCCCCCCTCTTTCCCATTTTCCAAAGCGCCTTTGCGATGATTCTTCTTCCCCCCATGCTTTGCGGCGAATCCACCCCCATCTTCTCATCTAATAGGGCCAAAACTGGAGTTTCGGTCTCGACAGCTTCCTCATACTGACCGGTCTCCTCCATCAAGCTCGAAAGATAGTGATTGTGATTAAGTATCGAAGTAGGTTTAGACTTGGCAATTATCTCTTCAAGGACTTTTCTCTCTTTGATGGCGTTGCCTTCAATTCGGTAGGTATCGCAAATACCTGCCATGAGAACTTTCCACCGCTTCAAGTCTACTTCTAGCAGCGACCTTGGCGCCACCGCAAGATCCTCAGATGCCAGTGTGTCTTGAAGTATACGCCGAAGAAGTTTTATTTTCTCGATCCGAGAAAGAGATCCTTTGAGTTGGGGGTTGATGGAATCGATTTCAGCATCCGAGAAGCATGTGAAGAAGGCCTTCCCGACTTTCCAGTCGAGATCATTCCAGAAGTCATTGTCTGGAACCCCATATTCCCAGGCAAAGTTTTTGGCATCCCCAATGTCTGATGCTCCTGTTGAGTATTTTACTTTGCCTTTGGTCGACATGGCCAGTGTGGATGAGATTCTTTAGGTTGTTCAAACAAGATCTGGGAATCAGAGATGGTTTTGTCAGATGATTCAGCAAGCCAGTTGTTTGTAAGTAGCGAAGATATTAATTTCTGTTGGTAACCGACTACGCTAGTTCTCGAAGAGGAAAGTGGTAGGCCCCAGCTAATGAATTGATGTTGCCTGAAAAGTGTATAGCAAACCACTATATGTTCTTTCAAATTAATTAAAATGGGGACAATCTTGGCAAGAACCAACACTAACACTAGGCAACGACCCTTCTTTGAAGTTAACAAATGCAGCAAACGGCTTTTTTATACACACGATCATTAGTATAGATGCTGTTGACACTGCTGGTATTCTATAAGTCTGTACCTAGCCTTTTACAATTGCCCGCTGCCAACTATTCTTTGCGTTACATGCATAGGACATGTAGAGATCGCGTTATAGACCTTTAACAACAACTTAGAGAACGGGTTGTGGCATTGTTGTAGTGTCCGGGACAGTGCTAATTTGAACAAAAATGCTGTTGAGAAAGGTCACAAGAATTCCTACGTGTCGAATTAAAAACCGATGAAATGTGAAACTTGACATATTCACTATTTGTGAACTGAGAGGTTGCTGCTAGACGCTGTTAATCATATTTCACTTTTAAACAGATCTGATGCTATCTAATCCACAACTAGGTAATACCTCTCGTAGTGAATTTCCAGAGCTTTGAGACTCGTACCTATTGCTGTACTTAAGTTTTAACCCACTACTACAAGAACTCACTTAGTTCGTCTTGACAAAACAACTCGATAAGGCTCTGTAGCTTCAACTTCGTCTTTTAGAGAAGTCTGACTTAACCTTTAGATTCCTGCCATATGAATGCATCATCTTCCAAAATTACACCTCGATAAATTTATCCCCAAACACCAATCCACCCTAATCCAACAAATAGGGCATCACTCAGCGTCATCAAGGACTCAACAACATGACGATCACACTTACTGCGGCTGAACAGGCTGTCCTAGTCGCTGTTTTTGAACAGATAGATATCTCGAGGATTGATAAAGAGAAGTTGCAAGTCGGACTCAGTAGCCCGACCAAGAATGCGGCTGGAAAGCGTCTCACTCGAGTTCGAGAAAAACTTAACACTTGGGCTAGAGCAGGTGTAGCTAGTTCAACCACATTTACGGCTGCTGAACAGTGTGTTCTGGTTGCTATCTTTGGGCAAGTCAATTTTGGAAAGATTGACAAAGCTAAGTTGCAAACAGACCTTGGTCTCCCCAGCAAGAACGCTGCCGGTAAGCGTGTTGCGCGACTTCGAGAGAAGATCAACAATCGGGGTGAAGCAGGAGCTCCCTCATTACACAAAGCCACCTCAGCATCCTCAGCCAAGAAGTCACCACAGTCCACTAAGAATGGCAAGCAAGGATCGACAAGCTCAGTCAACGAGAATGATGCGGTTTTGAGCGACGGGGATGATAAGGACCGTACTGGCTTTCTATCTACGGGAAAAGATAAATTCGGCAACTTTGGCTGGGAGGACGCAGTTGGAGACACCAAACAAAATGTCGGTAGAATGGGAAGCCGTAGCCAAGGGTCCCAATGAAGAGAACGGCAGCATTGAGCTTGGTTCGGATGATGAGATGCAGGGTTTGATCATGAATTTGGATGAGAACAACGTAGTACCGCTGGAGGAGGATTGCACCCCTAGCTTTGACGAACGGGCATGACGATATCAGCAGTTGCAGAAGGAAACGCTTTATGGAATCTTTCTGAGGGCGGATCTATTAGCCTCGCTCTACGGATAATACGGTTGGGGGGTTGCGATTGTTTGCTTTATTTTGCTTTGTCCCTTTCTTCATTAATATCTCAGCAGGATGTTGCTTGCTGATAAATCTTGATAATGGCTTGCGTCAATCGATTGCTAACGGAGGTTTGGCACACAGAGTTGATGCATGAGACCGTTTCTGATAGTCTACACTGGATGGTTCTTTCACTATGTTGCATTCCATAGGTACTTACGCAATAGGAAAGGCACATATTCATGATCATATTCAGTTTCAATTAACAAATAGAATGTGAAGATGTCTGCATGTTGATATGTGGAAAGCCAAGGGAATGCTAAATGCACATGTTAGCAAGTTGCAAGATATCGACCCTGTTAACATGCCATTTAAGCTAATTGCAACTATAATCTACAAAACATAGTCTTCAATCGCTGTTAAAGCTTACAGATTGAAACTTCAATCTAACATCAGGTATATCTCTTCAGGAAAGGGAATCAGAGTGGAGAATAAACGAACCATATATGGATCGAATACCGCTATATGAAGAACACCATCTAAGTGCAGTAAGAATACGAACAAGGTTTGTACGGCGAATCTTTTTGATAATGAGGAGGATCTTGAGCTTTTGGAAAACTCAACAATGAACGAGGATGATAAAAAGAAACCATAGACAGGAGAGGACTTTCATGTTGATATCTGCAATGGAGATGAGTGGTTTCAGGCTTGACTATTCATATGAACAGGGGATTCATGTTTTGGAATTAGATGAGGGCTGACTGCGAGATTATTGTGCTCGCGAGGTTAAAAGGTACTGGCAATATGCAATATGCCATATCATATTTTATCTCAATATTTCAGTAGGCCACACCGGATACAGGGAGCCACAAAGAAAAAAGATGTTCATCAAGGGAATCTTCGAAAGGTGATGAATTTCAATGGCATGATATATACCCTTGCTGAGTTTTGTGCTTTGGATGAAATAGGTTCCGGTTAGTACGGCTAAATTTTGACTGGCGGGGAAGGCAACTGTCTCTACATGAGGTGCATCGTGGCAACTTGAGTATCAAAGCTCCTTTGTTCAAGAACTCATGTGCGAATGAGAACGAGTCTCGGGCGAGATAATCTCCCAAAATGCGGCTCATTGATGTAAAAACATTTAAAATAAAGGAATTCGCAGCAGACGTGCCATACCCATATGCAATACTCTCACACTGCTGGGGCAATGACGAGGTGTCCTTTCAGGATATGAAAGACCTGAGTATTGCTTCTAAGAAAAGTGGGTTTAGCAAGATAACGAGATGCTGCAAAGCAGCAGGGCTTGATGGGTTTACATTAGTTTGGGTGGACACTTGTTGCATCGATAAGTCCAGCAGCAGTGAGTTGTCAGAGGCCATTAACTCTATGTATCAGTGGTAGGCCATCCCTATTCTCATTAAGGAACATATCTTTTTCTTAACAGCTTTGGGGCTTGAATGGTATATGATAGTGCTCGTCATGTCATTTAGAAAGAATGATCCCTTGAGCCATAAAACTGCTTCCTTGCTCCAAAGGCCTCTAATAACCGAGTTTGCAACATACTAACAATTAGGAGGTATTGTAACGCAGGCGTTTGTTACGTTTACCTACCCGATGTACCAGACACTGATTGCCCAACTACAACTACTGAAGTTTTGTCTTCAGAAAAAGGTGCTTTCATGAATAGCAGTTGGTTTTCGAGAGGTTGGACTTTGCAGGAACTGATCGCTCCGAGTAGCGTCATATTTTATGACATGGGTTGGGTGGAAATTGGGACAAAATCTAGCCTCCGGGATCTTATCACTAGAGCAACCAATGTTCCGACTGATATGCTCATGGGATATGCAAGTTTGAACGACTATAGTGTTGCTCAGAAAATGTCGTGGGCTTCACGACGCCAAACCACGCGGGTGGAAGACATCGCCTATTGCTTGATGGGTATATTTCAGGTAAATATGCCTATGCTGTACGGGGAAGGCAGGCGAGCATTTTTCAGATTGCAAGAAGAGATTCTGAAGAACTCTGGTGACCACAGTATTTTTGCATGGGATCAGGGGCCACCTGGCGATGGAAACATATTTGCAGATAGCCCTGATCGTTTTTCTGCTTCTAGGGATATAGTTTGTGACTCCGTCGATTTAGGTGATCATCTTTTTGAAATATCTAGCAAGGGCCTGCGTCTGCCAATGACTACGATCGATAATGGCCAGAACCAAACTATCCATGGAGTGATCTTGAATTGTGCAAGGTCGGGGAATACTACGCAGCTTCTAGCAGTTCAGTTAATGCTAGACTCGTCTTCTGGTGGAAACATGTATAAAAGAATCGGACCCCGTCTTCTTCTTGTGGAGAAAAGAAAATTGTCAAGTTGCCAACTCGTCTACCCAGTTTACGTCCAGCGATTGCATCGTGTCCCCATCGATGTTGTTAATCACTATGCAGCTGTTCTCATTGAGACTTCAGGATTGGGAAGAGGAGGACTCCCTCTTGATCAATTTCCACGCTCCGGCTTAAAATACTACAGGCGCAATTTGTCATTGTTCTTAGGAGACATAGCCTCATCACCAAGAACGGTATTGGCATGTTATTCTTGGCCCGATAATGCTGAATTCATACTCGCATTCGTCTATAAACCCG
>Ga0247734_1001066_pt1 | contig 21779 bp, 17 predicted proteins | sample UWRJL103311B2_FD_180933 | JGI IMG/M metagenome (GOLD analysis project Ga0247734, IMG submission 180933) | Plant litter microbial communities from Arlington Agricultural Research Station in Wisconsin, United States - UWRJ-L103-311B-2 | ecosystem: Environmental > Terrestrial > Plant litter >... | reverse complement strand
AACTACAAGTTAGCCTCGTGTTTGCGAGACTAAGATATCGAATGAAACTTGTACTTACACCATCTCCACGTACTATAAGTAGTAAATGCACCTCCGATAATAGGCCCCACGACGAGTCCAAGCTGCTGAACTGAGGTTTGAAGATCAGTCAATTGCACCAAAACATCACCTAATCATCAAGAGAACCTACATCCCATAGTCATGCCTAATAACGCTACCCATTAAAGTAAATGGTAAGTATGCTTTTTCTACTAGCTGTAGGGGAGCTTGACTCACCGGGTCGTTTTTCCAGAGGAGCACAGCTTGACACAACTGTAATAGCACCATTGATTATTCCAGCAGCGCCCAGGCCTGCGATGGCACGGCCAATTATCAGCATCAGCGAGGAACTCGCCAACCCGCATAACAGTGATCCGAGCTCAAAAACCCCAAAGAAAAAGAGAAAGGTCCACTATGATTAGAGAGTGATTAGTGCAAGCAATTCAGAACTGTAACAGGTACGAACCTTGGTTTTGAAGTGGGTATATATCTTGCCAATCAATGGTTGCGGTGCCGCGCTGCACTCTCACATTATTTTCGCATTCACGATGCGATGCAAATCGTGAAACAACTTACATGCCAAACTGGTATGCGCTGGCGTACCAACCAACATCAGCAAGGGAGTGAAACTGATTGGTGATACGAGGAATAGCCTAGATTGAAGAGTGAGAGGTACACTCGAATTGTTTGTGCACGAACCACGACTCCACTCACTGTGCTGATAACCATTGTATCTACAAGCATGAGAAAGCAACTCAGAGCTACACTGGCTACGACGAGTACCAGACTCATTCCAGTAATGTACTCAGGCTTGAAGTCCCTGTGGTGGTGTGTGATATCTGCCTCCTCTGGTGCGCGGTCACTTTGAGATGCTTTCAGGGAGGTGGGCTGCTGCGCAAGTCCCGCCATTTGTCCTTCTCTCTTCCCCGCAGCGCCAGGCATGTCTTCTGAAAATAAAATGGGTGGATCGGATATCGAGTAGGATGTTGAGACCAGCGCTGGTTGAGACCTTTAAGCATGGATGCGGAGCTGGGCATTGCTGGAGGGATATCCACAAACTGTGTTTTGGGCAAAGAAAGACTGATCTGACTCCCAGGGGAAGTAGGCGGTAATATTAATAGATGCGCCGTGAGAATATAGGTGATTTCGCCCTTGTGCTTTTGCAAGCTTCTTTTGTCTTACAATAGACTCACGCCCGGAGCGTCGCTAGACGTCTACCCCAATTCAAGCCTGTTGAGTCAGTGTAACCCTACCCCCTCCCCCTTTCCGGCACCCCAGTGGCGTCTTTGGCACCCATTGACTTTCTTGCAGCTGTTTTGCATAATTCACAGACATTTGCAATTATAGCCTTCAAGTATGGCTTAGGCAAGCACCGATATGATTTGTATATACCTGAAAAGCTTGTTCATATGTCCCATGCGGGAGTGGTTCTCTGTTCCACTAGGACTCGTGTCAGGAATGTTTGGCCGAATCTCAATATGTGTTCTCCTTATTCGCCTGATCGGCGGAGTTCATAAATGGTTGAAGTGTTACGCACTAACACTCACTGCCTGCGGCGTAATCATAAGCATCCTCATTTGCATCTCACTCGAGAAAGCCGTTTGACAGTTTGTGGGACCTCTTAATTCCATCTACTGAATAGAAACCGGATACTATTTAGGATATGATGCATATCGGCCAGGGTAAACCCGACAACTCACTTTACGCTTTTCTGTAGCTATGTGCGACTGGCACCAGCGTAGCCCTCTACGCCCTCGCCGACCTGACCTTTGTTATATCCCGATAGTCGTCATTGGAAGCTTCAAATAAATCTGAGGCGCCGCGTTGGACACATTGCTCTGATTGGTTTGAGTTTGTTCACCTGTGTTATGTCTATCATGAAAGGAGTTTTAGCTATTCCAGCACCTAGCGGAAACGACGCAACATACACCGCGACGCTCAGTCTGCTCTAGGCAACTCTGGAGCAAGCCTTTGCTATTCTTCTTAACAATGTAGCTCCGCTACGGCTAATAGCAAAACTCTATATTCCCCTACTGAGTACACTTGCTGAGCCTATGGGCTCCTTATTGGGTCGAGGCTCTAAGAATACTAGTAAAGCTGCATTAGGAAGAACGCCTGACTATGCCAATGGTGCATACCAAGATGTAGAGGTGAATACGTACAAGCTTAAAAAATAATGTAATGGGATATGGCATGAAGTAGAAAGCAGCAGATCGTCTCATGACACAAGGACTTGCGGCACATTTCCTGATCGACAGGTTAGACGCACTGATGCCTTCACCGTTGTGTATACTAATTGTGTTACATCAAGGCAACAGCATCCTTTTCTCTCTTAACGGGAGAAACTGTATCCGAGCAGATCCGATTGGAGTCCACACTGTTGGAACTGGTGGCAAAGCAGGGGATAGTGCCTTTTGCTGCTTTAATTTGGCAGAATGGTCGCTCATTCCATCCGATTGGTCCCATGCTGTTGGATTCATGGGGAGAATGGGTCTGTCTGCTTAACCACTCCATTGCATCGTATGTAATTGAAGTTGCAGTTGGCATTTAGTCTAGTGGATATCACTTCTGCCGTTACATTTCCCAATTGTTGGTTTTTCGATGATCTTTCAATATATAACAGCTCATTCGTTTGTTTAAATCTTGGCGCTCCTGGCTAAATTAACAATAAAAGACCGAGTACAAATGACATGGGTCTTCGGGTGGGTCAGTCTTTTGCAATGATACCAGTTTCGCAGCCTAATTTGAGATGATACGAGCGATATTAAATTCTGGATATGCGCATAACGCCAACAACTAGTGGCATTTGTTGGTGATGAGACGAAATGCACAGGTGTTATACCTCAAAGAGTGTGTGACAGCATCAGACTGTAGCAGCAGCAACGTAGTAATTGCTGCATCGCATTAACATAATGAGTGTTGGATCGTATACACCTTAGGCATAGTGCAATCCCTTATCTCTGAATGGATGAATAGAACAGCGATTTCCAACAAATTGCCTCCATGTACCCAAATGCCTAAGTCCTGTCATTGTAATACCAAAGCAATGCCAGTAAAAGAGACTGACAAAGCCAAGCCAGAGCACTAGTACAGTCATCAATAGTATGTAAATAAGGGCATTGACTATTTACTGGCGGTGCAGCTATGCAGACATTGATTGGTAATGCCAAGGGGGGGGTGGCATAACTCATAACTGCGATCGTTGATCAACACTGCCGCATTCGGTGATATCATTTATCCGACCATCTTCCAGGCGTTTCTCTCTCGTGTGAGCATTCACTGGGCAGTTCGAGTTCTGGGACTTATCGTGCTTGTTACCTCTGCCATTTCCTACGTATTTATTCATGCCCGAAGCGGTCTGCCAGCAAAAACGAAGATACCTCCACTTAACCTTCATGCTTTCGAAGAGCCGGCTTATTTTGAATTAGTTCTAGGTCGGGCTCTTAGCTTTATGAGAGTGTATATCGTGTATTACCATATCGAAGGCCAAGTGCGTCTAACGGGAAATGATTCTACACGGCTAAATTCGCACTATCTCGTAAGTCTTCGGAATATAGGGAGTATTTTTGGTCGTGTGGTTCCTAATTACCTGACCGATAAGTATGCCTTGTCTTCACTAGTTCGTTTCATTTTCTGGTGTCGCGTACCTAACAATGGCCAAAGAAACCACCCCATTCTGATACAAGGCATATTCATCTTGATTGGCGATATGGTCTTATTTTCGTATGGTATTTTGTCCTCAATTTCTGTGGACTTGTCTATTTGATCTATGGATACTTCTCTAGCGCTTTTGTATCACTCCCTCCTACTTCGATCGCGTCAACGCCGCCAGGCATGTCGAGATATGGAGCCAGATTCTATATATCTGCTATATGTAATGCAATTGAATCACTTGTTGGTCCACCAATTGCAGGTTCCGTTATTAGAGACGGGGATGATTATTTGGGAGCATCCATATTTGCTGAGCTGATCGTGGTAGCTGCTTCTATATCCATTGCCATCTCAAGATTCTTGATTCTTCGGCAATCGAAAAGGCAGAGTAAGGAATGAAGCTAATGTAAAGTACAAAATTCAATAGGGAATTAGTAAAAATAATATTACTTTTGCTTTGTGTTCAATTTAATGCAGAAGTTGGGAGCCTTTAAAATCTCTTTTAATTCCAGTCACCTTAGTGAAGCTCGTATATCCCAGGAGCCATGTAAACCATAGCTCCAGCGATAGTCCGAAATCTACTGCACCTAGTTCAGTCTAATGTGTAGTTTTACAAGCTTATGATATCATATATGTAGTATTTTAAAGAAACCAAGTCTATTTATATTCCATTTCAAAGGGAATTATTAGCCAATAACCCTTTTATTTCTCTATAACGCACTGGACTGATTAAGTTATACTAGTAGTGACAACTTTAGGATCCCCAAAGGAAGGTTTAAGAGGTTGGTACTCTGATCGTGATACCTAAGGACTATGTGATCTACTTTCTACAATCACCGATCGTTGCTTAATTCTTACCCTTTACAATAATTACCCCTCAGAAAATAATCAGAGTGAAGCTTGGTTCCTTTCTCGCTACGAAGAGTGCTAGCTAGTATTAATAATGCTTAAGCGAGATATCCGTGAGCCTGAGTTTTTAGGCACATCAACATTTAACCCTCACAGTAGTAACCTAACAGTCTGAAATTCAACTGAAGACCTGCTAATATAGGGGTGGTGCCGCTCATTTACCAAACTTGGGATTCAGTAAACCCTCAAGTCTATGATAGGATATAGGTGGTGATCATGGTTATTGAGTATGAATTAAATCCTAAGTGTGCTAACGGTATGACTTCCCCTATCTGTTAATGTTTATTATTTGGCTCCTGCTAAATAATTCGTCAACAAGAGACTCATCGGTCACAAGCAGCTTTAGCTATTATTTTGGTTTTCCTTAGTATCTCTCTGTAGCTGCCAGTATCTCTAAATATATTCTAGAGCTTTTCTTAAGGGCTCAAATTTAATCTAGTTGCATCGTCTCATGAGCGCCAACACTTGTGCTATTTTCTCTATTTTAGCTTCTCAGATTACAACTGCAATTCCATCAATCTCAAATTGTTTGATACACAGAAAGTATCAATGGATAACAAAGGATGTTCTACGGTCGACAACTTTATATATATCTTAAAGAGCTGCAATGGAAGTATTGGGCAGCTTAACTGGGAAAGTCCCTCGAATATAGACGATTGGTATACCAAAGCGACATTCATTATGGTTCTATTTACTCTAAATCGGACTTTAATAGTAAATGTCAACCAATTTTAACTTCTACCTCAAGCACTTTTGACACAATCAGAATGGTAGTATCCAGAATAATCTACTATTCACTTTCACCAAAGCTAAACTCACGTCAAGCTAAGATTTTGAAGATTGCTTCATGAATACCGACTTCTAGACTGTTTCGAAAACATTCCGCACAGTTAATCGTATAGTCATTGCGCAAATAATCAAAAAGTTCATGGGCATGGACTAAGATGACCCAGAGTGCCGATAATATCTCGGTTGTTGGGGGATGCCGACAATAACCGACAGGGTCCCAGCGCAATTGGTATTACAGAGACTTGTTGTGTGAGACTTGTAGACTGCTCCAGGCCATCGCCTTTAGTTTCAAACTTTTATTCACGAAATAACAATATCCACCAATCGCCATGCCTATTTCAACCCGAACCGCTGTCGAAAAGGACTTCCTGGCCATGTGCAAAGTTGACCTAGCATCTAACGCTACTCATCCGTTTTATAATATTCCATGGAAAGCTACAGATAGTGGGGCAGTTAAAGCCTTCATCTTGGACCGGTATAAACATTTCTACGATAGTCGCAATCCCATCTGCAAATTTTTAGTTGCTGTGAACGGAGACGAAATTGTTGGTTATTTGCTCTATCAAAACCCACTTGGGGAAGGTGAGGTGGAAGAGTGGAAGCCCCAATTTCCAGATGGAACCAATTTGAAGTTTTTTGAGAAAGTTGCTAGGGCAGTAAATGCGGCTAGGCTGCAATACGATCTCAAAGACTGTTGGCGTAAGTATTGATCGTTAATTGTTTATGTTCTGAGGTGGCTTTCTCAGTTTAAAAAAAAACTAATTGTGATTATAGAATTAGAGGGTTTTGCGGTTCACCCAAACTGGCAGCGCAAAGGGGTTGGATCAATGTTGGTTAGAACGTTTCTTGAATCTGTAGGTAACGATCACGCAAAGTGTTACGTTCATGCTTCAAGGACTGGAAAGCTATTGTACGAGAAATTCGGTTTTAGGACAATGGGAGTAACGGCGATTGAGCTACAGGAATTCGGTGATTATGAACCATATACAACTTGGGACATGCAACGGGAAGCCATGCCAAACAGTGTGTAAAGATATCAGAAGAACTCAGAAACTCTGGGTTTCACTTCCTGGTTGTTGTTGCTGCTCTACGTTAACTATTCACCTACATAAACTGGTCACCCTCAGTAGATAAGTTATAAAATATAAATAAATCCGTCCTACAAGGTAGATAATTTAACTCAATTTAACGGGAAGGGGCGAAACACTACGTAGTCCGGGAGATCAAAGCATTCAGAACCAAAGGTCTCAGAATGGTTGAAATTAAAGATCGTAGAATGTTTGGACAACTTTCTGGACTATTGTGCCATATAAGTTCGCCCCTCCGCAGCTATTAATCCTGCTCTGACCATTTTAATTAGCTCGCCATGCATATATTTATGTAAGTAATATTCTCCAACAAATTCCTAATATATTCTCTTTGGTCGAAATATATATAGTGCGTTGCCTTCATACAAAGGCCGATTTATATCTCTCTTCTATGCACTTTGGTACTTACACCAACTTCACCTTTTAGTGTCCCAAAGACCAGCTTGTTCTCAATTGTACTTTCTATATCTATACGGAAGGATACTTCATCAACCCCTTCGACTTCCTACAACAAGGAAGCATGAATATTAGTTTTCCAGCGGATCATCTCTAGAGTAGCTGTGGTTGCTCGTGTGTAAGCAAGAAAGTCACGGTGATACTGAGCTATTTCAAAGTGAGGGCAGTGTAACCTAGCATCAAGACCAACCCTGAGAATCATAGCAAAGTAACTCAAATAAGGATGAATTTTGGGGAGATTTAACCTTCCTAATTCATCAATGGTGCAACAAGAGGGTTAGATCTAACCTCAATAGGCTCAAATTTCAGAATAAGTGATGTAAATAATCCCTGGTTGAAAAAAGATGTGACCCGTTAATGCGTGTTCTCCTCCAGATGCGTACTTGTTTAGTATTGTGATGAAAAAACTACGGCCCCATCTCGGAACACAGGAGGGACATCCATTTTCAATAGAAAGATTCTGTAATACCACAGAGAGCAAGGGTGTTCTGGTAACATGTTAAGAATTCCACTGTAGCTTCGTGGAACACTCCAGCCACTATCATGCCATACTCTGGTATAATGGACGGGGAAAGATGCTCTAGATCCTTTAGTGGTGAAAAGGACATCGGCGCGTACACCTTCCTTCTCTCCATGGCCTGGCCAATAGAAAAATACGAGATTTGTCGAATAGATCCGATCTCTAATCTGGCTCATCAATCGCAGAGTCAATCTGCAAGGCGTTGACGAAATTGCCGAGAGCAGTGGGTGGTATATTTTGGAAAAGTTTGACTCATTCAAGTGCCAGAAGCGTCTTCGCGGCTACAATACCGTAGCTCCAATGGATCTCCAATATTGTTATATATTAGTTTGATCAAAGCGTATCGCATCAGTCCCACATGATTCTTGGGTTGATTTGATTTCTCAATTCCTGTAATGCTTTTTGGACGTTGGTTGGCACCGTTATGCTTTCACCGTGGCAAGAGGCCCGTGACATGTTTGAATCGTCCCCCAAAAAAATGAGATGGCCTCATGCTGGTTGACGTTATCAGTGTCGGCGAAGTATAGAGTACAGTCAATTGTATGGTTTTACTACCCAGCATGAAGATTGAAGAGTCTGGTATGTCTTTCAGATAGTAATTCGGAATACTTGCAAGTATCAAATCTCGGAACTGGCTGGGCGGTGAGCCTTTCAAGAAACATTCCGGAGAACGACGATGAGTGCAGCTGGGGGAAAATCCCAAGAAGTTAAGACAGACAATCTAAACTGGCAAGATGCAGCACCAATATTTAATACATTAGAATACAACTAGAACCAGAACACCCAAAGTTCTAGACCAAATAAAGAATATCAGGCCACAGGTTTCAGAGAGTTTGCCAGTGGAGCTAACAAATGACTGCGAGGACTGTTAGCCTTTCACTATATTATTGCAATCGAGGTAAACTAGAATATACTTGCATTATATATAGAATATAATTTAAAAGGCAGAGAATAATAAAAGATGATATGAACTAAAACCTAATAGCCCTTTCTGCTGGGGGTTAAATAACTCTAACTCCATGCTATTCCACATAACAAGAAAGACTATCATATTGATAGATTCTGTTTACCTTTGGTAACTCACTACGTGTATGGCTTTTGGAACAAATTTTTGAAGACTAGGCAGATCTAGTGGGAAAATAGGTGACTTTATCGCCTATCTACAAATAGAATAATTTTGTTCCCAGAGGCACTCCGGATAAATTTATCAAGAGCACTGAGTGTAACCTGAAACAACGACTCATTCAATGCACCAACAAAGAAGAAGTCTCTTAACTTTTCAATTATCACACCCTGGGAAACTTGGCAATTTTGGTCCCGTGCCCGCATCATTCGGAGCTCTAAAGATATCCGGCCAGGTACCAGGACATCGTTGGCCAGGATAATCTGCCAACGAACAACGCCCCACGCTGGATCTGACATTAAGTTTTTGACACCCTCAATATCAAAATACTCACCTTCCCAGTTGAAAGAGTGACGTGTATCACGACCACTCAGCCTCAGAATACGTAGGTAGTCTGCCCGTTCTCCGATCTGGGATTTTGCATGAGCTGGAAGCTGGTGCACGGAGCCAATATCGCCAGTAATGTATCTCACAAGTGGATTTCGTAAGCGCTGTAGTGAAGTTACGACCAGGAGTCCTAACTTGTCTTCTTCTAATGCACATGGATAGTTGCGGCCAGCTGCCTTGACATTGTAGTTCAAAGGAAGGGTCTCCACGAGCATGTGCCTTGAGTCATAGATGAAGTCTGCCGAGTCATCAACTTGGGGTCCAGTGATGGCAAAATTTCCAACAGCCCATACCCCCATTTCAGCGCTAGCAAGTAGTGATATGAATTCAATTCGACTACAAGCGTCGTGCGTAAAGACGGATGTAATGTAAGACTTTTGAATGCGGGTCATTGGCTCCGAAGTATAGAGGATCTTCAAAACGCGTAGCTCATTGCCCACTCCCATAGAATCAACAAACGACGCAAACTGGACAATCTGGCTTGCATCTCCAGCTAGAACGTTTGGTCGGAAGTTACGACAGATTGTCAGCAGTTCCTCCGGCGTTGCACGATGCCCAGCGGGCAAAACAGATGCCCCAGCGTGCTCCATTACTTCAGTAGTGAGATCCAGGGCCCTGTAATATGTTTTAGGAACCAGCGTAACCCATCAGCTTGATCTAGGTCTCTTACCTGTACATACTACCACACGCGTGCATTGACAACACGCAGTCCCTTTCTCCAATTGCCCCCGTTCGACGCAGGAGCTCCCCGCAAGATTGCCGCTGCAATCGATTTTCAGCTATATCAGTGAAGAATGCAAGAGGAAATGAACTTCCGCCGCCACCGCCAGTTACACTAATATATGTGCTTTGGCGGAAAGTGTTATCAGGTTTGTCATCTGAAGCGAGTCTTGCCACAACATTATATCTTATTCTAGTTAGCTTTGATTTTGCATGTTCACAAAGATCAGTTGTTCAGCAGAGTACTTACATGTCTTCTTTACAAGTAACCGGCAGTTTTGACAAAAGACAACTACTACAATTCGACGGGGGCCGTTTAGCAAGTACGGCTTCCAAGTCCTTTGGGGTCAAAGGATAGATCTTGGAAGTTGAGTAGAATGGGTGTTGACTAGCAACTTCAATAACATGTCCTAGCAAAAAGCCCATTTTGCTTTGTCGCTGAATCCCTTGCAAAAGTCAATCGTCCTTTACTTAACCATCTACCTTGACCTGTAGCCCTCAATGCGATTGATAGTGCAAAAAGATTGATAGAATTGTGGGGGGAAAAGGTAGTCATCTTCACTTATATGACTCTAAATTACCATAGGCTGTTTCTATCAACGCCGCTAGACGGTTCAGTCATACGTGTGGCACTACACAGGGGATTTTGCATTTATTAGTAAGGCTCCTGGGAACAAGGGCAAGATACTGCCAATAGAGATTTAATTCCCGAGCAAATGGTTGCTAGTGTGTTACCATCGTGGAGCCATCATTGCTTTTCACAAGTTATGTCATCATCGGTATATGAATGTCTGCATAAATGGTGTTGTATGCTAATGCGTATTCTTGGTGCTTACTAATTGCCGTACCAATAGGACACCTATCAGTGACAGACACGCCCAAACGCATGCAAATGCAGCAAGATGACACACTAAAAGCTGAGATATCAAAAATATGTTTCATATTTAGCATGTTTAAACTTTATCAATTATGTATGTCTTATATGATGACTGAATTTGTATCGCTGTTTAATCCACACCATTCCCAAAACAACAAGCTATATTAACAAACTGTAAGGCTAGATTTCTGGTAGGATTCTGTGATGTTTGGCTATTTTCGATAACATAATAAGTTGGAGAGTTTAATAGGGCCCAAGAGGCACTTAGTATGTAGGTTTTACGTTATGAATTCACGGCATTCGGAAGGGTCACTTGTATGACAGTGGTTCCCTAGTACAACAATAAAAAGAAGCGGTGAGAAAAGTTAGTTTACGTGGTACCGTTTGTGTTTAACGGAAAGATAATAGCATGTGTATGCTACAGGTTTAAGATCCACAGCGTTTTAAAAGTTAACTTGTATAACAAGAGTTTCCTAGTACAAAAAAAAAAAGAAGCGGTAAGGAAAGTTAAATTAATGTACTGTACTACAGTTTATTTTTAAATTCACAATATTTCGAGAGGTTACTTGTATAACAGGGGGTTTCCTAGTACACTAATAAAGAGGCGGTGAGCAAAGTTAGTTTTATGTCCTGCGGCTGAGTTTTAATTGTGAGTTAACAATAAATCGCCTGTTGATATTAATAGAAAGTAATGTTGTATGTGTGCATACTTATATGACCTAGAGAGACGGGGTTTAATCTCTTGGGTAAGAGATTTTTACAAGTCTGCGATTCAATTACATCTACTCATATATTTTCAAACCTAATCTTTTGATCGATCACATGAATGTTTCTTGCGACGAATACAGATTCTTCTCTTTCTAATAGAACGTGTATACAGGTAAACTCCTCCGGAAATGCGTTCAGACGGCGATCTCAAACAGATCTCTCTCGTAGGCAACGACCTCGCGGAACCGTACTTGGATACATTTTTCAGGCAGGAAAAGTATGAAGAAGAAGTTAAAGCATTCAGACAAAAGCTTCGCCAGTCTTGTAGGCAGTGGCCACATGGCTTCGATATCGCTGCTAATCCCTACCCAATTATCATCCCTGAGAGTCTTACCGACCATTTAGACAGACTTGGGGATATTCTATGTCGTGCAACGACCAATATTGTCGAGCGGTGGTGGAAAGACCCATCAGCGAATTTTCCAGAGCGAATGCCTTTGTCACCACAGCAAGAAAGAATTCTCCGTGTATGCTATCAACTGCGGCATAGTGAGTCGAGTAACTAATATGATTTATAGTGGATTGAATTTGAAGGGAAAAGCTCTGTACCATCATTCGCAACTCGTAGAGGTGTATGGCGACCAGACTTTCTCTTTAATACCCAACCACGTGATGAGCATATTAACGATAGGAATTTGGTGCTCCAAAACCCGCAAATTTGCGAGATAAATTCGAGGTTTGCATTCAATGCATTCTTCGGCTGCGCTTTCACTCACGAGGCCTATCAAAGTATTGGATTTCAAGAGCTAGGGTTGAAATCGCCCGTAGACCCTCCCAAGGTCAGTCTGTATATTTCCAAATCAAAGATTGGATGTTTTGTATCTATATAGATTCACTAACACTCAATGTGGTAGATTTTCGAGGCTTACAAAAACATGCTTGATCTGGATAAACCAATTCATCTCTTGAAAGGAATCGAACCTGGCTTAGACATACATCTGTTTGAGTCATTTATTCGTCAACGCTGTGGTTTAAAAGCGCGATTTATCAAGCCCAAAGATCTAAGGCTGATTAATCACGGCCTGACATCGATACTCTGCTGCACCTTGGCGGAACCACAATCACAGTATCAGAAGAAAGAAAATAGTAATCATAACAGAATGAGATCCACGGATGGAGAAGTGGTTGAGCAGATCTACCAGGTTGGCTTAGAACTTCACCAAGGGGAATTGGATATGTTAACCGACGATATGCTCAAAGCTATTGCACCATTGTGTTTCAACGACCTGAGGACCATCCTTCTTGTTCACGACAAGAGAATGCTTGGAGTTATCTTACAGGAATTGAACTCGTTAGTTCAAGACTATAAAATCCTGACGGTGGAAGAGGAAAGCATTCTACGAGCAGGCATCGCGCCAACGATTCTGCCCCGATCACCTGAGTTGAAGAAATTGTTGAGATGCACCGAAATCGAGCTAGAGGTTAAGGATAATTATCTTTTGAAACCAGCTGGAAGTGGAAAGGGGGATGGTATTGTATTCGGGACAGACATCAAGAAGGAGCAGTGGATGAATTGGTTGCTGCAATTATCAAAACCGCATTTTGGTCCAGAATACATCGTGCAACGTGTAGCGCAACAACCAAAATTCGACGTACTGGTAGAAAAGGAAGCCAAGCTAGTTTTGCAGCATAATTACTTTGTTGGTACCTTTATGATGCTAGATGGACAAAACTTGGGAATCGCAGGATGGAGAACAGGCCCTGGAAGAATATGTGCTGTGAGCAATGGGGGAACATGGGTTTGCTCCCTACTAAGGGATTCGACTGCTCCAGTGGTAACAGGTATAACAGTTTTAATTATGCACTTCTCAGAGAAGATTGTCAAATTGGTACTGACGTCTAACAGCTACCACCATCCCACGCCTTCTTGCCACATCTCTCGGTGATTCACGCAACAATTCACACGTTAGAAGTCTCCGAAACGTTTTGGATAAAGACGGAATAATAATTGTCAGTCTCAAATTTCCTGACCCTGATAGTATGTATCTTTTCAATCTTGTGCAAAACCTTGGCCAACAACATTCTCATGGACCACCGCTAAATCACAGTTCCACACATGGTTGTTTTTGGGATGTCAAGCCTATTGATGAAAATATATCAAAAAACCATAAAGCGCGTTCAGAAACAATGGACAAGTTTCCCTGGCATACAGACTGCTCATATGCCGCGGAACCTCCTAGGTTCTTTGGATTGCAAGTACTCCAGGCAGACAAATATGGTGGTGGAACTTTGTCAGTGTTGTCTTTAGAAAAAGTACTTCAAAGGTTGAGCAAAGAAGCAATTGAGACACTTCATGCACAAGAGTTCAGGATTGAGGTACCTCCTGAGTTTCAAAATGGATCTGAGTCTACTACTGGGTCGTTGTTAATATCGGAGGGGGAAGGGTATATGGATTTCCAACATACAAGATGTAGATATCGTGAGGATATTACGCATCCTCTCACAGAAAGAGCCGAGAGAGCTTTAAAGGAGATTTCAAATGTCTTGGAACAGGGAAGAAACGGAAGTAACAAGTGTTTGAACCTTACCGCAGAGATGATTCCTAATGGCTCAGTAGTGTTAATGGATAATGGCAGGTGGTTCCACGCGAGGAATGAGGTTCATGATCCTGAGAGGCATCTTAGAAGGATACGTTGGGATGCCCGGGAATTTCAGAACAAGAAATTCGGAGTCATATGATGATATATATCAATAGAGATGTAGATGTTATAAAATCAATGTCCAATCAAGACTAGAATTTCTTTTTCCCTTCATGTTTTTAAGTCTTTTATCGGTACCCCTTTTCTTGCTTTTGGCGCTAACCTAGTTAGAAACAGATCTTTTTAATATCTAACTTCTAATCGCATAATACTCTTGAAGTTTATTATTAAAACTAACCAACTTCAAGATAAACATAATAGTTTTTAAATCAAATTAAACTAACCTCCAGATGCTTGGGGAGCTGACTTCTTTTGTTCTATATTTATTAGCATTCACAATGCCGGTGAACCCCTATGCGCATGGTTTTGATTCATGTAAAATACGGGGCAACACTACGTGTATCAAATAAGTTCTCTTGTATTCCGCGATAATAAGTTGATGGTATTATAAGTTTTACGTAGTAGGTAATACTAATAGCCATGATCAGGACCAAACGAAGCACACGAGCTGGACACACGCAGCCCGAATGATATTTAGTCATGAATTATCCCAGAGGTCACGTGGGCTTCGAGCTACGTATCTATGCTGTTCAAGCGGCCGCATAGGCCGCATTGGATTCTTATATCAAGACCCTGTGCGTAGTAGAACTTAGAACAATTTGCGATCATCACTGAGTATAAGAGCACTTTTATGATTCCATGTACTTGCGCCCCGTGTTCAAAGTGAATCACAACCATACGTGTAGTAGGGGGGAAAATGTTAACTACGAGACTAGTTACAAAAGTAGAGCGTAGCGAAACTTTGCTCTGTGAGAGGTAGTGGCGCACATTGGCAAGCCTCGCGATCTTGAGCGAATTCTTAATTCTGATTCTTTTCAATTGTTCGCCAAATTACAAATCTGATCTGGATAGGCAATCTTTGAAGTGAGAAAACTGCGGGTAGTTTCTTGCAACCTTAGTCGCCATCAGTAGACTAGCATTACGGTATACAGCACACGAGAAGGCTTTTCCCCTCCTTAAACTCACTGAACACAAAACTCAATTTCTTACAACGAGGAATCTCCCCTCATATGTGAAATAGAGTGCCTTGTATAGTCTTTTATAAACCGCGGATGAAATAGACTCACGTTTTACCATGAGCAATACAAGCGGTTGGTATAATAAACGTTTGCTGGCGATATTCCATGCACAAACGGCTGTCTTGGTAGACTTTGCAAAAATAGAGATATCAAGCATACTTCCTTGAGCAGCGTTAGTTGCTGCTGCTTAGGTACCTAACGTTGCGCACGTATCTTCTTTCTTCAACTTTAAATTGTCGCAATATAACATCATCCAACCACGTTTCGCGGCCCTACCCATACTCTCGTCATACATAAACAGAGATAAGTCATATCAAGGCATTCATGGCTATGTGGCGAGTTCAGAAAAGCCACAATTCATCACGTTCGAAAACCTAGACCGCCTTTTCCAAACACTGTACAAGGGAAACAATGTGATCAACCTTGCCTTTTATTCGAAACAGTGGAATTTTAATCTCAGGATATATTTCACAGCATAAGCTTGTAGATACTTCACCTATGATGGGCATCGGGGGTTGCCTACCAATGGGTGGGCCTGCTATCCGGATTCAAGATTCGGGAGGTAAGGTACAGATTTTAGAATTAACATTCAAGCACCATTCATATACAAGCTTTAAAAAGGATGGCGGTGGCAAAATCGAAAGAGATCCTACTCATTGCTTAGAAAAGATATTGGCTACTAGGAGTTTTGGCGGGGAGGACCGAATCTACACAATATAACTATTGTCGAAACGACGACAGTTCTGCCTTCGCAATATCCACCACCCTTCTCAGATATCTTTCGGCGAGGAGCAATAAAGAAAACATAGCCACTATAGAAAACTAAAGCATGATTCTCATTTGATCGGAGTACTTGCTTGCGAACATCGGTCTCGTCTGTATTTGATCTTGTGGGGGTAGAAATTGGATGATACTTGAGGACAACAGTATCATATTTACCTGGTCAGATTTCAAGAACTTGGCGGCTTGCGCTTTGATATGGTTGATTAAGACAGCGGAGCCGGCGGCAAGACCAATTGTGCCACCTAACACTCGAATCTGCCTGACTGCAGCCATGGTAACAGCTAGTAAGTTGTGTTAGTCTCGACAATTATTAGTTAGGTTATATAGCAGACATACGGATGTCTTTTTACTTAACAACCATCGGAACCATCATTAAGATTGTGCTAAGATTGAAGCTGAAACCCAAGCCCATAATATCCTAATATTCATATTAGGAAGCAGGAATTTGCAGAGACGACGAGGAGAGTGAACTGAACAAACCTATGCCTATAGTTTGGAGTGAGCCTCCTAGGATAAGTATGAACAATGGAGGAATCTTCAACCTGGTTATCAGAAACCCGGGCGTCGTCGCACTTGCGATGGGAGATAGTAGGAGAAGCGGTAGCAATCGGACTTCAGCACCGATGGCTGATGTCGAGTTGACTATCTGCAGCCTTTGCGGTATGTTGAAAATGGCAGCCAAGAAGGGAAATCCAGTCAGGAACCCATTACTTTAAAAGAATGGTCAGTTGGATGAGACGTAACCGACGAGTGCTATACTCACATGAGCAACCCCAAGACAAACCTGTTTACAGCTAACCTGCAAGGAAACATAGGCTCGCAAACATGTTTCCACATTGACAACTTTCTTTCCCATATGATAAAGCTAGCCTACAAAAGACCGGATAGAATTAAGCTGGTAATGACAGTGCCCCTATCCCAAGGATATGCCACACCGCCCTGTTGCAGTGCAAAGACGAGCAGGATGGATGCTACTAGCGACAACAACGCACCTACTATATCCATGCGTTTCCACGCACGATTTTCTATCATCGAATGGAAAAAGTGAGCCGACTTTCCGTAAGGAAATCCAAACGGAATCGAGAAAAACACCAAAGCAAATGCGACTGCACCCCCGGGACTACTAATAGTTATGTCAGCAACAGCTATTATCTGTAAACAATTTGTGTTGTTGAGTGCCTGACTTGAGATAGAAGACCCACCTCCACGTCGTGGAGTCATAGATTGCGCCACCCAAGAGCGGCCCTAGGACGCTGGAGACAGCAAATGTGGAGGTAGTAATAGCAACGTAAATAGCAAGTTTAGCTGGCGGAACCATCAAAGCCCCCATAATGGTTCCTAGTTAGTAGATGCCCGAACCTCCCACGCCTCGAAAGGCACGAAAAGCGATACTATCACCCTTTAGGATTAGGCGATACAGTGAGGTTAAAATGATGCATGGCTTACAGAAGTTCCATAGAGGTTGAAGCACCAGAGGCAATAGAGAAGACCGTGAAGAAAGTTATTGCACAGAACAACATGAGTTTAGTGCCCAGGATATCGCTAAGCTTCGCATAGATTATCAGGAAGCTTGTACAGAAGTTGAATGAATAAGCAATTTAAGTTGGAACTTTAGTCAAATAAAGAGTATTAATACCAGTGTATGTCAACAAGTACGACATGACAAGCCAGCCACTCCTGTCAAAGCCATGAAGGGAATTGACGATTGACACCAGAGACGTGCTCACAATGGTAGTCTCCAGAGTTGAAAGTAATAGGCTTATACAAATCCTAAATTGATTCAAAGATGCTTCAGTCAGGCTAGCGCCGGTGGCCTAAGATTGGGCATGAAGAAACTTACTTACCCTACAGTCAGTGCATATAGCCTTCATCCAGTGTGGTAGACCCTCTGGGTATAGGTAGAGGCATTCGTTTCATTGATATATTCAATATTAGACTTATCATTAATATTGCCATTCAAGAAACCTCCATTGGGAATATTTAGTTTATCTGGTTCTAAAGCAGCTCCTGCTACGATGCTGGAGGAAAAAGTTTCTCTGGCATCATTCCGGTTCTTTAGTGCGCGTATATTTTCAAGAATTTCATCGTGCTCTAGACTTGATGAAACAGATATATTAAAGAGCGAAGCGCTACGGATAGTATGTGATTGTACAAAGCAAGAGGGCAGGAGACAGTCCATGTAAGAAACATCATGAGATATTATGGTTACACATAACCATGGTAATCTTCCGGTAAATGGTTGATTATACGAGTACGATATATACACCCCACCACGTCTCTGCTTATTAAACCCTCGGCAAGTGATACTCGGTTGTGTAATTACAAAGCCTTAATAACTATGGTAATCTGTTAGTATAACGCGGCGACGCATCCGGCCCGGCATTCTATACGCCGATTCTGTCCTTTAAAATCCCTGGTAATAAGTATATAGTAAGCGTAATAGGCTTACATGTATTAGTTTTTCAATATAATATATATATGTGTCAAATAAAGACACTAACTCCGAAATGTGCCTATCATCCGGACGCTTGATAAACAACGACAGGGTTCCATTCAGCTCTTGGTATTTTGCTTCTAAGTAAAGAAGATGTTTCAAAGTTCTAAAGCCTTGTTAATCTGAAAGTAACAGTTTTAGTTTTAGAATTTAAGGGGCAGCTCTACAGGGCTCTATGGCTCTAAGACTTGACCGCTAGTTGCGGCGCCTAAAACCTCAAAGAGATTTTGTCTCACTTCTTCCTCTTGGGGCTTCAGAGCAGTAGCTGCCTCAGGCAGCAATGTTGTACGATTCCTCCTTCATAAATAACACTCTTGTCTCTAATGAACCTTGATTTTAAAGCTATGGCATTTGAAGAAGACAAAGCTCGGTGGGAAAAGAATCTCAGCTTCTGCACCTAAAAAGATCGACGTAGAAGATAGAAACCGACTCGATTTTACCATCATGTGTAACGGCAAACGCTTCGTCGTTACAATATATTCTACTACCTCTTTGGAAGATCAAATAACGCCGCTAGTATCCCTTTACAACAAAGCATTTCAGAAAGAGGACGACGAAAACCTAGAGAAGGTCCAAGACGAAATTGAAGACATAATCTACAAATCCGGATGGCGCAAATTTTCTCTCCTAGTGCCTGCAAATGAAAGCGGATCTTTAGCACCTATTTCACTACACTCTGCCCTGAATCCGGATATCTTCTATTTTCGTCTGGTCACGGGTAGAGGATATGCACATATCATTCAAGAACACACACCATCATGGAGTCATTTCCCTGTTTACCTTACTATCAATGCTACCTCGAACTTGCCTCGGTATTCAACACGGGAGATTCAATTTACTAAGAAACTCATGGGTATTGGGTATATCGCGAAAGTCTTTGTTAACAGGCAGGATATATGCTGCAAGATGGTAACTACTCACACCAAGGCGGTGCAGCGCGAGTACGAGTGTTTATCGAAGATCGCGGGTTCTCAATACCCCTCTTCTATCAGTGCACCGAAATTGATCGGATTTGTCATGGACGATAGTAATACAGGGACCATAGGGATATTGGAAGAGTACATTCCGCACAACTCGACCTTGGGTCGGCCTTATGGTGGTATCGAAGCTATTACACACGAGCGGAAGAGAGGGTGGGCGGAGCAGATATCGCATAATGTTAGGTTGCTACACAAAATTGGAGTAGTGTGGGGTGATGCGAAGCCGGAGAATGTCCTTATCAATAGTGACATGGACGATTGCTGGCTGGTTGATTTCGGGGGTAGTTGGACAGATGGCTGGGTTAATGCTAGACTGATGAAGACGAAGGCAGGTAACGAGCAGGCTTTGGCAAGGATTTATAATTTTTTGGGCGTCTGAATTGCGGATGATTGCATAAGGCACTCTCATTTTAGATCCCATTTGCGCTGTTCTTTGAGTTTATAAACGGTTGGATAACGCTAATCTGGGGACCACAAAGCTTCGCAAGTGAGAGAAGATGGCACAGAAAAGAGAAAGCAAGGAATTCCAAAAGGCCAACTTGACCGGAATCTTGACATCTTTCAACTGTCTGTCTCACATGACGCCGAGTCTAGACATTGTCCAATTTGTTCCCACTACAGATTCATAGCCACTCATAGCCAGAATCTATTCCTAGACAGTTATCCCTGCCTGCAATGCCATTACAATAAAGCCCATCATCCGGTTTTGGGTGGCCATCAATATAGAGTTACCATATCCAAACTGATCTTAGATATTTTAGTATGTGACTTCTCTAGTGTGGCAGGCCACGTAGCCTCAGTATCACGACCCAGTATGTGCCTATGGTACGAAAGGCACCTATTGGGGAGATGTGCCTATTAAGCATAGGTGCCTTCTAGTTGAAAATCATCTGTTTGTTAATTATAATACTAACTATAATACTAAGAAATAAAGTATAAATTGTAACGGTTAGCTAGCAACCGGAATTGGGTGACTCTTGGCAATGGTTGATTCTGACCTAGGGTTAGAACTGTTGTTACGTTATAGACTCTACAGGATCCCTAGGTCCAGGACCTAAGGATCTAATAAGGTCTAAAACCCCTAGGAGTATATATAAGTAAATAGGTTTATTAGATATGAGCTTTATACTTAAACCTTTATAGTTAATAATATAGATTATTTACTTAGTAACAATTTCAATTCTATTTGAAGACCCCGAATTCTAGTTCAACTACTTCTATTACAATACTAAACTAACAATCCTTTAGCCCTACTCGGTAGGATATTAGGATCGTTATACCCACCTGCCTGATATAACGTTACCAAGAGTTGAAAGCTATTATTAGAAGCTATATATATAAAACAATAAAAACTGTACTCTTCTAGTAGATAGGTTCTTTAAGTTTTTTTAGTTAATGTTAGGCCTGGTGGAAATAATTAAGTAAAAAAGGCCCCTATCTTGATTCTATTGTAAGAAAGAGTAAGGTACTAATGTTGCGACCCTTCAAAATAGGCAGCCTATTTTGACATTTTGAAGATATAAGAATATTAAGTGAAATCATAGTAGCAAGTAAACTAGGGAACCGGTAGAAGGGGGCGTTTATATAGGTAAATGAAATAGCAAATCGTTAAAACGCTACAATTACTCCCTGTGGATTTCTTACAAAAGATTAAGTCCTAAATCTTAGAGAATATATATATATATCATCTATACACAATCGTGCTATACTATTATCTAAATATTATCATATATACGCCATTTTAGTATAGTTATTATTAGACAGTCATGGCAGTGATTGAACACAGGTAGAATTACATTTATAGTCACTTACTATATTAGGAAAATTAGTTAGATTAGATATAATATCTTTAAGACGTCCGCTTATACCTTTTTATAAAAGACTTTTGCCGTATTATAAGATCAAATTAGCTATAATATAGGCATGCAAAGTCTTTCATAATTTTAGAAGAATTTGCGGCTATGGTTAACTTATAAATCTCTATATACAAAAGATATATACACCCAAGCTTATACGACCTGGTTTGGAGATACGCTTCTCTAAGATGGAATACAATGACTTTTTTTTCTTAAGAATAACCTTTTGATCTGGCATGCCAGCAATAACCTGTAACTTATAATAATTTCTATTTGGCGCCACATATACTACTAGTGGCGCTTCTTCTAAACTATCTAATCTTTTCCATTAAGCCTACAGGAGGCTTGTATTACAAATATATATTGTCTTTGTCTTGTGGCTTTGGCTCCTGAAGGTGCTCTAGACCAACCGTTGGAAGAAGCGCTAAATCCTCAAGCTAGGAATGCTTGGAAATGCTGGAAAAGCTAATAAATATAAGAAAATGATACTGATGCCTGCATTTACTTCTAAGACACTTTTTCAAACCAATTAGGTCGATGCTTAACTCATGAATAAGAACCTACGCCTACCCTTAGACAATTATCTTTGAAAGATTCTATCTGGAGAGTTAGACTTTATTA
>Ga0247734_1001065_pt1 | contig 21790 bp, 13 predicted proteins | sample UWRJL103311B2_FD_180933 | JGI IMG/M metagenome (GOLD analysis project Ga0247734, IMG submission 180933) | Plant litter microbial communities from Arlington Agricultural Research Station in Wisconsin, United States - UWRJ-L103-311B-2 | ecosystem: Environmental > Terrestrial > Plant litter >... | reverse complement strand
ATCGAAAGATTATTCGATGCGTATCTGGCTGAAACCGGAACTGATGCAGCAATATGGTTTGATACCGAGTGATATTTCTGCGGCACTTGCTGAACAGAATATAGAAGCTGCACCCGGCAAATTTGGTGAAAACGGCGATCAGGCATTTCAGTATGTAATTAAATACAAAGGCCGTTTAACGCAGCCGCAGGAATTTGAGAACATCATTATTAAATCTGTAGGGCAGGGACAAATCCTTCGTCTGAAAGATGTGGCAAAAGTGGAACTGGGTGCACTTACCTATACGGCTACGATCAACATGAACGGTCGTGAATCGGTAGGTATGGCAATTAGTCAGACTCCGGGATCAAACGCGCGTGACGTCATCAATAACTCTAAAAAGATTATTGAGGAAGCTTCTAAAACGTTCCCGAAAGGTGTTAAATTCACTTACCTGGTGGACGTGAACGAAAACCTGGATGCTTCCATTGAAAAGGTTATCCATACATTGATTGAAGCCTTTATTTTGGTATTTATAGTCGTGTTTATTTTCCTTCAGGATTTCAGGTCTACACTGGTTCCGGCCATTGCGGTTCCGGTTGCGATTGTAGGAACATTCTTTTTCCTTAACCTGTTTGGTTTTACGATTAACCTGTTAACGCTATTTGCCTTGGTACTGGCTATCGGTATTGTGGTGGATGATGCTATCGTGGTGGTGGAAGCGGTCCATGCAAAACTGGATAATGGATATAAGTCGGCCAAAAAAGCAACGATTGATGCAATGAGCGAGATCTCTGGGGCCATCATTTCAATTACGCTGGTAATGGCCGCGGTATTTATCCCGGTAACATTTATCACGGGCTCTACGGGTGTGTTCTACAAACAGTTCGGTGTAACACTGGCTGTTGCGATTATTTTATCGGCTATCAATGCGTTAACACTGAGTCCAGCTTTATGTGCACTGCTGCTGAAACCGCATGCAGACGACCACAAACACCAGAGTTTTATCCAGCGTTTTTACACAGCTTTTAATGTTGGCTTTGATAACCTGACCAATAAATACAAACGTTCTGTAGACTTCCTTTCAGTAAAAAAATGGATTGTGATCGGTGCTATTTTGGTTTCGGCCGCCGGATTATTTTATATGATGAAAACTACGCCTTCGGCTTTTGTGCCGGCGGAGGATCAGGGAACCATCTTTGCTAACATCAGTTTGCCGCCGTCTTCTTCGATGGAACGCTCAACGGCGCTGGCGAAGCAGGTGGACAGTATTGCGCATACAATTCCTGAGGTGAGCAATACGCTGCGTATTGTGGGACAAAACTTTACAGCGGGTGCGGGTAGTGCCTACAGTATGGTAATTGTCCGTTTAAAAACATGGGACCAGCGTAAGCGGACAGTAGATGATATTGTTGGGGAGCTGTTTGCTAAAACCAGTGGTATCCGGGAAGCGAGCATCTTTTTCATCTCACCACCAACCATCCAGGGATTTGGACAAAGTGGCGGTTTTGAGTTCCAGTTGCAGGACAAGGGAGGGCACAGTACGGCCGAATTCTTTAAGGTAAACAATGATTTCCTTGCAAAACTGGCTACACGCCCGGAGATCCAGTACGCAACAACTCCTTTTAACCCTAATTTCCCTCAGTATATGATGGATGTCGACCTTGAAAAATGCAAGGAAGCAGGGGTAACGGTGAATACTGTTTTACAAACGATGCAGGGATACTACGGTGGTTTATACGCCTCTAACTTTAATAAATTTGGAAAACAATACCGCGTAATGGTACAGGCAGGAGCAGAGTATCGTAAAAATCCTGAGGGCTTGAACAAGATTTTTGTTAGGAATACGGATGGTAACATGGCGCCAATTACAGAATTTGTGAAAATGACAAGGGTATTTGGCCCAGAATCGATTTCACGGTTTAACCTGTTCAGTTCTATCGCCATTACTGGTGCACCTAACCCGGGCTACAGTTCTGGAGATGCAATCAAGGCGATCCAGGAAGTGGCAGCTCAATCGCTGCCGGCTGGTTACGGATATGATTTCTCTGGTTTGACACGTGAAGAGCTGGCCTCTGGAAGTGAGACCATATTTATCTTTGTCTTGTGTCTGATCTTTGTGTACTTCCTGTTAAGTGCACAATATGAAAGTTATATACTTCCTTTTGCGGTGTTGCTGGCTATTCCGTTTGGATTGGCGGGTGCGTACATCTTTTCGATCATCTTTAAACTGAACAGTAACATCTACCTGCAGATCTCACTGATCATGCTGATAGGTCTGCTCGCTAAAAACGGTATCCTGATCGTGGAGTTTGCACTGGACAGAAGGCGTAACGGACTTCCCATTGTACAATCTGCCATCGAAGGTGCTGTTGCACGTTTAAGGCCAATTCTGATGACCTCTTTTGCTTTCATCTTCGGTTTGGTGCCGCTGATGTTCTCGAGTGGTGCGGGTGCGGTAGGTAACAAGTCTATTGGTACAGGTGCTGTTGGAGGTATGCTTATCGGAACAATCGTCGGGGTGTTTGCCATTCCGGTCCTGTTTATCATCTTCCAGACTTTACAGGAAAAAATCAGCGGGCCGGCTAAAAATGGGTACGACGATGATGAGGACGAAGAGGAAACTGTGAAAGAACAGAAAAAGATTGAAGGGGCTGAAGAGCACAAGCTGATAGCGCCGCCGCAGGCATAATCCATTAACATTTAGAAAGCATCAAATGATTTTCAAACATAAAAAACAGGTTTTTGTATTACTGGCAGCTGCTGTGTTCGTCAGCGCCTGCTCGGTAACCAAAACCTATAAAAGTCCTGAGGTAAACACCGATGGATTGTACCGCGACCAGAATATTGCAGACTCGGTTACCATGGCAGATTTGCCATGGAAGAGTTTGTTCTCTGACGAGAAATTAAAAGCCCTGATCCAAAAAGGACTGGAACAAAATGTAGACCTTAAAAATGCGATACAGAATATCCTTCAGTCTGAAGCAACTTTAAAACAAAGCAAACTGGCGTATTTGCCTACCTTGGATTTAACGGCTGATGCAACCAGGAGCAAGCAGTCTCTGGCTGCCCTGAATTTTCCGGCAGGGATCAATATCAATACGCTGACCAATACCTATAAACTGTATCTCAGCACTTCGTGGGAAGCAGATATCTGGGGCAAGTTGAGCAGTGCTAAAAGAGCCGCCCTGGCTAGTTATCTGGGGACTGATGCCGCCCGAAAAGCCGTGCAGACACAGTTAATTGCAGATATTGCGAATAATTATTTCAACCTGTTATCATTGGATAAACAGTTGCTGATTACAGAGGCAACGCTGAAAAGCAGGATTGAAAGCGTAGAAACGATGAAAGCCCTGAAACAAGGTGCGGTGGTCACGGGTGCGGCAGTGGTACAAAGTGAAGCCAGCCGTTATGCAACTGAAGTCACCATCCCTGACCTGAAACAAAGCATCAGGGAAACTGAAAATGCCTTAAGTATCCTTTTGGCACAGGCTCCGGGCGCTATAGACCGTGGTACGCTTGACGCACAGGTTACGCCTGCAAACTTGTCTATTGGTTTGTCGTCACAATTATTGCACAACCGTCCGGATGTACAGCAGGCCGAATTCAGTTTCAGAAGTTCTTTTGAAAACACGAATCTGGCCAGGACCTATTTTTATCCAAGTTTAACGCTGACTGCCAGCGGTGGATTATCGAGTTTGCAGTTGAAAAACTTTTTTGATAATTCTATCTTTTATTCGCTGGTTGGGGGATTAACGCAGCCTATTTTCAATCAGGGACTGAATAAAGCGAGATTGACCACTGCGCAATCACAGCAGGTACAGGCGCTGAATACCTTTCAGCAAACCTTGTTGGTTGCGGGACAGGAAGTATCTAACTCGCTGTTCGACTATCAATCGGCAGTTGCCAAAGGGGATTCCCGCGCAAAACAGATTGCCGCTTTAACAAAAGCCGTGGACTATACGCATGAATTATTGCGTTACAGTTCTGCAACCAATTATACCGATGTGCTTACCTCAGAGCAAAGTCTGCTCGCTGCGCAATTGAGCGGCGTTAACGACCAGCTGCAAAAACTGCAGGCAGTGGTTAACCTGTACCGTGCACTGGGCGGGGGCTGGAAAGAGTAACTACCAGTCAATCCCCTGGAGGGACTGATGATATTTAACAGGATCAAAACTGTAAAGGTTGGGCGATTTATGCGCCCCACCTTTACGCTGGTCCTCATGTTTGATCAGTACGTCAAAACGCATAATCCTCCTGTAAAAATTTCCCCTGTTCAAAGTCCTGCCTAAAATGGTCTCGTATAATTTCTGTAATTCTGAAATGGTAAAACGTGCAGGAAGCAAATTCATCCCAATAGGTTTATAGCTAAGCTGCTGCCGCAACACGGTAAGTGCAGCATCAAAGATAGACTGATGGTCCATTGCCAGTTCCGGCATCTCGTCAATCGAGCGCCACTGGCAGGTGTCGCTATAGCTATCCACCGCCAACACAACCCTGCTATAGTCTACCAGAGCGTAGTAACCGATAGATATGAAACGCTGTTTGTGCCAAAGTTGATCGTCATATTCGTCAAAATAACCTTCAGAGCGATTGATGTTTCCAAATACACCGAACTCCTGTAAATATATATTGTCTAATCCGGTACGTTCTTTTAATACCCTTTGCGCAGCTGCATCTGTATTTTCATTTTTAAATACGTAGCCACCAGGCAAGAGCCACTGTTTTGTTTTGGCCATTCTCACCAGCAAAACCTTCAGCTGGTTTTCAAAAAAACCAAACACTACACTGTCTACTGATATATGAGGTATAGCTTTTGCCCACAACTCATCGCTCATCTTTACTATATAGTCATCTATCATCCCTTGGGCAATTATACTGCAAAATTAAATATAATTAAATTAACATGCAGGCAGAGGATAGAGATTACCCGGCCGGCTTACTGATCTTGAAATGATGGAATCAACGTAATAGGTAAGGAGGGAAAATTGTGCCATAAAAAAGGAAAATTATCCATTGCCGGGTAAGCGCAGGAAAGATACCTTTGAACTATCAAATCACTTAAAACAATATAAAATGAAACGTAATGCCACTGCCGTTTGGAACGGAACAATCAAAGAAGGAAACGGACATATCACTACCCAGAGCAAAACCCTCAACCAAACACAATATTCATTTAACAGCCGTTTTGCGGAAGGCGTTGGAACCAACCCTGAAGAATTAATGGCGGCTGCCCATGCCGGATGTTTTTCAATGAAACTGAGTCTTGACCTGACTACTGCGGGTTTCACTCCTGAATCGCTGGAAACTTCATGTAATATTTCACTCGAAGATGGTGTAATTACAAAATCTGAACTGGTTTTAAAAGCTAAAATTGACGGTATTACCGAAGAGCAGTTTCAGGAAATCGCTGCAGGTGCAAAAGCCGGATGTCCTGTAAGTGTAGCTTATGGTGCCATCCAGATCTCACTTGACGCTTCGCTGGTATAGATGAAGTTTATAAATATTTATGTGTAACATATGACCTATTAATGTGTCTATTTACCATAGGTGCAAATATGTAAAGGCAGGCAAATCAATTTGCTTGCCTTTTTTTGTATCTTGACTTTAACTAATACCTTATCAATGAAGAAAGTTTTACTACTATGCTCACTAATGGCACTTGCAGGATTCAAGGGCCACGCGCAGAGCCAGCCGAGGTGGATACAGCAGCCATCGGTATCACCTGATGGAAAATGGATTGCCTTTGAATACAAAGGCAACGTGTTCAAAGTTCCCTACACCGGCGGAGATGCGGTTCCGCTCACCATCGCAAATTCTTATAATGGATATCCGGTGTGGAGCCATGACAGTAAGAAAATTGCTTTTGCATCTGACCGTTATGGCAACTTTGATGTGTACCTGATGAATGCCACCGGCGGTGAAGCAAGTCGCCTTACCTTTAATTCAAGCCGTGACCTGCCTTATGATTTTTCCCCTGATGACTCGAAAGTAATCTTTGGTACAGATCGACATGATATTTATTCGTCTGCCCGCTTTCCGCTTGATGCCATTTTTACCAAGCTGTATGAAGTACCTGCAAAGGGCGGAAACAGCAGGTTACTGAATAGCGCAGGAATGGAATATGTACATTATAATGCGGCGGGCGACCAGCTGATATTCCAGGACCGCAAGGGTTATGAAGATGCCTGGAGAAAACACCATACCTCGGCAATTACGCGTGACATCTGGACGTATAACATCAAAAACAATACTTATACTAAGGTTTCTGCATTTAATGGCGAAGACCGCGAACCAGTTTGGGGCACAGGAGATACCTTCTATTACCTGAGTGAAAAAAATGGTACGCAAAACCTGTTCAAATCATCGTTAAGCAATACGGCAACGGTTACACAGCTCACCACATTTGAAAAAAATCCGGTACGTAACCTGTCAAGGGCCAGCAATGGCAGCCTTGTGTTTACCTATAATGGCGACCTGTATACATTAACCGAAGGTCAGCAACCTCAGAAAGTAAACATCAGCCTGAGTGCCGATTTTGCAGGTGATCAGATTGCAACTTTCCCGGTAAAGGGTGAAGCTTCTGAAATGTCTATCTCCAATGATGGAAAACAAGTCGCATTTGTATATCGCGGGGACATTTTTGTGACTTCGGCGGATGGCGCAACAACCAAACGTATTACAAATACGCCTTACCAGGAGAGAATGGTGCAGTTCAGTCCTGATGGGCGCAAGCTGTTATATTCTGCGGAGCACCCCGGATCATGGGACATTGACGAAGTAAGCATCAGCAATAAAAGTGAACCCTATTTTTATGTCGCAACGGTATTGAACACCGTGGGCATTATTGCAACTGCAAAAGAAGAATTTCAGGGTGTGTATTCCCCGGATGGAAAAAAGATAGCGTATCTGGAAGAAAGGAACGTCCTGAAATCCTATGATGTGGCGGCAAGAACTACCCGGACATTGCTTGCCGAAGGTTTAAATTATTCATATGCAGACGGGGACCAGTATTTTACCTGGTCGCCGGATAGCCGTTACATCCTTGCGCAATCTACTGAAGGCGGCGGATGGTTCCAGAACGAAGTGGTACTGATTAAAGATGATGGATCTGGAAAACGCACCAATCTGACTGAAAGTGGTTTCAGCGATGAAATGCCGCAGTGGGGCATGGATGGCAAAATGATGTACTGGCTGACGGATAAGGACGGGATGAAAAACCTGAGCCGTGGTAGCCAGTCGGATATATACGGTATGTTCTTCGACCAAAAAACATGGGACAGGTTCCAGTTGAGCAAGGAAGACTATGACCTGCGCGTTGAAGCTGAGAAAAAAGATACAGCAGGTAAAAAAACCGAAGTAAAAGACCTGAAGAAAAAAACACCTCCACCAGCTAAAAAACCTGTTGAGCCTTTTAACCCTTACCTGAATAACCTGGAGAACCGTACCAAGAGGTTAACCATGGCCTCAACGGCTATTGCGGGTGCCAGTTTATCCAATGACGGAGAGAAGTTGTATTTCCTGGCCAAATATGATAAAGGCTACGATTTATGGGTAACCACTTTACGTACCAGTGAGAGCAAGGTGCTTGCCAAGCTGGATGCACCGGGTGGCGGAATGGAAATGAGCAAGGATGGGAAATCCCTTTTTGTAATTGCCAACGGAAACATCATTAAAGTAGGAACAGACGACGGTAAGGTAACTCCTGTAAAGATCAATTCTGAAATGGAACTGAATGCCTCTGCAGAACGCGGATATATTCTTGAACATACTTTCAAACAGGTGAAAAAGAAATTCTTTGATCCGAAATTGCAGGGTGTCGACTGGGAGGGTTATTATGCAAACTATAAACAGTTCCTTCCGTACATTAACAATGATTACGACTTTCAGGTACTGCTGAGTGAGTTCCTTGGGGAATTGAATGCTTCGCATACCGGCGGACGTTATAGCCCTTCTTTCCCAAATGGGGATGAGACTGCAGCGCTGGGGTTAATTTACGACCTGACCAGAAGTGGCGATGGACTATTGGTAAAAGCAGTAATTCCGGGCGGCCCATTTGATATTGCTGCCACAAAGATGAAGGACGGCGTACTGATTGATAAAATCGACGGGGTTGCTTTGACTGCGGCATCCGACTGGTCTAAATTACTGAACCACAAGGCTGGTCAGTTTACCAGGATATCCTTCCATGAGGCAAAGGGCGGAGCTTCTTATGAAGAAATTATCAAACCTATTAAGCCAAGAACGGAAACGAGTGTGCTCTTATATAACAAATGGGTAAAACTGATGGAACATTTAACCGATAGTCTCTCTGGTGGAAAGGTTGGTTATGTACATGTACGCAGTATGGACGACCCGAGTTTCAGGGTAACATTTGACAAGGTGCTTGGGAAGAACAACCGCAAGGAAGCATTAATTGTAGATTCCCGTTTTAATGGAGGGGGATGGCTGCATGACGATCTGGTAACGTTCTTAAGTGGTAAATTGTATTTCACGCTGCGTCCGCAGGGGCACATTACTACGGGAGGAGAGCCCCTGAACAAATGGACCAAACCAAGCTGTGTGCTGATGAGCGAAAGTAATTACTCTGACGCATTCATGTTCCCATACGCCTACAAAGAACTTGGAATTGGTAAATTGGTTGGTATGCCTGTTGCCGGAACAGGAACTGCGGTTTGGTGGGAACAGCAGATTAATCCAAGGATTGTTTTCGGGATACCGATGATTGGTACCTATGGCGCCGGCGAAACGCATGCGACGGAAAACTATCAGCTTGAACCGGATATTTTGATCCTGAATGAATACAGTAAACTGCTTGCCGGACAAGACCAGCAGCTGGAAACAGCAGTAAAAGAAATGCTGTCTACGATCAAAAAATAACGGGTTTTTACCTTCTGGGTAATTGGATAGTAATGAAGGACGGGGTCTGCCAGATAATGGCAGGCCCCGTTTTATTTGGATTGTTTGGCACGGTGCTTTTTATTCATAGCATTAAAGTGCAGTTTCATCGGCATGATTTCCTCTTCTGCCTCATTTAACATTTGCTAACATTTTGCAAGCCCATAAAGATGGATTTTAGAGAAATATTAAATTTTATATGAAATCTATTTTACTATTTCTATTGTTTTTCTGCTTGTGTACCGTGCAGCTTGTAAGGGCACAAAATGTACAGAACGATACTGCAAGGGTCAGCAAATTCATTACAGCTCCGCTGGATGAAGTACTGGATGAGTTTTCTGTCAATTACAAGATCAGGTTCATCTTCGACCGTGCCGAAATGCACCAGTACAGCGTGAGCGATCACTACTTTCATGACAAGGTGAAAGATATCATCAGGCAGATCTGTCGCGCCAATGATATTTATTATGCCAAACAGCCGGATGGTACGTATTTCATTCTGAGAAAGCCTGAAGACATTACCAGGCTAAGGAGGTTGCCGGCCAGTGCTATGAAAGCACCTGCGGAAGGTCAGGTTGTTCAAACCTTTAAGGAGGAGACTACAGTGACCGCCGCTGTGGCCAAACCAGTACGTACCAATTTTTCCCTCGCAGGACGGATAACTGATAATTCAACTGGGGAGTCGCTGCCTTCGGCATCAGTTAAAGTGAGGGGCACAAAAATTACTGCGGTGACCAATACGGATGGTTATTTCAACCTTCAAAATGTTCCGGCAGATACTTCGGTTTTGGTGGTTTCCTATTCAGGTTATCAATCATCTTTTGAAAGGCTTACCCCAGAACGGGCAGCACAAAAACTGGTGATATCTTTGCTGCCTGCAGATAATGCCCTGACAGAAGTAGTCATTAACGGCGAGAAAAAGGAAGGGGTGATGAACACTGATACGCGGAGGGTGAGTGTAATCCAGCTAACGCCGGCGAAACTTGCGGTATTGCCAAACATTGGTGAACGGGATATCCTAAGGGCCTTCCAGTTGATGCCAGGTATTAGCGGAAGTAATGAATCGTCCTCTGGAGCCTATGTAAGGGGTGGAACGCCCGACCAAAATCTGGTGCTGTTTGATGGCTTTACGGTTTATCAGGTAGATCACTTGTACGGTTTTTACAGTGCGTTTAACGTCAATGCGGTTAAAGATGTGCAGATGTACAAAGGGGGTTTCTCTGCAAAATTTGGAGGGAGGTTGTCTAGTGTAACGGATATTACCGGTAAAGATGGCAATAAAAAAGCCGCAGGTTTTGGCGTCGACCTGAGCTTACTTAGCGTAAACGTTTATGGTGAAACACCGGTTTCTGACAAGTCATCATTATTATTTAGTCTCCGCAGATCTTATCAAGGGCCGTTATACAATAAGATTTTTAACAAACTGACCAATACCACTACTGCAACAACAGGTGGCGGCGGCGGATTTGGCGGTCCGGGCGGTGGAAGGGGTGGAATGGCAAATTTCCAGACGCAGGTATCTTCCTGGTTTTACGACCTTAATGGTAAGTACACCTATACACCGGATGATAAAAATATCATCTCCCTGAGCTTTTACAGCGGAAAAGATAACCTTGATAACAGTCACGACCTGGGGATACCCAGCTCATTGTCCAGTACGGTTAACGGTTCGAGCATCACCGACCTCACCACTTATGGAAACGTAGGTTCAAGCGCCAAATGGTCGAGACGCTGGACGGATAAACTGTATTCGAATACGCTGGTTAGTTTCTCCAACTTTTACAGTCACCGTAACCGTGGTATGGAAAGTTCAATTACCGATACCACAGGAACCACGGCAAATACCAGCAGCGGAACTTCGGAAAACAATAACCTGAAAGATTATAGTGCAAAGTCTGACTGGGAATGGAACGTGACCAACACCGGGAAAATACTCTTTGGCGGTTTTGCTTCCAGACAGGAGATCAAATACGATTACACACAAAATGATACTACGCGCCTGATTGACCAGAATAACAGGGCACTGACATTGGGTGGTTATGTTGAACTGGAACAGAATTTCGGTGCATTGCGGTTAACGCCGGGTGTGCGATATACCCATTACAACCTGACTAACAAGAACTATATAGAACCAAGATTTTCTGCAAGTTATGCGGTGACAGATAAACTGATGCTGAAAGCTGCGACGGGCAGGTTCTACCAATATACAAACCGGGTAGTGCGTGAGGATATTCTTTCGGGAAGTAAAGATTTTTGGGTGCTGGCCAATGGCAGCAGCATCCCGGTAGGTAGTGCCATCCACTATATTTTGGGTGCAAGTTACGAAACCAATAAATTCCTCTTCAGCGTGGAAGGGTATTACAAAAAGCTGAGCGACCTCACGGAATACTCGCTTCGCCAGACAGGCACCGGCGGAATGGGCAATCCCAATTCTACGATTACCCTGGAGCAAAATTTTTACAATGGCAGCGGTTACGCCAAGGGAGTGGAGTTTATGGTACAGAAAAAAGTTGGACAGTATACAGGCTGGATCGGTTATACACTGGCTAGTGCGTTCAACAAATTCGACATTTATGGTACCGATTATTTCCCGGCAAACCAGGATGTACGCCATGAGTTTAAATCAATCAACCTTTACCAGGAAGGACGCTGGACATTCTCTGCCACCTGGATTTATGCTTCAGGGCGACCGTACACTGCACCTGTAGGTAGTTATACGATAGACAGGGCTGGAACGGGTACAGAAACGTACTTCGTGATCAGCGGAAAAAATACAGAACGTTTCAGGGCCTACCACCGTTTGGACGCCGCCATTACTTACGATCTGATCAAAACCAGTACGAAGAAAATAGGCAGCATAGGCTTCTCATTCTTTAATATTTACAACCGCTCAAATACCTGGTACAGGGAATATTCTATACAGGGAAATCAGGTGATTTCTACTGATGTCAATTATCTTGGTTTTACACCTAACCTTACATTAAGCTTAAAATGGTAAGAACGATCAATTATAAAAATATACTGTTTAGCAGCTTGGTATTGCTGTTATTCCTGGCAGCAGCCTGCAAAAAGGACAGCGCAACAGACTATAGCGCATTACCTGTGGTAGAAGCTTATCTGCTGCCAAACAATGCAGTTGAAGTAAAAGTATCACTGCAAAAGGCACTTGTAGATACGAATGCCTATGGAGTACCCATCAGCGGACTTACGCTGAATATCTCTGACGGCAGTACTACCCGGGTACTTTCTGAAGATAAATCGGGACATTATGTCCTCAGTGATGCAAGTTTTGTTAAAGCAAGCGGCACATACAGTTTATCGTTCACCTATAACGATCTGCCTGTCAGCGCGAGCACTGTTGTTCCCGGTAAACCATCTGGCACCAGCATCAGCGCAGATACCGTGGTGATCCCCACCATGACTTTTGGTACGGAACCTACGGCCTTTATTCCGGTAACGGTATCCTGGAGCAACCCCGCTGCTGATAATCATATTGTAGTGTTCCGTTACAAAGAGACATGGAAATCGCTGATTTCTAACCGGTTTAATAGTGATACCACTACCAGTGTTGAATTGAATGCGGTGAAGGCCTCAAGTTTTGAACTGACAGAACGCTCGTTTAAATATTATGGCCGTTATCAGGTGATCGTGATGCGTGTGAACCAGGAATATCTGGATATGCTGAACAACTCGACGAAATCTTCACAAAATTTAACAAATGCGCCGACGAATGTGACAAACGGTTTAGGTATTTTTACCGCAATGCAAGCTGATACTTTAAGTAAATACTTACTCGTGAAGGCGGAGGATTAAACAAAAACACAAAATGAAGCGCTTAACAAGACTGGTTTCCAACAGGTATACGATCTATGCCATCCACATCTTATTTTGGATGTTACTGATCTTTCCTTTTTTATCGGGGCCATATCATCCGGCGGATTTTGAACAGGTAAAATACAGGATGATCTTTAACCACAGTTTTCTGATCGTCCTGTTTTACTTTAACGCCAACTACCTTTATCCGCAAGTCTTCCGAAAAAAAGGATGGCCGGCTTACCTGTTGAGCGTAATGCTGGCTGTTGGTGTTCTGATCGGCCTATCTGTTTATATCCAGGGCAAATGGATGCCGTTGCATCATGCTGCCCGTTTCCAGGAACCCGGCGTACATAAATTCCCGCCATCGGCTCCTGATTTCAGGGAATTTCCGCCACCCCGTGGCCCTAGAGGAATGTTCCCATTCCCGATGTACCTCTTTATTATTGGTATCAGTTTTAGTTACAGGCTGATTGCCGACCAGAATATAGAAGAAAAGAAACGCAAGGAACAGGAAACGGAAACGCTAAAAACGGAGCTGAATTTCCTGCGCTCGCAGATCAGCCCGCATTTTATGTTTAACGTATTGAACACCCTGGTGGCAATGGCAAGGAAGAAGTCGGACCTGATGGAACCTTCACTCATCCAGCTGTCTACACTGATGCGTTACGTGCTTCACGAGAGTAACTATAACAGGATCACTTTGGGCAAAGAACTGGAATACCTAAAAAATTTTATCGAATTGCAGTCGTTGCGTTTCGGAGACGACCTTAACCTTGTATTAGACATCGCGGAAAATACTGAGGGTTATGAAATAGAGCCGATGTTGTTGATCCCCTTTGTGGAAAATGCATTTAAACATGGAATGGGGACAGGCAATGAGACCAGGTTAGTGGTCATGCTTAAAGTAGATACCTTGCTTCCGCGATTGCACTTCAGGGTTGAAAATGAAGTTGCACCTGCTGGCGACAGTAAAGATCTGAGCTCGGGCATTGGTTTAAAAAACGTGAGCCGCCGGTTAGAATTGTTATACAAAGATAAATACACATTGAGTACTATGGTTGAAAACAACATTTTCATTGCTGACCTGATGATCGAAATGAGATGATCAGGTGCCTGGTAATAGATGACGAACGTTTTGCAAGAGAACTGATTGAAGACAATATCCGGTTAATTCCCTTTCTGGATCTGGTGGCCAGTTGTAAAAATACAGATGAAGCCATGAAGGTAATGGCGGTTGAACAGATAGACCTTGTTTTTCTTGACATCCAGATGCCGGGACTTTCTGGCATACAATGGTTGAAAGCTGGACTGATCAATGCGCCTATGGTGGTGATGATCACAGCCTACGAGAATTATGCCCTTGATGGCTTTAACCTCAATGTGCTGGATTACGTAGTAAAACCTGTAGCGTTTGACCGCTTTCTCAAAGCAGCTACTAAAGCAATGGAATTATACCTGTTAAGAAATAAGCAGGTTACACAGTTGCCCGCAGAACCAAGCGCACTGTTTGTCAATTCGGATTACTCACTGGTACGGATCAATATGGACCAGATTACTTATGTAGAAGGATTGAAAGACTATATCAAAATATATCAACTTAATATTGAACGCCCGATTATCCCGCGCCTTACCCTTCACTACATGGAAGATAAGCTGCCCTCGGCCAGGTTTTTGAGGGTACACCGCTCTTACATCGTTGCGCTGGACAAGATTATCTCGGTGAAGAAAAACAGGCTTTATCTTCCTGGTGCCGACATTCCCTTCACCGATAATTACCGCGCGCAGCTGATGGAGTACATCGGCCAGCACACTTAATTTAAACCCTCAACTTAACTAGGCCTTTAGCGCGAACCTACACCTTCAAGCCGAACTGGTCGGCTATTTTTATGAAATGGGTGTGGATCTCCTTATTTAGCTTGTCATCATGGTAACCTGCGGTAATCTGTTCCATCCATTTCAATGCCGTCAATCCTTCACGGATATTCTGCAGGTGTGCGCGCTGGTATTCGGGATCAAGAGTAGCAATATAATTAAATTCCTGTACAAGGAAATCTGTAGTATCCTTTGTCAGTTTGCCTGCTTCTTTGACGTTGTTCAGTGCATACAGGTTCTGGATGGTACTGATCCTGCCCAGGGTATCGGTAATGGTATAATTCCTTAGCGGAATATCTTTCATACTTTTTTTCATCACCTGGCTGGCCTGCTGTATTTTGCCTTCTGTCATGAGGTTTCTGGCCAGGGTATTGTTCAATGCCCAGGTGCCGGTAATGAACGTCCTGATCTGAGGATCCAGGTAGGCTGATTTCTTGAGGGAAGCAAAATCCATGTGGTTCATTACGCGGTCGTACATCACATCAGTATTTGTCTGTTCCATTTTATCCCGTGGTTCAACAGCATCGGTTTTAAAGGGTAGCAGACGAAAAGCATAACCTTCAAGGTACAGGTATTTGTCAAGTCCCATATAAGTATCCTGAGAAACATAGGTGGCAAAGTACACCGGCCGCTTCCAGTTGTTTTGCACAAGGATGTCAAAAACAGCCAGGTCGCCCTTACTCGCATACGATTTATTGAAAGTCCATTCCATAGCAGGAGTGACCCTCGACCGTTCAGCGGCAGTGATGGTTTTGGTTTTAACGAGTTGTTCTGTATCTATGCTGATTTTCAGTTTTTTTGTCGGCAGAAAGTTCATAAAAGACCCGTTGCTCATTTGCACCTGATCGTCTTTGTTATCTGAAGTCATTACTGCCATCAGGTCGCCCAGTTCCACACTATCCGCCAACCCATAATCTACAAAGGGCAGATAATCTCGCACGCCATCAACGTATTTACTTTCGGCCATGCTGATATTTAGCGGTGCAGATTTGTTAAACTGTTTTTTCAGCTGGTTAATGTAGTTTGGGTCCGACATAAATTGCATACAAAGGACCCGAACGTCGGTTCTGATTCCTTCAACCTCCTGTGCATACCATAAAGGATAGGTATCATTATCAGCATTGGTGAACAGTATAGCATTGGGTGCGCAGGAGTTGAGATAATTGCGTGCATACTCCAGTGTTGTGGTTTTCTGCGAGCGGTTATGGTCGTCCCAACCCTGGGTGGCCATCAGCACAGGGACGGTAAAACACAGGATGGTGGCAATTGCCAGACTCGGTTTTGCAGGAGCGATCCTAATTAATAGATCTTTCAATGCCAGCACCCCGAAACCGATGAGAATGGCAAAGGCATAAAATGAGCCAATGTATGCATAGTCACGCTCCCGCACTTGCAACGGATCCTGATTGAGATAGATAATAATAGCTATTCCAGTGAAAAAGAACAGCGTGATCAATACCAGTGCATCGCGTTTATTTTTGCGGTACAACCAGATCAGGCCTATTATTCCCAGTATAAGCGGTAATCCATAATAAACATTGTGCCCCTCGTTTGTGAGTACACTCTGAGGAAGTTCATTTTGGTTACCCAGGCGTTTCGCATCAATAGCTTTGATACCACTGATCCAGTTGCCGTTTTCAATACCACCTTCACCCTGGATGTCGTTTTGTCTGCCGGCAAAGTTCCAGAGGAAATACCGCCAGTACATAAAGCCGAGCTGCCAGGACGTAAAAAAGCGGATATTTTGTGCAAAAGAAGGACTTTCGCCTTCTGCAAGATTTAACCACTGACGATAGAAGTCGGCATGATGGTCTTTCTGACTGTATGTTCTTGGGAAAAACAGGTTTTTGTCGTACGTGGTTTTATAGTTGCTGCCAGACACTTCATAGGCTGTTTTTCCTTTTCTGTAAGTGTTTCCATCTTCTTTATTTTCCAGGTTTTTAGCATCAAAAGTATTCCCATATAACAGGGGTGTGGTGCCATAATTTGTACGGGCCAGGTAGCTGTAGAGGGAGAATGGATTGTCGGGGTTGCTGAGGTTGATGTTTGTTTTTGCATCTGCCCTGATCAGGATCATGAAGTATGAACTAAAACCGAAAAGCAGGAAGGTAAGGCAAAGCAGGCTTAGGTTTAAGTTGTATTTGTTGGTGCGAATGGCATAGGTAATGCCCCAGGTAATAACACCTGCACAGCATAGAATAAAAAAGATGGCACCGGATCCGAACGATAAACCGAGCGTGTTAACGAAAAGCAAATCAGCTTTAGCGGCAAGCAAGGTAAAATACTGGATGATGACAATTTGAACTATGCCTACAATGAGGCAGCCCGCTGCGAAAGCTTTGAGCATACCTGCGAGCGTTGGGGTAGCCGATTTTTTAAAATAATAGATAAGGGTCACGGCGGGGATAGTGAGCAGGCTTAGGAGATGAACGCCGGTTGAAAGTCCTACCGTAAAGGCGATGAAGATTAGCCAGCGGTCGCTGCCCTGATTTTCCCATTTGAGGATGGCCCAGAAGGTAACTGCAGTGAACAACGAGGAAAGTGCGTAAACTTCGGCTTCAACAGCCGAGAACCAGAAGGTATCTGAAAAGGTATACGCCAGGGCGCCAATGGCACCTGCAACTATGATACTCCAGACGCTGTTAATGATTTTTTCCTTGCGATACAGTTTAGCTGCCATGGCCGTGATGGTCCAGAAAAGGAACATGATGGTGGCTGCACTGGCAAGCACCGCACTAAAGTTAACCCAATACGCAATTTTGGCCGTGTTCCCCATCGCCAGCAGGCTAAACATCTTTCCGATCATCAGGAAAAGTGGTGCGCCTGGCTGATGGCCTACCTGCAGCTTATGAGATGCAGCAATAAACTCACCGCAATCCCAGAAGCTTACCGTCGGCTCCATGGTGAGCCAGTAGGTGAGCAGGGCGACGATAAACATAACGATCCCACCTGCGTTGTTGATCAGCTGGTACCGCTTTTTTTCCTGGGGAGTATTGATGACTGAAGCAAATTCAGTGTTGATCATCTCTTTTACTTCCTTTAGGTCAAAACGTGCCGTGGCTGGCTTTTGTTCCAGTGCGGTAAGTATGTGGTCATACAGTTCATCAAATGAACCATTCGCAACGCTTACTTCGAGTAGGTGGCTGCGGATATCCGATTGCTGTTGCAGGCTGATTTTCATGAGGTGCGGGATTTTAAACTGAGCAGTAATTCCAGGTTGCCGATAAAACTTCTGGCTTCTTCTAATTTGGTTTCTACCTGCACATGACCCTCCTTTGTGAGCGAATAATACTTGCGTGTGCGGTTTTCCACCATCTCGGTACTGGTCGTTAAAATGCCTTCGGCCTCCATTTTATGTAGCGACGGATACATCGAACCTTCGGTGAGCATGATCTCACCATTGGTAATCTCCTTCACCTTTTGGGTGATCTCGTAACCATACATTTTCTCATTTTCCTGCAGCAACTTTAAAATGATAGTTTGCAGACTGCCCTTTAACATACCGTTTGTTGTACTCATGTTACAAATATATAACTTTCCTACATACATAGGAAAATTATGTATATTGATTTTTAGGTACTTGATCGGTATGTTTATGGTAAAAATCGATTAACAATCAATTCCAGCCCGATAAATGCAGTTCTGCTGAATTTCCACATGGCTTTTACAGAAGTTGTTATAGCTTATCCGTAGTAACACAGGTATGCAACATCGGCATTGCACTTTACATTAAAACTGATGCCGGCCGGTACATCAAATTCCTGCTGGTCAGTATAGGATACAAATTCATTTCCGTTTAAATTCACTTCAAGCGTTCCTGAAATAATGATCATTTTTTCAGGTGCAGATGCCGAGAAGGTATAGGCACCCGGTTTCATCACGCCGACGGTGGCTTTTCCTTCTTGGGTTTCCAGGCCAAGGCTTTGTACTTTGCCTTCAAAATATAAATTGTGGCTTACCGTTTCGTTTACTGTAGAATTACTCATGGTTTAGGTTTAGGGGTGTTACGAAACCCAAACATACTTAAAATCCAGCTTAAAAATAATCGTTTTGCAGGGCCTGGTGTTAATTGGCGGTAACCATTAAGGTGTTTCTTTTTGCATTGCTTAGCCTTGTTACCCCAAGGTTTAAAATGTAGTTATCTGCTGAAATACCCTTGCTAACATCGGCACTGCGCAACAGCCATTTTAAGAAATCACTGGCTTTCTCATAACTGTCAAAGGCAATTTGTCCCGACTTTCCGGCGGCGGCAACATCAAGGCTAAGGCCAGATGCCTTATCATAAATAATCCATTGTTTGGGCAGGAGGTCTTTTGCACGGACCAGTACGCAATGTTTTAACCTCTCAACTTTTCCCCTGATGAAATTTACACGTTGATACCCCTCAGGAAGATACTTGTCATTTGCGGTAACCTGCCGGTAAACAATCGTGTATTCAAGATCAAGCGGAATAGCCTCGTTGCGGTTTAACTGTGGCATTGCCAGCAAAGTCCTGCTCAGGGTTATATGAGCAGGAGCAGTAACCGCATTGTTTTTATCAAAGAGATTATCAAAATCATAAAAGAGATATGTATTTACTTTATCCCCTGAAAACTCAAAGGTGAGATCTGAAATGACAGTTCCATTTAAGTTTACCCCGGTGGTACCTTCCTGATAAAAACTGATTTTGTTTTCGTTAAAACTGGCTGATAAGGCAATTGTGCGTTGCTGATAGTTAGCTGTTCCGGTTAGCTCATTGGAATAGCCCAGTTTGCCGCTTAGGTTTACGCCGGCAGTTACAGCTGGTTTTGCTTGTGTTGCTGTACTTGCCCCAAGGTCAAGCCCTGTATTTAATTCGCCTGTTTTTGTATTGGAGAATCCAAAAGTTCCAAGGTTAACCGTTTGGTATTGCGTAACAATCTGATCGCAGTTGGTGAACCTGATGCGGTTGGCCGGATCTTTCAGGGTAATGGTAATCTTCGCTATCCTGTCGGCATCAAACGGACTAAGGTCCGATACAGAGATAATTGCCCGGCGGGTGAAACTAAAGTTTTCCGAGAGGAAGGGGCTTTCCGAAGGGATAGATTTTAAGGGTAGGTTGAGGTAGTTGAACAGGCTGTCGCCTGTTGAAACAATTCTGCCCAGCTTATTGATTAGTTCCTTTTGCACGGCCTGGTCAAGGTCGCGAAATGTAAGAGGTGCAGCCTTCGTTGCGGACGGTAAATCCTGAAAGCTTACGTTTACATCAACAAGTGTATCTGCCTGTTTATTATTGCTAATATATGATCTGTTAGTATAGCGGTACATGAGCTCCCTGTTAGCCTTGCATCCATAGAAAAGTCCGATAGCAAATATTAACAGTGGTATAGCCAGGGCTGCGCCGCAAACGGTATTGGGTTTCCTGGTGATCTTATATATCGTCCCTTGCGTGGTTCCGCTGAGGCAATTTGCAATGGTAAAATCTTCTATCTTTTGAACACTGAACACAGATTTTGCGGCGCTGGACTTATTTTCTGGCTGACAGCAGGGGACGTTTTTGATATCGTCAATGGTGTCGCCTGCTAATATGTAGTTCCAGAATAACGGCGATTCGTCAATCACAAATATGAAGGGTTTCATACAGGGGAATTTTATGGTGTATTAAATATAATAAATAATACTGTCACAAAAGGAACCAAATGTCCGGCTTTTACGCATATTAAAGGCTTTTCAAAAATACCCTATTTCGGTGATTTACATCGGAATGGTGACTGACTATTTTTACAGCAAATGGATGATAATTATAAACTGCCCGTAGCAGCGGTGATTGTTGCATCGCTGGGATATTTTGTTGATATCTACGATCTGCTGCTCTTTAGCATCGTGCGTGTTCCAAGCCTTGCCTCACTGGGTCTTTCAGCGAAGGAAGTTACCGACTCAGGGATATTTCTGTTGAATATACAGATGATCGGACTGATGGCCGGTGGCATTTTCTGGGGAATACTGGGAGATAAAAAAGGGAGGCTGAATGTGCTTTTCGGCTCAATATTTCTTTATTCTGTGGCCAATATTGCCAACGGGTTTGTCCACTCGGTACATTCATATGCATTCTGGCGGTTTGTTGCGGGTTTCGGCTTAGCCGGGGAACTTGGTGCGGGTATAACACTTGTTGCAGAACTCATGCCGAGGACCAAACGGGGATATGCAACCAGTATCATTGCCAGTGTAGGTATTTGTGGCGCGGTGGTCGCCTATTTTACAGTAAAGTTTTTCGATTGGAGAACTGCGTTTTTTACGGGGGGTGGCTTAGGAATCACTTTATTGCTGTTGCGGACAGGTGTAGTTGAGTCTGGTATGTTTGGGCATATCAAAAATATCAGTGTGACCAAAGGTAATTTTTTCTCGCTCTTTACCGATAAAGCACGATTTTACAAATATGCAAGATGTATCATCATAGGCTTTCCTTTATGGTATGGGGTGGGCATATTAATTACCCTTTCGCCTGAATTTGGTAAGGCGCTGGGCGTAAAGGGAGTGGTGAGTGCGGGCGCTGCCGTAGCATGTTGTTATGGTGGTTCTGTAGTAGGTGATTTGCTAAGCGGGCTGATGAGTCAATACCTCCGAAGCCGTAAACAGGTGGTGGCTATATTTTTGATAATGATGGTATTATCAATTGGATCATATTTTTTATTGCGTAACCTGTCACTTACGGGTTTTTATGTGAGCTGTATTTTACTTGGTTTTTCTTCTGGGTATTGGGCAATATTTACGACCATTGCGACCGAACAGTTCGGTACAAACATCAGGGCGACTGTTACTACGACTGTGCCGAACTTTGTGAGGGGCGCTGTTGTTCCTTTGTCTTTATTATTCCAATACCTGACCAGCCTTTTTGAGGGATCGATTATATATGCGGGGTCCATTATCGCCATTTTGGTGTTGATTGCTGCATTCTGGTCGTTGAGCAGGATGGAGGAAACGTTTTCAAAGGACCTGGATTATACAGAATGATACGTCCAGGTTCTCTGTTTATCTTATTTCTCGAAACTTGTCAGGTTACAATTTAAGTCCGGATTCCAGTTTCCTGTTTTAGCTGCTGCGGTGTAAGTTGTTTGGAGGAAACTCAGTAACGCCGCTTCAGGATCCTCCGCTCGTTGGACATCCTCGTAGTTGAGTAAAAATTCGCCCATTTCCTTACTATAAAAGGCTTTCTCAGGTTGAACGGGCTGGTCTCCAAATTCCTCCTGCGCGGGGTAAGAATAAGAAT
>Ga0247734_1001064_pt1 | contig 21836 bp, 21 predicted proteins | sample UWRJL103311B2_FD_180933 | JGI IMG/M metagenome (GOLD analysis project Ga0247734, IMG submission 180933) | Plant litter microbial communities from Arlington Agricultural Research Station in Wisconsin, United States - UWRJ-L103-311B-2 | ecosystem: Environmental > Terrestrial > Plant litter >... | reverse complement strand
AAAGGGCCGTCTAGCTGGCAAAAGCCGATGGTTGAATAATTGCCCTGACCAACTGCCCTGTAATACATAGAAACCAATTCACCTTCCTTTATTACCGCAGGATTGAGCACTCCCTGATTTTCAAAGCCTAAAATGGTTTTGCTTAAAATGACGCCTTCTTTGGTTACCTGGATCAAAATAATTGGATTTAATATTGGTTTAATTAGTCACAGGAATGATAATCAGCGTTTTTTTTGAGTGCCTCACTACATTCTCAGCAACACTGCCCATAAGCAAATGTGGTAAACCTTTTCTTCCATGAGTGCCCATGACGATGATATCAGCACCCCATGTATCGGCGGTTGAGATGATTATTTTCGAAGGATTACCTTTTTCTACAAAGCTTTTGACATGATAATCTTTAAAGACTTTATCAATTACGTTGACCTGGCTTCGGTTTAGGTTGTGCTCCATCATATCTTCCCGTTCTCTTGGAGTAGCTGCATCTTCATCCTGCATGGTATCAGGATCAATAATACTGATTAGTGCTATTTCCGAATTGAACTGTTTGGCTAGCTGTAGACCATTCAACGCCACAATTTCTGAACTTGGAAGCGTGTCAATTGCGATTAATATTTTATGAAATTCCATAGGGCTGTTTTTAATATAATCTGTAATTATTTTGACTGGATGACTTTTTGGATGTCCTCTTGTTCTTTTTTCTTTTGGCGGTCAAGTTTTTTAAAGTACCCCCTGAAGAGAAAGTTATGTTTCAGTGCTTCCATATTCTGATTAAACCCATCTGTACCTTTTTCAAGGTTTTCCATAGTAAGGCTTATGTTTTTAGCCATTAAGGTGTCTTTTAGTATCATATTTACTGGCCCTTTTCCACTGGTCAGATCATAATTTAATTCGTTCACAATCGTATTCATTTGTCGGGTCATTGTATTGGCATTTACTCCGGCGGCCCTGATTTGTACAATTGCATCCCTAAGGGTGTTGGCCATTAAAGTGTCAGTCATCAATAGACCAGCAGTTCCTTTACCTTTCCTGATGTTGTTTGCCACCTGGTTTAAACTGATGGTCATCTGATTAGCATTGACAGTAGTTTTATATATGTTTTCGAGCGATGCTTTTAAATTAATACCGATAGACTCATCGTTGATCAATTTTAGAATTGCACTGCTATCTATTCGCATAACAGTACCCTTCAATACTTCCGAAATAGTTGCAACATTATTATTGGTTTGGGAAAGCTTGTCAATGATTTCATCCATATTGGCCATATTTTTGGCCTGCAGTAGGTTGCCTTCTTCAACCGGCCGGCTGCGTCCCTTCACGGGCGTTATATTCACAACCTTATTACCCATGAGACCTTCAGTACCAACAGCGGCAACTGCGTTCTGATGAATAAATGATTTTACTTTGCTGTTGATTTGCATAGTTACCTCTATGGTACTATCGTTGATCAGTTCAATTTCCTTAACTGTTCCTGCCTGGAGGCCAGAGAAAAGTACATTGTTTCCTTCTGTCAAACCATTGAGGTTGGAGAACCGCACCTTAAGTTTAAATTCATTGCCGAATATGTTTTTATTCTTCCCAATAATAAAAAAGGCCAGTATCATACAAACCAAAGCTGATAATACGAATGCGCCCAGTTTTACATTATTTACGTTTTGATTTCCCATGTTATTTTATTCGAAAAATTGTTTAATATTTTGGTCTGTTGACTTCTGCAATTCTTTATACGTGCCTTCGATATAAGATTTGCCTTCCAATAACAGCACCACCAGATCTGCAGTGTTTTTCACACAATTCATATCATGTGAAATGATGATAGAAGAGGTATGGTTCTTTTTCTGAAGTTTAAGGATGAGCTGCTCAATTTCCCTTGATGTAACAGGATCCAGGCCAGTGGTAGGCTCGTCATACAGGATGATCTCTGGTCGCAATATCATCGTTCTGGCCAGGGCTACACGCTTAAGCATCCCCCCTGATAATTCAGACGGCATCATATCTATGGTGTGCAGCAAGTCAACATTTTCCAACGCTTCTTTAACCAGTCTTTCTACTTCTTCCTTTGTAATGTCAACCCAGTGCCTCAGTAATGGAAATTCCAGGTTTTCCCGGATAGTCATCGAATCGTATAAGGCATTGCTTTGAAAGAGGAAACCTATTTTCGACCTGGCACTGTCCAGTTCATCCTCATTCATCTGGCTTATATTCTGTTTAAATACGTTAATACTTCCACTATCAGCTTGTAATAAGCCGATGATGCATTTGATCAATACCGATTTACCTGAACCCGATTTCCCGAGTATAACTACATTGCTGCCAGCTTCTACTATCAAATTAAAACCATCTAGTACTTTTTTGTCCCCAAAAGATTTCATCAGATCTTTGATAACAATTACTTTTTCATTTGTGGCTACTTCCATTTACGTTAGTTTAATCCCAGCAATTCAGTGATCTGTACGGCCAGCAAATCGACAATAAAAATTAAAACTGAGGATAGTACCACTGCTGAATTGGCTGATATCCCCACGCCCTGTGTGCCTTTGGTTGAATTAAAACCTTTATAACAGCCCACAATACCTACTGCAAACCCAAAAAACAGGGTTTTAATAATCGCAGGTAACACATCACTAAAATCCAGGCTCTTAAAAACTTGCAAAAAGAATAGGTCAAAGCTGGTGACTGACCTGATATTTACGCCAAGATATGCGCCAAATAAAGAAATAGCATCTCCGAGAATGGTTAAAAGCGGCAGCATTAAAGTTGTGGCAAGTACCCTTGTAGCAACCAGGTATTTAAATGGCTTAATGCCACTAACTGTCATCGCATCGATTTGCTCAGTTACTTTCATCGAACCGAGTTCGGCACCGATACTGCTGCCGATTTTTCCTGCAAAAATCAAAGCGGTAATTACGGGTCCTATCTCCCGCACAATTGCCAAACCTACCATTACAGGTAATTGAGATTCAACCCCGTAGTCTACAAGGGATGGCCTCAACTGCATTGTGAGCACCAGCCCCATAATAAAGGCGGTAAGCGCAACCAGGGGAAAGGAACGATAGCCAATGATAAAACACTGGTTAAAAAATTCCTTACGCTCATACCTGGGTTTTATTCCTAACGAAAAGAACCTCCCTGTGAACCGTGCTATACTTCCGGTTTCATCCAGAAAGTTTTTAAATCGGATAACTAACAACATATGTATAGATATATGGTGAATTCTGCCATGTTTTTCATACTCAAAGCTATTACTAATCAAATATTTAGAAGTGACCTGAATCAGCAGATCTGTTGACCTGCGTCATGTGTATTGGTAATGCTTTCTGCAACCTTTGGTGAATGAAGATTTCTTCATGCTAATCGCAGTAATATGATTGACAATGAAAGTATACAGAAGCAAATTCAGGATGCCCTTGCCAGAAACTGGTCGGTAGGAGAACGGGATATCAGTGTGCAGGTTTCCGGGTCTAAAGTTACCTTAACTGGTAATGTAAAATCATGGTATGAAAGAAACGAGGCAGAACGTATCGTTTACAATGCCCCAGGTATCAAATCGCTTGAGAATGGTTTGATTGTTAAAAATGATGCTGATTATTCCAATTAAAATACTAATCCAATAAGACATGAAAACTATAACAACAACACCCCAAAAAAGCGGCTCAGCAGCTGAAATAGAAAGCTTCGATGACTTCGATGCATTAGGTTTATCATTGAATTTTGTACCTTCGGTAAATATCCGTGAAACCGGGACAAATTATGAAATTGAGTTGGCTGCTTCAGGTTTTAAAAGAAGTGATTTTACAATTTCTACCGATGATGGCAATATAATTATTGGCGCCGAAAAAAGCAGCAGACACATAGAGGAAAAAGAAGATTTTACCAGAAAGGAATTTACTAGAACAGCTTTTAGCCGTTCATTTAATTACCAGAAAATGTACTACAGGATAAAATTACAGCAAATTACCATGGTGGCTTACTGAGGATCCATCTTAAAAAGGCCGATTCACAATCAAGCAGCCAGCAGAAAATTAGAGTGAAATAAATATAATAAAGTTGTCGCTTCTTTTTTATGATAACCAGTTCCGTAGTATATTGGGCAGGGATTGTATCGATACAATCCCTGTCTTTTAATTATAGATGTGATCATGATCATTTTCTTTGCGGTACTTATTTTGCAATTTGTTTAATATGTTAAGACATTTTGGTGCCAGACGAAGCGCTGTACACAATCTTAGATTAGCCACCCTTCTTGGATTAACAGCCGGGATGGTAAATGCAGAAGGTTTCCTGGGTTTTTCGATCTTAACAACCAATGTTACTGGTCATGCGGCTTTGTTTGCCGAACGGATTTCTGTGCTTGACTGGCACAATTCAATTGTTGTTGGCTTATGGATGCTGCTCTTTCTTGCGGGAGCTTTTCTATCTGCGCTGATCCTTTCCGTGACAGGAACCAATCAGCGGTTTTCATATTTCATTCCAATATTTATTGAAATCTCAATTTTGCTTTTCTCAGCGGTATATGGCAGCAGGTATGACGGCTCGAGGGGTTTGCAGGAATTGTTCGCAGGAAGCTTATTGTTCGCAATGGGTATTCAGAATGCTTTAGTCTCTATGGTTTCAGGGTCTGTGGTGAGAACTACTCACCTTACTGGTACTTTCACCGATCTTGGAATAGCAACAGCGCAGTTATTTGGTGCCCTGGACAAAAATCGTATTCATCTTAAAACCAAAATAAAACTGAATCTGGTCATCATCATTTTTTTCATGACGGGTGCTGTATCAGGCGCTTATCTATTTAGGCAGATTAGTTTTCATTCTTTTTATGCACCAATAGCAATCTTGTGCTTTGCTCTTGTGTACGATCTGCTACGTATAAAGGGGGAGCGTTACTACCGTATTCAACGATCACGTAAAAAACAAGTTTAGTAAATTGAGTAGTCTAATGGGTTATAGTTGCCTTCCCCGGTATCCATGCTTTGCCTATTTCGATGACAATTAATGGAAGCATACTAATCGCAAGCGAGCTGACCCAAACTTTTACAGGGATGATTGTTAAATCCAATACAATTCGCATAGCGGGAATAGCAAATACGATAAAGGTTTGAAAAAATGGAAGGTGTAGGTAGATATTACGGAGATAATACTTAAGGTTGGCTATCTGCCCCTTATCTTTCCTAGGGCATTGTAGCACCTCATTTCTTAAAGATGATGCAAACTAACTAATTAATTTACATCATCTTGAAGAGTTTAACACCTGTGACTGCAAATGCTTCCTTTCTATGAGAATTGGCAGCGCTAATTGAGTAAATGCGGCATTTTCTAAAATGGGTTGTACTTTGCCTCTTTGATCCAGTCTTTAAACTTGTCGAATTGCTCAAGGATAACAGATTCATTCTCCTCAGTGTCTTCTACGTTATCTGCCAGGATGTGTTCGTAGTACGTTCCTTTTAGAAATTTCCTCAAAATCCATTCTCCCGTAACGGGTTGAAAATCATTTAGGGACTGAGCAGCTTTCAGCAGCTGCCGGATATCGTATTGCAGCGGGTTAATATCAGGGACCTGTTTATTCAAGTTTAACAGTTTATACACAGCAATCCTAGCGGTCCTTACCGAACTTTCCATGGTAAATACGATGTCGTTATTGGTTTCTACAAATTGCCCGATCAGCCCCAAATTTTTACAACCTTCTGGAACTGCCCTTGGGCGGTCACCTTTAGCTCTTGGCATAAACATAGACGTAATATATGGCATAAACGAAGTAAGAACTATGGTGTTTTCCAATACGTCTTCCAATTGATCGATAATACCAAGGTGGTGACATAACTCGGTGAGTATTTCATTTCCAGTACATTCAGGCATTGTTTTTTTGATGTAGTTGCCTTCTTTGTCCATCAGCAATGAATATACCCAAAGCACTAAAACATCAGCAGGCTGATCTGGAAAATGTGGCTGTCTGTTGCAGGTAAAGCTCATTAGCCAGTTGGAATCTGTAATGCTGATGATACCACCTGTTGCTGTTCTGCCTGAGTAGGGGTCGTTTACGCACAGCTCTTTAATTTTATCAACAAAAGCCGAAGGTTTGCAGGTAAGCGTAGCAGACTCCCAGCAGGACTTTTCGATACTGCTGCAAAATTTTTCTGGCTTTCCAAACACTTCCGACTTCGCAGCCAGGTTTTTCCAAAGCTTCCATCCAGCACTTTGTCCGCTATTTCCAAAATCAATTTGAGGTACTTCTTTATTGTTTCCGTAGGCAGTATCTTCTGTCATTGAACCTGTGGTTACAATAACAAAATCATCTGGGGTAACAGGGATTTTGTAATCTTGACCGTCCCTTTCTGCAATTATGCCATTGACCAATTTTCCTTCAGTATCGATATGGATATCCAGGTCTTTAACATTGGTATTGAGTTCAATCTTGACTCCTTTGCTTTGAAGGAATTTCCTCAACGGTATTATATAGGTGTCATATTGGTTGTATTTAGGAAAAACAAGGCAGGAGAAATCTTTCATCCCATCAATGGCATGGAGGAAACGGTGCATATATAACTTGCATTCGAGCAGGCTATGCCAGTTTTCAAAAGCAAACATTGTTCGCCAGAACATCCAGAAGTTACTGTTTAAAAATGATTCGCTAAAGTAGTCTTCAATACTCAGGTCGTCCAGGTCTTCTTTCTTTTTCAACAACAGTTTTACAATTGCTAACTGGTCTTTTTTGTCCAGGCCGAATTTGCTGAAGTCCTTGATTTCACCTTGATTGTAGATCAGGCGTGCTTTCGAATAATTGGGATCATTATCATTTACAAGGCGATATTCATCCAGCACGCTGTAGGGTTCAGGTAATTCCAGAGCAGGAATATCCTGAAACATATCCCACAAGTTTTCATAGGTCATATCCATTTCTCTTCCCCCGCGGATGATGTAACCATCTGTGGCATTCCCAGATCCGTCGAGCGAACCTCCATCAATAGACAACTGATCCAGAAACAGAATGTTTTCCCCTGGGATACGGCCATCGCGGATCAAATAATAAGCTGCAGACATTCCGGCAATCCCTGTTCCTACAATGTAGAATTTAATGTTATCGAAAGGCCTGGATGGGATGCCTATATTACGTTGATAATTTCCAATCTGGTCAGCAAAGGGCATTGTCTTCTGGTCTGAATTGATCTGAACTTCTTTACTGGAATCGGGTTCATGCTGTATATGCCCATATTGTTTCGAGTCATCAAGTACATTGTTAAATTTTGAAGTGTCTACTTTCATTTTTAATATTGTTATTTCAATAGTATTTAATGTTTTTTGGTCTTCAAGCTGCCTTTACCATTCGTCCGTTGTGACGGTTTCATCACATGAAGAGATATTTTCCCGTTATCATTTAGTTAAATGAGAACGAAGCATCCATGCCGTTTTCTCATGATGTTCCATCAGCCCGGTCATGTAATCGCTTATACCTTCAGCCTTTAATTTATCGGCGAAGGGGTTAATATTTTCTTTTATGAACACAATGACACTCTCATGCGCTTCTAACAGATCTGCAAAAAGAGATTGACTATCATTTTTTTTGGGAGCTGTTTCTGAAAGATGAGTAAGTTGGAGATATTTACTAAGTTGGGCCGGCACATAATGCCCTATTGTCCTTATCTTTTCAGCCACGGTATCTACTATGAGTTGTTGCTCATTGTAAAGCGTTTCCAGATATAAGTGTACGGAATGAAAATCGGGACCTTCAATATTCCAGTGCGCATTTAGAGTTTTAGAATAGATAACGAATTCATCTGCAAGTATTTTTGATAGTTGCTCAGCGATTGCCTGTCTGTTTTGGTCAGAAATTCCAATATTGGGACTTTTCATGTCTTTAGTTTTTTGTTTAATATCTGTAAAGCTAGGATGAAATATATTGGATGTTGATGACGGTGGTCATCCGGATTGTTGACCGGCATCACCTTTCCCCCCGCTGTATACCTGTAGATTCGTTGATCAAATCGCAACAAATGTTATGGAAAATTTAATGTTAAATGATCATCGTAAATTCTATCTGGTAGGCAGCGGGATTGCATCATTAGCCAGTGCTGCTTATTTAATCAGGGATGGCCAGATATCAGGAGATCAAATTTATATTTTTGAACAATTAGCTACTGTTGGCGGATGTTTAGGCGCATCCGGAAACCCGGAAATGGGATACATACTAAGGGGAGGCAGAATGTTGAATTTTTCATATGTATGCACCTATGATCTCCTGTCATTTATTCCCTCTCTGACCCGCCCTGAAATGTCTGTTTTGTCGGAGATACAGGCTTTTAACAAAAAAGTGGAGAGCCAGTCCCTGGCAAGGGTTGTTGAAAACGGTTCAGCCATAAATGTAAATGAAATGGGCTTTAGCAACAAGGACAGACTTGATCTGATAGAACTGTTGGGCGTAACTGAAGAATATTTAGAAACGAAGACTATTGAACAATGGTTTAAACCAGCGTTTTTCAAAACAAATTTTTGGTGCATGTGGGCTACCATGTTTGGTTTTCAGCCATGGCATAGTGCTGTTGAATGTAAACGGTATTTAAACAGGTATATTCATGAATTTGAACGGATCAATATACTTGAGGGGGTTGACAGGATACCTTATAATCAATATGATTCTATGATAAGACCACTAATAAAATGGCTCAAGGAAAAGGGAGTAAGTTTTGAAATGGAAGCGGAGGTAACTGATCTTGACTTTAGAATGTCAGGTGACCAGCTAGTAGTTGAACAAATCCATTATATTCAGGATGCCGAACAAAAGCAAATTTTTCTTGCAGAAGATGATTTGGTGCTGGTAAACGCAGGATCTACAACTGCCGACTTTAATTTGGGTAGTATGTATGAACCGCCAATGCCAATTACAAAACAAGACGGCGGAAGCTGGGCTTTATGGGAAAGTATTGCTAAAGAATGCCCCGAGTTTGGTAACCCTTCTGTTTTCAATAGTCGAATTGATGAATCTTTGTGGGAATCCTTTACCGTTACCTGCCAGGGCACGCAGTTTTTTGACCTTTTGCAACAGTTTTTAGGTTATAATGCTGGAACCGATGGCCTGGCTACCCTCAATGACTCCAACTGGCTCATGTCAATATTTGTACCCTATCAACCTCATTTTATAGGACAGCCGGAAAATGTTACCGTATTTTGCGGATATAGTCTGTTTCCTGATAAGCAGGGTAACTTTGTCAGAAAGAAAATGTGTGATTGTACAGGAGAGGAGATATTGATAGAGCTTATATCACATTTAGGATTTGCCATTCACCTGGATGAATTATTGGAAACTTCCAATTGTATCCCCTGCCTCTTACCTTATATTACAAGTCAATTTCTAACACGTTCGATATGGGACAGACCGCTGGTTGTACCCAAAGTATCTAAAAATTTAGCTTTTGTTGGTCAGTTTGCTGAGGTTCCCCTTGATGTTTCATTTACTGTAGAGTATGCTGTGAGAACGGCTCAAACAGCAGTTTATCAATTACTGGATCTTAATAAAGAACCTATATCGATATATCAGGGTACACAATCTGCCTCTATATTGGTTAAAGCAATCAAGAGTCTTGTTCATTAATCATCTATTTCACATATGAATCACGCCATCTTACGCACCCTCGACGTTACTTCTGCAGAGGTAACATTAATGCAACGAATTAATTTCCTGGAGACTCAGTTAGATTTGCAACAAAAAGCGGGTATTGAAAACAATATCTCGCTGTTAAAGGAGAAGCAATCGAACGAGACAAAGTCCCGCTTTGTATCCATTGCATCACATGAATTTAGAACTTTTTTAACGAGAATTCACTTATCGGCATCTTTGATTAAGGATTATCATGGGCGCATGGACCAGCAGAAAATATATGCGCATCTTGATAAAATCAGGATGGCTGTTGGAGATTTAACGGCTATTTTAGATGATTTTCTATCTGTTGAACGAATTGATGCTGCAAAGATTGATCCGGTATGGGACAACTTTGATCTGAACATACTCGCGACGGAAGTAATTGATGAAATGCAGTTGCTAACTAAGGCGGGACAAAATATTAAATTTGAAAATGCCAATGTAATTTCGAATGTAAATCTAGATAAAAAATTACTGAAACATTGCTTGGTAAATCTGATTTCCAATGCAATTAAATATTCTGGAGATAACGGGTGCATCGAAGTGATAACTTATATCCAGAAAACGGGTTGCCACATTTGTGTGAAGGACAATGGTATTGGTATTCCTCAGGCAGACCAGCAACGATTGTTTGAAGCGTTTTTCCGGGCAAATAATACCGTAAATATACAAGGAACAGGATTGGGGTTAAACATTGTAAAAAGATATACTGAATTAATGAATGGCAATATCAGCGTAGAGAGCAAAGAGAACATTGGAACAACTTTTACATTATGTTTTCCCTACAAATGAAAGTGGTTCTTCAGAATTCAGGGATTGCTGATGTGATCAGTTCATGACTGCTATTAATGGCACTAAAATGTGCACAGCACTAAAGCACCCACAGATGAATTGGTTGCACAAATAAGTGCAATTGCATCAAAACATAAACTGGGTAAACGGGTTGAAATAGTTCTCCTGCAGTGCTAATTTCAAATTGAATTTCTTTCTTCATTAGTTTTAGATCCGCTAAATTTTGTCGTACCGTCACGACCTTGCGGTTATACTCGTGCTGCACTTGATTTTGCCATATTTCCGATAGGAGATGTAGTGACAATGGGGGTAGATGACGCGATTGAAGCTGCCAAAATTGTAAAAGTTAATAAGGTTCTTGGTGTGCATTATAACACCTTTGGCTTTATTAAATTGGATAAAGCAAACGCAATTAAAACATTTGGGGAATCAGATATTTTACTGAGCCTTCCTGAAATTGGTGAATCCTTTGATATTGGTTAAGATTTACAATATAGTCATTCAACTGACCTGCTGGTAGTAGGGGCAAACTTTTTCTTTCCGGTCTAACACATTTACATTCATATGGCTGAACTCAAATATACCGTTCGGTATATTTGCGCATGGATATTCTATCTTTCAGGATTACAGACGCTGAAAAACTTATAATTCGAATCTGCGAATCTGGATGGTCTATCTATCAAATAAGAGACCAGCAACGATGAAAGACAACTTCAATCAATTCACTATTAGTCCGATACAAAGAAAATTATTGATGATTACGGTCATCTTAGCTGCAATTATGGAGTTGATTGATACATCGATAGTTAATGTTGCACTGAATTATATGAGTGGAAACCTTGGTGCGACATTGGAAGATACATCATGGGTTATTACGTCTTATGCAATTGCCAATGTTATTATCATACCGATGACCAGTTTTCTTGCGAACAATTTGGGAAGGAGGAAGTATTATATCGGGTCAATTATATTGTTTACTCTATGTTCATTCCTTTGTGGTAACGCAACCGGTATCTGGGAACTGGTTGCTTTCAGATTTCTTCAGGGCCTGGGGGGAGGGGCATTACTTTCCGTTTCAGCAACGGTTGTTTATGAGCTGTTTCCGAAAGAGAAGCAAGCTACGGCAGCAGCACTTTTTGGAATAGGAATCTTTATTGGACCAACTATCGGACCCACACTGGGAGGATATATTACAGAAAACTACTCCTGGCCATGGATTTTTTATATCAATGTACCAATTGGAATTGCAGCGACAATATCATGTCTCATCTTTCTTTACGAGCCATTACGACAAAAGATCAGGGAAATTGACTGGATAGGAATCTTGCTATTAATCATTGGAATTGGCTCACTACAAGTAGTTTTGGAACGCGGAGAAACTGACGACTGGTTTTCTGCAAATTATATTGTGTTTTTGACTGTACTGGCCATCGTATCATTAACTGCATTTGTATTATGGGAACTACATACTGAAAACCCAGTAGTCAATCTGAGAATTTTGCGTTTTAGGTCACTCAGTATAGCCGCTGTATTAACCTTTATTACAGGAATGGGAATGTATACTTCTATTTATCTGACACCGGTGGTGGCACAGCGCATCTTAGGATTTACACCAACACAATCTGGTTTGTTGCTGCTTCCTGGAGCACTAATGGCGGTCTTTGCGCTTATCCTAACAGGTAAACTCTTACAAAAAGGGGTATCTCCAGCTCTGATTGTTTTATTAGGTTTTGTTTGTTTTATCTACTTCAACTGGTCAATGTCAAGAATCAATTTGGATACGCCGGCATGGGACATTACGTTAAACCTTATTTTCAGGGCACTTGGAATGGCGTTGCTCACTGTTCCGTTAGGTACTCTTGCCGTATCATCACTCGAACCAAAAGATATGCCCCAGGGAACCGCGTTTAATAATATGATGCGCCAATTGGGAGGCTCTTTTGGTATCTCCATTATCAATACTTATGTAGCCAGACGTATATTTTCTCATCGTACGGACCTGATCAGCAATATACAAATTACCAATCCTGCGTTTGTAGCCAGGTTAAATAGTTATACTACTACATTTGAACATAAGGGGTTTGGTTTTCTGGATGCAAGGCAAAAAGCTATGGATTTAATTGAGCGTGTAGTTGTTAAACAATCCTCATTTATGAGTTATCTTGATGGATATTTTTTGATAGGCTTATTCTTTGCCGTGGTGTTGCCACTGCTTCTGTTTGTTTCAAAGAGGGATAAAAGCAAACCGCTTGTTGTTCCGTCGGGGGATCATTAGTGCAATCAGTGCTTTTTTTGTTTTTAGTCTTAACGGTTGTTGCAGAAACGTCTCGTTGTGGAGCAAAGGTCCGACCGCCAGCGCTACCTTAAATTCCGAAAAAAGACCAAAATTGGATGTGTGAATTTGTTTATTTATATCTTAACTTCTGCTGGGCTAACAAAACGCACTGCTCAGTAAAGCTGTAGTTGTATTGTATTTAGCATAATAGACAGGTATACATTGATCGGTATATTTGCTACCTTTTTACCGTACGATAACCATACCATGTTTACCCCATGTTTACCTCATCTCTACTTCATATTTACATCATGTTTACCCAAAAGGTAAAGAAGAAGTAAAGTTGTGGTAAAGTTGTAGTAAAGATGGGGTAAACATGGTATGGCAATGATATGGTGAAAACCTGAGTAATATCTAGTTTCGTTCATATCATGACAACAATTGAACTAACATGCCAGGAGAGGATTGAGGTCAACTTCATTAAGAGGCATCCTCTTGTTCTTGGATTATGAAGTTTCTCAAACAGAAAGATTATTTTAAATAATATTTATTTTTTCAGTTGTGTAATTAAAAAATTAATTACTACATTAGTGTCATCAAAAAGAAATGTATAATGAATACAAGTTAAAGAAAATATTTGTGTAACACTTCATCAAAATTTGAGGTGTTCTATTTAAGAACCTCGTCATTACGAATGTGACAATTTTTATGAACATGAGGAATAGGTAGAGCACCGGATATCTATATTTGCAATATATAGGTCCCGCGCAGCTTATTGTAGTGTTCAGAATAGTTTACTATTCCCCGCTGTCACCGGGTACGTAATGGCTACAAGAACTGTTGCCGGACCTGTATTTTCACAGGGTCTATCCTCACTTCTTGAAGGTTCTATTGAAAAATTTAAATCAATAGTATCCGCATGAAAAAGAAGAAAATCAATACCGCTTACGGTAACATTCAATCCATTTCTGGTTACAAAAAGGTTAATACCTGCCATGCACATGATGTCCTTGTTGCCCGGTATGTAGCTGAAATCTCAATCGCCGAAGAGTCCCGGCTCAAATTACTAGAACACGCAAGCAGGGGTATGTTTGTCCTGCACCTCGCAGGATAGCAGCGCTGTATTGCTGTCAGTTTAAATTTTAACAATTAATTTTTATGATGAATTAACGATGAAAAAAACGCGTTATGACCGCGCATTGCCAAAAATTGTCTAATTATTAAACCTTAAATTTCAAAAAACAATGAGAATCGTAAAGGAAACGCCAGCCAATGAGCTGGAAACCTTGTATCGCCTGATGATGCGCAGAATTGCGAAAGGTTATACTACAGAACAACTCAATTATTTAATTGCTGCACCGTACCATTATGTGGAGGATGTAGAAAGCCTTAAAAAGCCATTTTATTCGGTTGAAGAACTGGACAGGATTACCAACGCCCTGGAAGAAGGTAACCCTGAAAGCTTTTTCCCACAGGTAGAAGATGAAACGGTATTAAATATTGCCGTTTACAAAGAAAACACTCGGGATAAAATTACTCATTCCTTCTCAGTAGTTGATGAAGAAGGTTATGAAGAGGAATTGTTCAAATTAATGGAATACCAATTCCCCGACCAGGATGAAATTCCCAATAGTGACAATACCATGAAGCTGGTTGTAGACAGGTAGACGTGATGGTCCGTTCGGGTTATTTCGCTGAACTGAGGTATCCGTATGAAGTCTTCCACGCAATCAATAGGTTGCTTCCAGTTCCTGTCAACGCATATTTTTTGGATGCGGCAATGCTGGAATACACTATTGAAGAAGGTGGGAAGCATTTAAAAATGGTAGCACAGAAAGACGGCGCATTCTGCTACGAGGAGTGCTAATTGCATGCACCTCCCTGGGCGAGTCGGGGGAGGTGCATGTTCATTTTTAGGGAATGGGCTAAAATTAGTGGCAAGACCCTTGAAGTTTCTCGGTATATCGTACCAACCTGGCAAATAGTGTATATATTTACGATTTTATGGTTTTGCACCATACCTTTAAGATTTTTTATATGAAATACCATTTTGCATTCCTGTTATGTTTTGTTTCAGCAGTCTCATTTTCCCAAACACCTTTTGTCACAAATATTACGGTAGACGCACGGCAACGTGCAGCTGAAATCAGCCCTCTTCAATACGGCCAGTTTATCGAGCACCTTGGACGGGCAATAGATGGTGGTATTTATGACGAAAATTCCAAACTTTCGGACGGTGACGGTTTCAGGATGGATGTTATGGAAAAGGTTAAGGAACTACGCACTCCTATATTGCGGTATCCTGGTGGTACTTTTACCAAGATATACCATTGGGAGGATGGCATAGGTCCAAAATCAGGCAGGAAAAAACGCAGGAACCTGATCTGGGGCGGTGTAGAAAATAATCACTTTGGAACAGCGGAGTTTGTTAAATACTGCAGAAAGATTGGCGCGGAACCTTTCCTGGTTGTTAACATGGCAACCGGTTCGCCCGAAGAGGCGGCAAACTGGGTGGAGTATTGTAATGGAACAACTGATACCTATTACGCGAATCTCCGCAGGGCCGATGGATATAATGAACCATTCAACGTTAAATATTGGGGTATTGGTAATGAGGAAGGTGCAGAAACAGACGCAGGTCGTCATCAGGATGTAAATGAATATATCAAAGATACCTGGCAGTATGCTAAATTAATGAAATTACAGGACAACACTTTGAAGTTGATTTTAGTTGGTAATTCAGAAGATCTTGACTGGAGCAGCAAAGTGGTTGCAAAGTTAGGACCGGTTTGTGATTACCTTTCACTTCACCTTTATTCTATTCCTTCTGATACCAGCTTCAATTCATTGATCAAATCCATCGACGAGATAGAACGACCGCTTAAGAGGGTAGATTCTTTACTGTCTACCGTACCTGCCAAAGCATCTGGTTTTAATTCCTGGTATAGATTTCCGGCCAGGACCGCGCCAATAAAGATAGCCGTAGATGAGTGGGGAATCTGGGATATCAATTCTGGAAAAGGCGTTGGAGCCTACCGGCTTGAATACCAATACAATTGGTTGCATGCCTTGGGTGTGGCTACTTTCTTAAACCTTTTTCAACGCCATAGCGGAACCATCGGAATGGCAACCTGGGCACAAACCGTGAATGAACTTGCGCCGATCATGGCAGATTCGACCGGTTCATACCGGCAAACTGTTTTCGCACCGCTGAAGGCATTCAGAGATTATGTTGGCAAATACAACCTTGCAACGGAAATTTCGACCTATGAAACCAGTCCTGGAATAAAAGCTGTCGACGTTGCAGCAAGTAGATCTACTAATAATTCGCAGATTACTTTTACCCTTGTAAACAGAGATATTAAAAATGCTGTAAAAACTACCATTAATATCAAAAATTTAGGAGCAGTTGGCAAAAAGGCAGTTATAAAACAAATCACGTATACCGGCAAAACGCTCTACGGGGTCAATTCGGCCGCAACAGAAAATACCATGATCAATACGCAGGTAATCAAGAGCGCCGACCTTAGCAATTTTAAGGTCTCATTGTCACCTGCATCATTTACTATCATTACGCTTAGCGCTAAAGATTGATCGATAGTTTGTTCTGGAACCTGATCACATGATCACCTTTAGAGTTGAATCAAATACCAATGCTATCCATTCCTTTTACGGATCATGCTCAAAAACACTGGCGTAATACCCAGATACGAGGCAATGTGTTTTTGGGCGATGCGCTGTTCCAGTTTAGGATAAAGTTGCTGGAACTGTATATAACGTTCTTCCGCAGATCTGGAGATGATTGAATTGACGCGTCGCTGATATAAACTAAAACCGTTTTGGGCTAATATCCGAAAAAAGCGCTCCAGTTTGGGCATATCAATATACAGCTGCTCCAAAGACTGGTAACTGAAATAAAATAATTCTGTAGTTTCCAGGGCAGCGATGCTGTAATAGGCCGGCACCTGACCCGAAAAGCTAGTTATGTCTGTTGCCCACCAGTTTTCAGGGCAAAACAGAACGTTATGCTCCAAACCCTCCTTATCCCGGTTAAAGACACGCAGGCAACCTCTGTCAACGAAATAAAGGTTGCGGCAGGTCTCGCCGGTTTCCAAAAGCATTTTGTTTTTTTCTAAAACCTTATGCTTCAGAACAGACGTTAGGTGCGTCCGTTCTGAAGCGTCAAGATTAACGTGGAGGGCAAAATTTGCAAGTATGTGTTCAAAAAAAGGCATCCTACAAGGTAGGAACAAATCCAATAATCGTCGTCATCTTGTTTTCATCGTTATATTCTACATAGTCCCTCCCAGTAAATTCACCTTTGCCTGGAATATTGATGCTCCACTCGTAATAACAATGATGATCGAAATACTCGGGTTCAGTCAACAGGGAAAAGGTACGGCCGGGCACTTTCTCATGCGAAGACATTACCAAAGCAACAAATGCATCAATTCCTGTTACCAGAGGTGTATTCTTGTCCTGATAAGTGATTTCATCAGCCAAGATTTGTGTAAAAGCAACTTTCACTTCTGCTGCTGTCTTTTCGTTCCATGCGTCTGTGTAACGCTCAACTGTTTCTTTTAAAGTTTTCATATCCCAAAATTAGGGATGCATTTTCAGCTCAAAATTAAAGTAGTTTAATAAATGAAAAAGTTTTAAGGAAAGAGAAGATATCAAATATTAGTCTATTTCTCAGTTTGTAGTGCTTTTATTTTTAAATGAGCCAATTCTTCCTTGCTGTAATAGTAGCCATTACGTATTACTGCGTTAATGCTGCGCAAATGCCGTATGTCTACCAGCGGATTAGCATCAAGCAATACCAGATCGGCTATTTTACCTTCCTCTACACTACCCATATCAGCTGTCCGGCCTAGAAATTCTGCGGCATTAGTTGTTGCTGTTTGTAAAATATGTAATGTGGACAGCCCCGCCTTTGCAAACTCTTCAAACTCAAGCTGCAGTGATTTACCGTTTTGATCATCGGTACCTGCCAGGAGTTTAAGACCCATTGTGTCATATATTTTCACAAGCTTTGACTGAAGATTATACGCACTTGTTAGTATTTCCTTACGCTGGGGAGTCAATTCCTTTTCAAATTTTTCCGTAACCTTTTTGTGCTGTTGCTCCCTTTTTGCATTATCATAACTATAACCACGTTCATTTTTAATTTCTGGTAAGAAGGCCAGTTGGTATTGACGTAAGTGTGCCAAAGTAGGACACTGCCATGTGCCGTTAGCGAGATATTTCACAGCATTTTTTCTTGCTTTCGCCTTGCTGAAAGTACTAACAATGCGGCTGATCCGTTGATATTCTTCATCGGAGGTTCCAACCGCTGGGTTCATCAGGGTGCTCTGCAATAGTTTCATAGACAGCTTATCCATAAACCCGGGCAGGTAATGGAGTATGGCCGGTTCCCTCGGAGCAATGTTTACCAAATTGGATTCTTCGGTAGAGCAGGCGGTCAGTCCTCCATAATTTAACCCAAGGTGTTCCACGCTTCTGAAGCCCGAATCTGATGCCGCCATCATATCCGCGTCGGCCGTAACATGTCCAAGAACTGGAATGCCTATTCGTTTTGCTTCAGACAAAGTTGCAAAAAAGATACTCGGAGATAACATTCCTATTTTTATAAAATCAGCGCCTTCCGCTTTTTGCTGGCGCACATTTCTCTGTGCCGCTTTTATGTTATGGGTATTTACTGGTGTTAAAACACTTCCAGGCATCCCCAGCATGATTGGTTGCTGATTTTGTATTGGAAGTTCATGATCCTTTCTCAATTTTAAAAGTTCTGAAGAACCGCTCATCTGGCGAAAGCCGGTTATTCCGTTGCTCAACATAATCGACAGATTTTCTGATACATATGGATAATCAACTACGTGCATGTGCATATTTATTAAGCCGGGCAGAACATACTTTTCAGATGCCTTAATCACTTGCACATCCTGTTGGGCAGCGGCCTCTACGGTTGGTGTTATTTTGATGATTTTTCCCTTAACAAGCAAAATGTCCATGTTCTTTAAGAGTTTTCCAGTTTTTGTGTCTACGATGGTAACATCTTTGATCAGGATTGACCTTGGAGTGGTAGATTTGGACCACAGTTGATTATTGGCTCCTTTATTAAGCGAACGAATATTGTAATCAGGACGCATTGCATAATATACTACTGTACCGGAAATCAATATCAGCGCAGCAATAATTTCAATAGATTTTATCAAGGCGTATTCTAATCTTATAGTTGACCTAATAGCTGGGTTTTGTTTGTTAAACATGTAGCAATAGTATTCAAATTAATAAGATTAAAATAACTACTTTTGGCATAAAAATAATCCAATTGGGTTTTTATGAATATAAATATTACAGGTTCAAATGATGATTTGGACGCTGTGGCCAAAGCGCTTGGAACTATTATTAAGGATGATACAATCACTATCCCCGCCAGTTTAGGAAGCGGCAATATAAAACGATTTGATTTTTCTTCTTCAATGAAAATGATGCTGGTTCAATGTATTTTCCATGAGGAAATCACCTTTAAACGTCATTCATTGGAAAACGAAGAAATTATCAGCCTGGGATTTCGTAATGTGGTTGATGATGAGCCGGAAAAAAGTAATTCCATAAAAGGTTTACCATCTGTGTTTGTGTCCCGGACAGATTTTGAAATTGAATTTCAATATCCTGCCAGGACTAATATCAATTTAATAATTATCATTATTAAAATCAGCTTATTGAAAGAAATGCTAAATGCTGACGAAAATATCATTTCTCAACTTCAACCCATCTTATCGATAGACAAGCCTTTTCATTTTGAAGAGCTTATGAATGCAGAAATACAAGGTATTGCCAGCCGGCTGCATAAAGTGCAGGCCACCGATCCACTCCGTGTCTTTTATTGCAAAGTTAAAGGGGAAGAGATGATTTATTTATTTTTACAAGCGTTATTAAAAAGGAAGGAGATTTTCAGTCATTCCTGTAATAATGAGGATGTAAAGATGATATATCATATAAGAGGCCGTTTAATCCATGATGTTAGTGAAATACCCAACTTACCAGAACTGGCCAGATCTGCGTATATGAGCGAGAGCAAAATGAAAAAGTTATTTAAGCAAATCTTTGGCAAGAGCATCTACAATTATTACCAGCATTGCCGGATGATGGAAGCTGCATATGTGATTAGGGAGAAAAACTATTCGGTATCGCAAGCTGGACACCACGTTGGATTTACCAGCCTTAGCCATTTTACTACGGTATTTGAGGAGCACATTGGTCTAAAGCCTAAAAAATATGCTCAAGGATTAATTCATAGCTATGATTCCAGACTATAGATCCCATCACTAATCTGATGCTACGTCTTGTGCCTGATTGCAATTATCTTCATTTTGGCTAAAACGGTATGCAATTCGGTTACCTCAGAATGTATGAGGTTCTGCACCTTTGTAATGTAAATGACAACCGCTATTATAAAAACTATTTTAATTACCGGCGCAAACTTTACAAATATTGATAGGCTTCACATGGTGAAATAAAATTAGTAAAAATGCAGATAGAAAAAGTAATTGAAAATTGGATTGTAATTAGTAACAGTTATAACACAGAAACATACCTGTCATTTTATGGGGAAAAGGCAATTTTAGACGATCTGTCGGTTGGTAGAAAATTTAGTGGTAAAAAGGGTATCAGGGAATATTTCGAGAGTTATTTTATCGGGTATAAAACACAGACTAAGAAAGTGAGTCTGCTTGTGAAAGATGATAATCACGCGCATCTGGAAGTAGAGTTTACAGGTGATTTCCCTGAAGGCAAGATCGGCGGAACTTTTGATTTTACCTTCAAAGATGGCTTGATTGAATATTTATCGGCGGATCTAATTTCGTAAATGGTGCACGGTTGAATCTGGCAATTTGAGAGATAAATACACTAGAAAACAACAATGGTTTAGCCTGCATTTTGACTTTCGTTGGAATATCTAACGCCGGTTAAACCATTGCTGTTTCTGGTAAATTGAGATGCGGTGTAGCCGGAGGATCAGCATTCTCGCCGATAAGTCTGGATTAAATTTTAGTTTGTTTTTTTGGAATAGCGAATATGGAGATGATGACGGCTATTATGGAAATACCTGCTGCGACTAAAAATGCAGCATTTAGACCTGAAGAAAAATCCTTCTGATGTAAATTGGCGGTATATATAGATATGATAGCAGCAATGCCAATAGCACCACCAATCTGTTGACTGATCTGTAATACACCAGAGGCTATACCTGCGTCCTCATCATCAATACCATCAAGAATTACGATGCTACCTGGTATAAATACCAATGCAATTCCTATACTGTGCACTAATAGTGGCAGGAAAACATTTCCAAAATAAGTGCTTGTGCTGGTCAGTTTTGAAAAGCCAATTAAACTGATTGCTACCAAAATGCTGCCGGTAATTAGAAGAATACGTACACCAAACTTAGCTACAAGAGCAGGCACAAAATTAGATAAAATAAACACAACGGTGGTCAAAGGCAGATAAGCACAGCCCGCCAATAATGGATTATAGCCCAAAACCTGCTGAAAATATTGAAGAATCAAAAACAGGGTGGCAAAGTGCATCCCAACGATCACCGCCATTACAGCCAGGCCGGCACGTCGCGGTTTGGGACTAAAGATATTTAGCTTTAATAATGGCTCTTGTACTTTAGTCTCTATCCAGACAAAAAGCATAACCAATATAATAGCCCCGATAAAACTGCCTGCAGTGATGAATGAATCCCATCCATTTTCACCAGCGCTAATGAAGCCGAATACAAGTGCTGCGGAGCCAAAGGCACCAGTTAATGCGCCAAAGAAGTCTACCTTTCCTTTTACCGTAGTTGTTTCTGGTACGATGAATGGGACGGCCGCAAAAGTCAGTGCACCTATTGGCACGTTAATTAGCAATGACCAGCGCCAGGATATAAATGCTGTAAGGGCCCCTCCCAAAATAAGCCCCACCGATGCACCGATAGAGGATACAGCGATAAAAAGAGAGAGACTACGGTTCTTTTCTTCTTCGTCTCTGGCCATAATTGTGACCAGAGCCAGGACGCTTGGCGCAGCTAATGCCGAGCCTATTCCCTGAAAAACACGCGCTATTATTAATATTGAAGGTGTTAACGCG
>Ga0247734_1001062_pt1 | contig 21839 bp, 14 predicted proteins | sample UWRJL103311B2_FD_180933 | JGI IMG/M metagenome (GOLD analysis project Ga0247734, IMG submission 180933) | Plant litter microbial communities from Arlington Agricultural Research Station in Wisconsin, United States - UWRJ-L103-311B-2 | ecosystem: Environmental > Terrestrial > Plant litter >... | reverse complement strand
GTCGTACACAATGGATACACCGACTCTCATCACAGTTCCCATACGGCTCAACCGTCGATTGAGCCCTTATTCTACCTCTTCTTCCCCTCTTCGATCGCCCGTCGGGCAGCGGATCCCAGATGATCTGCTAGCTGATCTATCACCTACCACAACCCTCGAAGCTTTCACATCCCCCTCTGGCAAGCTGCGGGCTAGCATTGAGGCCGCGACGCCAGTGGAACGAGCTTTTGGCATACGCGCTACGTTGGCAAGCAAGAAGATACAGGAATGGGTGGATGAGCTGTCTGCCTGGCCATGGCCGCAAAATCCAGGACCAGCGGGCTTCGAACTTCCCTCGGCAAAGAGACAAAAGTTGGCATATGATCCCAATGAGAGGCAGCCTCGCAGTGGCTACCCAGAGCCAGAACCCAAGGAGATTGACCCGTCAGAGTATATGGGCAGCCTGCCTACGCAGGATGTGCTGGCATACGAAGTCCGTATTGAAGAGATCCAGGAAGACATGGAGGAGCTCAATGTGGAGGAGATCAAGCGGACGGTTCTTAATAATTACTTTTCACCTAGCTCTCGACCTTCCTCGTCTTCCTCCTCCTCGAATACCCTCGCCCCACCACCGTTCCTTTCGAGCTATACCAAGATGGATGATTTTACGGCGGTTGTGGCAGCTACGGTTCTACACGCCCTTCCGAATTTGTCGCGATTGATGCGATTGATGGATGTCTGGAGCACGCGACTGAGTGTGTTACGAAAGACAGTTCCACTCATGGAAATGCTGAATGATGCCGAAGTTGCTTTGAAATCAGGCTGGCAGGCAATTCAGGTTCCCGAAGAGCGACACAGCAGAGCAGAACCGCAACAACATCTAGCACGTGCAGCATTCGAAATTATGAGAAATGTGTTGCAGGATAAAGTTACCAAACTAGGTCAGGATCTGGATCGAATGCTGGATAGTTTAGAGGGAAGAGAAGATACCCTTCCGGATCATTGGCTCGACAGAATGGAAGCAATCGAGACTGATTATGGAAACTGGGTCGTGAGTGGAGATAGAAAGGTTCGAGAGGGCGAATGGGCACGGATGGCTCTACGGAAGAAGGAGGAAGCCGAAAAATTGAAAGCGGAAGAAGAAGCTAGGAAGGCTGCAAGTTTGCAAGAAGAGAAAGCACGCCGCGACCAGGAAGAGAAGATGAGATTGGGGATGGAGGCAATTAGACTGAAGGCAGAATTAGCACGAAAGGAGAAGGAAGAGGCGCTGCGAATAGAGCGGGAGGTTCAAGAGGAAATTGCTCAACTAGAACAAGAGCGAGTACAGAAAATCATTGACGAGGAGCTACGACTACAGAATGAGGCTCAAGAAAAGGCCGCCGAAATTGCAACGCAGAAGGCACTCCGTGATATTGAGCAAGTCGACACGCGGGAACTTTTTGAGTCGAAGCTTGATGGACCTCCTAAAGCAGCTTCTGCGGGTAGTCTTCATCAAACGGAACGACTATCTAGAATCATTGTTCTCGACGGCGTTTCTCAATTCCAGGGCGATGAACCATCGTCCAACGTCTATGGCATGCATGGTCTTGATGGAAATAGTGAATCAAAGCTTCTCGAACAAGATTCATCCAAACAAGATTCTATACCCGAACAGAACTATACAACTCAGCGAGATTCTACCATTGGCAAGGACTCTACACTGGAGCAAGACTCTGTTCCTGAGACCGCTCCTGCTAAGCACCGCCGCTCCCCTAAGAGTCAAGCTTCCGAGGATAATTGGATGATCAATGGAGATATTATGCTAGGTCTATCAGGAGGTGCACTTCTCGATAAAGCTACCGAAGCACGTCTGGCCAAGAAATTCGGGAGCAAAGGTGAGGCTGATATACCTGAGACAAAGAGGTGGGCCAGCATTAGTGAGGATATGGTTATTCGAAACGCAGCATTCAGAGAGCAGCACCAATTAGAGCCCCCAAGAATTCAGCGCCGCTCTCGAGTCAGTGACTTTGACGGCACGGACGACTGGAACAAGGAAGATGAGGAGAGGGATATATTTGAGGATTTTGATTCAGACAAACAGGACCACTTGGAAAGTCCACAAGATATTGGTGATGAAACTAGCGACCAAAAGCCGCCCACAAATCAGAGTCACCCACCTAGTCCGATACAACATTTTATGGAACAATCACCACCTCCAGGTCCCGTCGATGATGTGTTTCCGTCCCGCACTCGTTCGCCTAGCAGTCCGGTTAGGGCAATACTCTCTCGCAACTCGTCCTTGCGCAACTCTCTCCAATCAAACCGTCGTTCGTCACTACCACCAATTCCATCTAATCGAATCCGATCTGATTCATCTGGTTCCTGGATTAGCTCCCCATTAGTGCCTGATGATGAGTTGTTACGAAGACAATCAAATAGTTCAAAGACAGAGGAAGTCGAAAAACCCCCAGTCACCTCTGAACCAATCTTGGTCAACTCCGACAACCAAGACAAGATCTCTCAAGTGGATGGCAGCTCTGGAGTAACCAAAAAATTACGTGGATTGCCAGCGTCGAAAACAGAGGAGTCCTACTTTGACCAGCCTGTCGTTCCCAAAAGACACAGCCGTAACATATCCCTGATCACCGAGTACTCGGATTCATATCCATCACCAGAGATTCGTGAAGCCGAGGCCAAGGAGTACCTTTCACATCAGCCGCCTGTAGTAACCCCTATTAAGGTTAGCAAGATTGAAAACCCTGCTCCCACCATTACTATGTCACCAACCATGGTTGTTGGGGAAGTCATGCCTACCTTGGCCTCATCCAATTCAAGTGACGACCAATCTGACTTTGAGCCACAATCATCCGTCGATTCGCTTGATGGCGCGAATGAAAGTGCCTTACATGATCAGGAGCTTGGTGACTATGATGAGTGTTGTTCTCCCTACGTGTCGAACATCTCTTCTGGTTTTGAGCAGACGAACTATAACCCGACACCACACTCCCATGACTCATCCACTAAGCCTCCTACCGATACTCCAACTGATGAAGAAGTATCCACTCCAGTCTTACAGTTGATATCACCAAGACCCGCGCAAGAAGTGCCAGAGGAGCCACCCTTGCGGCCAAAGATGTGGATGGAAGACCTTCCTGTTCTTGGAGAAGCCGATCCCCGTAGAACAGAATCACGGCTTTCGTCTCCCAAATGTCGTGGTTATGAATGCGAATGTGTCTGTCCCCGCTGTGCAGTAAAATCACACAACAAACTCAGTGATCAAGCCGCAGAATCAGCACACGGGAATTCATGGACAGACGAGGCAAACATTTCTGGAGCAGACAGTCTTGCCCTTGAGATCCCTTCACCCGAACACTCGGATGGCCCCCTAAAATCATCAATTGCAGATCGTATGACTACTTCCACAAAGAGCTCCCCAATAATTCGTCCTATTCAAACCACTGTTGTTGCCAATATTACACCTACAACAGCTATCTCCATGGACTCATCGCCGTTAACAGAAGCCCCTCCTATTCCACACGTAGATATCGCGCATCCCGTGGGACTTACCTCAAAAAAAGAAGTAACGACAGATGACCAGATCCAAGCTCAACTCTCTAATCTGCTAGCATCTATACCTACCAACATCAAATTGTCCAACGAGGCTGCTTCTGACACCCCACCGGTGTCTCGCTTTTCAGCTTCCTCTCAGAATGAGTCTCTCAAAGTGGGAAAAACTCGTCGTTCTCTTCCTCCATTTGTGCGTCCATCATCAAGTCTATCAACACGCTCCCCATCTAGTCTTTCCAACAGATCTGCAACACCTGCTTTCACCCTACAACCTGCCACGAAACATGCAGTCCATCGCCATGGACAGCATCCTGAGATCCGTGTATATCATCTTTCCAGATACGGTGACGCCCCAATCAAATTGCATATCCGACGGGTAGGTGAAGGTGGTGAACGACTTATGGTTCGAACTGGTGGTGGATGGGCTGATTTAGGTGAGTATCTCACCGCCTACATCAGCCATCATGGACGGCGTATAGCCAGTGGAGTAGGTGAGGATAAAGTCGAAGTTGAGAACCTAGGGGCTGGTAAGAGATCGGTGTCTAGTAGCAGCACATCGACCGTTCGTGCACGAACTAGCACCATGGGCGGAAGGGAGAGTCCTGGCCCTTCAAGACCAGGCTCTGTCCTTGGTATGGAACGACCTCTCTCAAGCTTATATGTCCGGAAGACAAGACGGTCAGTAGGTGAATACTCAGAACACGTGCTCCCTTCCACACCACAACATCATGCAACATCCCATTCATCAACGCCGAATTCTTCCAATGACACGTCGAACTCCAATCGATCACAGTCTCGATCAGCAAGTCGAATGAGCTGGACTGAATCCCCGGATGAACGTGGTTACGGTGAACAGGTTATTGGGGAACAAGGTGCCCGGGTAGGAAGTGTCGGCGGCTTAGGTTTAGCGGGTCCGAATAGTGGAACGAAAATAATAGGGAAGGATGAGTTAGAGTGGGTGAGGAGCACGACTGAGAAAGTCAGGATTGCAAGTGCAGAAAAGGAGAAGGCTAAATTAGGGAGGAAGGATAAAGGTGGAAAGTTCGGGGAGGAGAAGAGAAGACTTTTTAAGAGTTGAGTTGCTCACCAGCACCCAAAGTTTGTAAATACGGTCTTTTCAAGACAGAGAGTAAGGTTGATTAATTTGCCGGAGTTTAATTTGTTATTAGGAAGGTCGGGAAACCCTGAAAGAAAAAGGAATGGGGAAAAGGGAATGGTGCAAAGGCTGGATTATACCCCCGATGGAATTGTTTTGTTTCACTTTTACTACCCTAGGATACCTTAAATACCTTCTACGTATATAGTTTATGTCAAAGAATAGACGGCACTTTGCTAAAGGCACCTTGTGTTCGAGCATCAGTACCCAGCTTTTTGCGAGACACTTTAATCAACTAAGCTTGCTTCAAACACTAGATTATAATAGCACAAAGTTTGAATTAATATTTCTCATGTTGGATAGATCTGATATGGTCTGGTATAAATCTCTGCATGCTACTCTATTGAGAATTTCTCCTAACCCAATTCTCAAAGATCTCACGGTTCCAAAGTACGTACAATGCGGTAAGCTTTCGAAAGCCCAAAGATTTCAGATCACGGAGGATTCTTTTTCTCAGGTGCCCCTACCCCAGCCACGGCAGCTTCATCTGTCACCACCTTTCCACTTTCTCCCGGCTTGTTTAGCTTGAACCAAGGCTGTGTTACCGCTACTAGACTCGCAGCGCCCGCCATAGCAATCGCCAACGCAAAAGCCATATGTAGTCCTTTCATATAACTCTCATTAATTCCTTTCAAATCCTCTTCCGAGTAAGTTTTCTGGATTTCTGACGCTCCAATTATAAGAACAGTGGCGGCATCGATGTTGGGACTTGTGACTGCAAGAGAGTTGATAAGTTCATTCTGGAAGATTGCTTGGGCAGCTGATACGATGAGAGAACCTCCCAGAGATTGGAAAACTGCAATCAGAAACAATATTAGCAAACCACTTGAAGGATGCAACCAGATACAAATATGATGCCGGTTATTCAAAACTTACAAAGAATAATGGCTGTCGCAGTTGCCACATCGTCGGACTGGACGATGTTTTGGGTAATAATAATATAAACGTTGAAACAAAGGCCGATCCCGATTCCTGCAAGTGCTTGGTAGCCAATCCAGGCACTAGAATTCGACTCGGGTTGCAGTGTCATCATAAGGCCACAGGCGATGCTTGTAAGAACCCCGCCAAGGAGAAGAAAGGGGTTGAAGAGTCTGGTAGAGCCGATCGTGACTCCTGTCACAATCTGAACCAAAGCTATACATTATTAACTAAATCACTCTTCTTGAATTCTATAGCACTATGTAGAGGGAATTGAGAGACAAAGCAAGACTCACTTAGCCCAAGAATTAAAGGAATCGTACGGATTCCCGATTCTGTAGCATTGGTCCCTTTGACGGCCTGGAAATAGATAGGCAAATAGTAAAGTAAGATGTAGAAACTTCCAGCAATTCTGAGCATCGTCAGTTTTCAGTAACATGATGTCGGTAACATCAGGGGTGACAGGGTGATATTAGTGAAAGTGTAACGCACAAAAAGCTGAAGGCACACCCGTGCGCGATGGCCCTGTTCTTGAGAATTTTAGGCAATAGAAGAGCCCTCTCGCCTTGAAACCATTCCACAGCCAGAAAGGCAAAGAACAAAACAACACATCCGACTAGTGTACCAATAACATCTGCAGAGCCCCAGCTCTTGAGTGCACCTCCCCATTGCATTGCTAGTAAATAGCAAACAACTGAAGCAGTCACCAGTAGAAATCCAGGAATATCCATCTGAAGAAGTTTCTCCTTGAGAGTTGCCTCTGTGGGCTTGATACCATCTGGGACTCTGAAGAAGAAAATCAGGAAAGCTGCCGCTAAGGCACCACAAGGAAGGTTAATGAAGAAGCTATTCTGGGTCAACAGAATTCAAACAAATATCATCGAGTATTACTCACCACCATCGCCAGGTGACGCGGTCAGTCAAAGCACCACCAATCACTGTAACAAAGCAACGTCAGAGGCTTCTTGTGAAATGAAATTCCCAAAGAGAAGGGAATAGCTCCGGAATCCCAAGATTCCAGAGTCAAGGATTGGAGCAATGCATGCCAGCAAAAGATCAGTCTTACATGGTCCTATCACGGAAGCGATAGCGTAGGCAGAGCCCATGAATCCCGTCAGCGCAGGTCTATGTTGCGGTGGTGCTGAGATGCCGATAATGATGTAGGATCCTCCAAAGGTACCAGCAACGCCCAAACCTGTAACAGCTCGTCCCACAATGAGAGTGGTGCTATTCTGTGCAAGTCCTGTTCGAAATTAGAATGGGTCCACGGTGCCGTCATGCGATCAAACTTGCCACATATCAGACTTCCTACCTCAAATATCGCAATGCTGAAGAGATAGACCATCTTCACAGAGAAATATTTGAATGCTTTGCCCCATACTGACTGCGCCGCTGCTACAGTGAGAAATAGAGCAGATGCATACCAGCCTACATCGTTCAAACTGTGAAACTCATCGGTAATCTGAGGTATCGCCGTGGCAAGAATCGTCTTGGGGACCTGAAGTCAGTTTTCGAAATTCTAGCAAAATCAAAGGGGCCTCACCAAATCAAGGGATGCCTATGCAGTTTTTATTAGCTACTCAGTATGGATCTTAAATCATTCAACTGGGACATACGAGAAACATGCTCAGCACAATAGCGATACCAACGGCTGTAAATCTCCATCCACTCAGATATTGGACCTCTGGGTTCTCGGGATCCAGTATGTTGCTATGCTCAACACTAAGAGTGACATTGGTCTCTGAAGGAGGATCAGCATTCTTGGAAGACATCATTAGTCGACTTTTATATATGTGGAATTACTTGTTATGCGACGAGGCGTCACTACTGATATAATATAGTACGATGAGAGGTTTGAAATTTTAGACCTCCCAAATACTCAACACTGAATACAATGTTGGTTTGCTCTGGCTAATTTCAATTGGGTTTATGCTTTTGTAGCAAGGACTGAGCATGGTTAAGCCGGACACATTCCGATTTGGTACCTGACCCTCGGTAAATTTGCAACAGCAGGTCAGACTGCACACCAGCAACAGGGGTTTTATTTGCCAACTGCCAGCACGCGTATCAAAATTACAGTAAAGTAGCTAATTATCATACTGTACAGTTCCTTCTTTACTTTGTTTTCGAATCTATCTCAATTGCTATTTTAATACAGATCTCGACCCGATGAGCCCATCCTCACAGTACCGGACCGGGGTTTCATCTCAATTTAGTTAGCTCTGTTGGTTCTGTTGGATACCAACCGGTTAAATCTCATAGGTTCCATACAGACTCCTGGTTTGTTGTAAATGTTGGACATCCCCTTCAACCATCAATTACAATTGGAGTAACTGACGAAGGCAGCGATAACTCGACCGGAACGATACATTTGTCTCATTTTTCGTTCGAGACCGAGACTTCAGGAAATCCATTCACTTGATTTGAACCTTTACCCACCGCTTTTGACGTCTCGAAAAGTCTCATATAATCGTTCTCGATCTTGTCACGAGATAGATTAGTGCCATGGACAACAAGGACGACCCCGAACTGGACGTTATTGTCATCGGAGCAGGTGAGTCTCAACTGCTATTTGATATTCGATATACAAATACACCCGCTGACTAACTATTCCCATCAGGTATCTCGGGAATTTGTGCCGCTAGATTCTATCTGGACATACATCCAAATGCGCGACTGACGATTCTTGAACAAGATGACTGCCTTGGGGGGACGTGGAGTTCACGTAAGTCAAAATGTTATTAATCTTGATATTTCATGCATTTAACACGATATTAAAACTTAGGACGGGGTTATGAGGCCTTTTGGACCCAATTCACTGTCGGTACAGCTGAGTTTTCGGACCAGCCTATGCAGCGGCCACCAGATGATGATGTTTATCTTGAATTCTTCAAAGCAAAACACACAACAAACTACCTGGAGAGCTATGCCGATAAGCATTGCTACTCTGGTCGAACTTTGAGGGACAGAATATCCTTCTCAATTGAGGTTCTATCAATTCTCAGATCGGATGACTCTTGGATATTGTCAGCTAAGAATGTAGAGACCGGCCACCCAACCAAATTCGTCACACGCAAGCTGATTGTCGCCAGTGGCTTAACTTCAGCCCCTAACATGCCTTCACTGCCCGGGATTACAGACTTTCATGGAGAAGTTCTTCACCACAAGAATTTCGGCTCATCAAACGTCTTGACCTCACCGGAGATCCAAAACATTACAGTCCTAGGGGCTGGAAAGTCTTCCGCCGACATGGCTTATGAAGCAGTAAAGGCCGGTAAAGCTGTATCGTGGATACTTAAAGCCACAAATACCACCGGCCCCGGATTCTTTCTGTCGCCCAAAGGAATTGGTCCTTACAAAAATGCGTTTGAGATAGGAATGACACGAGCAGCAGCTACTTTCAGTCCCTCTTTCTTAACTGGTGTCAACTGGTGGACACGACTCCTCCATTCGACGAAGTATGGCGTTAAGCTCATGAGTGCTTTCTGGAATACTGTTGATAAAGACGCACGTAAAGATGCAGATTATGGACGCCCAAATCACCTCGGATTCGAAAAGTTATCCCCGCACTCTCCGTAAGCACATTCAAAATGTATTTTCCCCGATTCAAATCTAACCTTAGCAGGATATTTTGGCAGAACTGCACGGGTGGGCTACTGAATCACAGTGATTTCTTCGACACAATTGCAAACAATGTTTCCGTTTACTGTGGGGATATCCAAACGATTACCAAAGATCGCATTCACTTGAGCACCAAGGAGGAAGTAGTGTCTGATGCGATCTTGTGTGGGACGGGTTGGATCCCTTCACTCCAGTTTCTCTCAGACGAACAGCGACGACGCTTTGGATTGCCTCACTCGTCCATAGAGGAGCCAAAAGAGGACAAGAATCACTGGGCAGAACTTGAGGCTGCCGCTGATGTCGAGGTGATTGCCACCTTTCCCCAACTCGCTAATCCGCCTGCTCACTACGAAAAACTCCCTACCTCAACTCCATATCGACTCTACCGGCATATTGTTCCCGTAACAAAGCTTGGAGACCCCGAATTAGACCGTTCGATTGTATTTGTCGGCCATGTCGGAGTTGGCAACTATTTCCCGGTTGTAGAGTGTCAGGCTATGTGGGCAACAGCATATCTCGATAGTAAACTAAACTTGCCGAGTATTGAAGCTCAGGAAAAGGATGTGGCTTTATTTACTACCTGGTGCCGACGCCGCTACCTGAGTGGTGGACATGAGGGAAATAACATGACTTTCGAGCTGATTGGGTATACGGATACATTACTCGCAGATATGGGTCTAAGCAGTCATCGCAAAGGATGGTTCAGAGATTTATTTGCACCGTGCTGGGCAAGTGACTTCGGAGGCTTGAAAGCCGAGTTCATTGAAAAGTATGGATACATTGATGCCACAACTAGCCAATGAATCAACAGACTATGCATAATACTATGCCGTCGTAGAATGAAACCGAATCATTCATTACTGTGCCTATGTACAGTTAGTTCTTAGGAGAGTTTCTCTAATAATCAGTATCAACTCAAGCCCTGTTCAGCCTTGCCATCCTTGAATTGATAGCCTCACCTTGCTAAGTAGATCACCACAGGGTCAGTGCTATGAATTGAATGAGGAGAGAAGATCGTAGAATTGAAGTCGTTACTAAGTAAACAATCTGTGTTGCTAACTATAAAGGTTTGAGCACGAAGCTCCTATCTAACAAAACTATTTACTTATATATATCCATAGTAATTTGGACCTTACTAGATCCTTAGGTCCTGGACCTAAGATCCCGTAGAGTCTAGCACGTGACAACGGTTCCAACCCCTGGGTCAGAACTAACCATTGCCAAGAGCAACCCAATACCGGTAGCTAGCTAACCGGCGCGAATTATACTCCATTTCTTATTGGAAAACTTGTTTTCCTTTTACATCAACTTCTCTAGGGGTCATGTGTTACCTAGGGCTCGAGAATTCGTAAATGTGGATACGGTCCGTAAGAAAGTAGTTTTTAGTCATCCACTTTCTTCTTTTCCAATTCCCCTATAGGAGCTTGTCCCCTATTTATAACGGCTACCAAGGGTAGGTGCTCTTTGCCTAATAGGCACCTGTGTTTAGTAGGCACCTTCTCGACTTTACGTACGTACGAATTTTTTCGACCCCTAGCCGTAACGTAATCCGAGAGCTCGGATTACGACTTTACGTACGTATGAATTCCCGACCCCTAACTCACAGGGGGTGATTTGCACATTAAGTAGCATTATGCAGTCGTATCCAGCTAAACACACACCAAGGCAACAAATATACAATACTACCGTAATCATGTTTACCCTGGTACCAGTCAGAAGTGATTTCCCCTTATAAGTACCCAGTAGATAGCAATTAGCCCATAGCTTTTCAATAACACCTACAAGCCCTGTCTAAAGTTTATTAGACATATTAAAACACAGACACCAAGTAATCTAAAGGAAAATAATATACTCCCAATCATGTCACTACAGATTCTCGAAATAGCAAGTATGAACTTGAAGGGCGATTTGAAGGCGAACGATGAACGTCTTCTTTCTATATTTCGCATCTGTCTTGATGGAATTTCGGAAGGAGGCGGCAAATACTTTCGCTTCCTCACGAACACACCCACCAACCAGACATTGGAGAAGCCCATTGTCACAATAATAGGCATCTGGCCATCTGCTGAGCTACACTCTGCATTCATCGCATCGGGAAAACTCACTTCCCTGCTCTCGCAACTTGGGGATCTGATATCCATGCGAGAAGTTGTGTACCTCCAGGTCCCACCACTAAACTCCGTGCAAATCTCAGTCCTCGAAGGAGACCTAGTAATCGCTTTTTTCCAAGTCAGCAGCAAAAATCACCATGGTTTTGACGAAGCTGCGAAAAGCATTATCGGAAAGGTGGAATGTGTAGCTGGTTGGAGTAGTACACAAGGCGAGAATTTGAAAAGGTCAGAGGAATTCGGAAAGGGTCGTTCAGATCAAGAACACAGCGATGCCAAGCATGAAGGAGTTTGGGGTATTTTGGTTGGCCAAAAAGACCGCGGAGTAGTAGACGAAATCAGAAGTCTAACAGCGCAGAAGCACGATCACTTGGAGGCATTGACGTGGAATGCTTTGGACTGTTAGATATCACATAACAATAACCTCTTAAAACGATCAATGTATAGGTGCAACTATTGGGATGCATTGCACTGATCACAATCATATTTTTAATGACTGACTCACATTGTCTGACATAATAGTTCATCTTGAAATAACCTCGATGGGCAAATTAATATCTGAGATAGTTCACTGAAGCTATATGCCACTTAGGATGAAGTCACCCTTGGCACATCTCAAGAGTGGTTGGAGGGCCACAGTTTGCTTGAGATCTTATCAATATTGAGGTGTGATAGCTACTCAGGTAAATTATAAACTCCTTTTAAATCAAAGTAAAAAGTTATAAGTTAACATGATGTTAAACTATATATAATTTAAGTAATATCTTATAAATGTTATTATATCTTCCTACCTTAAAATGTTGTTATAAGAAAAAATCTTACATTCACTTATAATTATTTCTTTGACCCAAGCAGGCGATCTTAATCAAGTCCTCTGATACTGTTCCCTGACAACTCCCATTCTGTACACACATGTAGGAGTAAACTTATAAGATTCCTCCAATCTCTTTGTAGAAAAAGCACCGCTGAGAAAAAGATTAGATGATGGCGACCGTAAGGGTTTCCATCTTCCTTTTATATGGCAAGGGAGAGGGGGCCAAACTTTTGGAGAAGGAGTTCTCCTGTGTGACACTTAGTGTGGGAAAGGTAATATAGGGAATCACAATCAAGTGGTTCTCATGTGGTAGTAAATCTCTGATTCTCATCTCCAGATGCTCCGCCTGGCTATATACTATTTAAGAAATATGAGAATGATTCAATCGAGACATCTCCTAACAGATACATAAGTATATATAGTGTTTAAAAGGAGCAAATAGTGTTGTTGGGGCTAGCAAGAGGGGATGGCGGTCGGTAGTTTTGTATTTTGTATTATAAACTTTCTACTATCGGTTAAGAGCCTGCCGTATGCAAAGATGCGACTATCACAATTCTTATCCTAGTAGTCGTATTTACGAATAACTTAGAAAGCTGTTTCCTAATCATCTCTCATTTGATTTCCCTTTCTCTTGTTGGTCAAAGTAAAGCAGTAGAGCAATATAAATACAATAACTCCTGCTTTCTCTTTTGCCAGTCATCTGTGCTATTAGGGAAAGCAATTAATAAAGGCACTTGGAAACTTTTTATTGCCCATTTCAAAACTCCAGTAAGACTTTATTTGAGACTTCAGTGCCCTAATCACTTGCTGAACTTAGTTTACTACTGTCTTGTAGATCATTTGCAAATCTTAGTGTTCCGAGTATTATTGTCATTATTTTACAATTATCATTTTCCAACTATTATCTCATAATGGGATGATGTTAACTCAATTTGCTTTAGTCATTACATTTACTTTTAGACTCAAGTTGCCCAATCTCCTTAATCTCATCCTGGACTTGGTTTATGCAATAGACCATCCCACATCCAATCATAACGCAGTGTAAATCAAGCCTATATCTTTATATAAACGACTCCTCATCGAAGCCCAGTGATGAATAAGACATAGGTAGAAGAGATTAATTCATCATAGATTGTTTAAATAATTAGGTCCATCTCATCCCAGCGGCGTTTTGGTAACCCATCCTCTATATTTTTATTCTTTGACTCTTCTGAATAGGACGTAAGTTATGATGATAGAACTCCGCCTATGTATACCAAATTGGCCACTTCTGTATGCAACATAACTCCTACACTTGGCAGCTCGCATGCGCGTTGGGCGATGCTACCAGTTCGCTGACGCTCGATTTGGGCAACATACTGAGGATTTAACGCACAAAGATCGATACCCCTAGCATATGACACTTCAAATCCGCCCGACTCGAGTTGTAGACGAAGACATGCACTGGTGCTTGGATATGGAAGTGTTTAGCTTTCCCCCCAAAGCTACTACTCCTAAGTCCGATCATTTGTCTTCATCCTCCGATGACGTCTTGAGGAATCCACGGATATTAATAACCCCTTTTCCTTCACACACGACTACTATGAATATTATAGCGAGCCCCGTTGTCAATCGGTTGACGTTTCTTAGGCGTCTTGCCCCTTCTGGGGAGAGCTTTAGAGACCTAGCCGATCCTAGTCGAGGGCGATCAGGGCCATTTCCATGGACTTGTCGAGAGTGACTCGGCGGGTTTATGAGAGGAATCCTGTTTCGTTGATGATAGTAACGGCAAATTTTAGGATGTAGTGCCAGTGAAAATTGTGAGGGTCTGCGAGGGAAGCATCTGGCTGACATGAGAGAAGGGTTTACACCTGTTATGGTTTTGGTGAACGATGATAGTCGGAAAACTGATGGATTCATGAGGCCGCCTGTTCTAGATGTAACAAATGGTGTGCCTGGAATGTACAGTTTGTGGTCTGGTCCAAATGCTGTGTGATGTACAGCAGGAAGTGGCTGTCGAGAGGCTTGAGAAGGATAAGGGTTGGCGTAAAAATGCCCTAGTGAATTGACGTAGAGACACGTGATCTTAATATTTTATGACCGATTTCAATTGCCGTTTAAGGAAGGATATGAAGTACTTAAATCTTGGCTACTATAGGTATTAGAATTACCATTATAGTAAAACGGGGGTTTTCGGCTTTTTTATCCTGGAAATGTACCACATCTTCTGCCCAACGAGAGGTACCACACAGGAGCGCTCAAATGACGACGCTCTCCATTCGAATGCTTGTCGTGGAATCAATATATATACGTGTTGAGCTCATGGCTGCCGGAACTATTGAGGAAACGTTAATTCCGAAAACTCCGAAAATGTGGTATTATATCTGTGTAGGCTATATAACATAGCGAACAGCAATCAATTTTGCTGTATCTCTTGACCGCCCATTTCCACAGAAGTTACAAAGCCAACATCCCAAAAGCATGTTCCTGGGCCCTTCCATATGGTACTCATATGATATCCAGGCTCATCTAATGGCAACTCTACACGGTTCAAATGCTCTGATGTCTCCATCTCTCTGCCAACTGGTACCACTTTGACATCAGTCAGCATATTGTCACTCATCATATATCGTAGCATCGCCACTTTCCAACTGAACTCCAACGACTCTTCCTCCATTATCGTGTCATATATAGCATGGAAGCCTCCCCTCGCTATGGTTATATGTAGAACCAACTCTTCAAACGTCTCAAAACATCTGTAACGGAATGCGGCACCGATCTCTGTCTGTCCGGTTTTATTGAATATTACGCGAGCTCTATATTTTTCCCAGTGACTACTTTCGGAGTCTGAGAGATAATATTCTGTAAGCATGAACCTATTCTTGAATGAAATCATGGAAGGGACATTGACAACATTAGGACCGTAGAAATATAGCTCTTGCGGTTTTCGTTGTTTGACCAAAATCTTGGTTCGAGGTGAATTTTCCCTAACCCACTTCGCAAATTTGGCCTTCTGCTTCCAATCTAAAATTTCAAAAGTCCCGGGTGCTATTCTGGCGTATTGGCTGCCTTTTATTTGCCGTAGGTAGATGGCAATAGGTGGTGAGCACTGCAGCGGGAGAAGAGAGCACCGAAACAAATGCTTTATCAAAGATTCAGGGTCTTGTGTTTTAAGAAGATGTGTCTCCATTTGAAGGCCTTTGTTTGTCATGGTATATGGTGGCTTCTCCAAGTCAAGTCCTGTGCTATAATAGTGTTGGGAATCCTGGAAAGCAGAAACGGATCGTGCTAGCAAGCCGCCTGACTGATCCTGACTATCTATCCAAGCAAAAATCGATTCATCGTCAGAGGTTTTTAGTATTTCCAGTTGAAGTCTTTCAAAAGCATATTCACCTTCACCATACATGGGCGGCATGTTTATTCCAAATATCCCAAGGAGGCTGTATGCTAAGTCTTCAATTCTTGTTGTCTCCCGCCGTGACGCCCAGAACATCTTTTGCGCGACACTGGCAGCCTCAAAGTAGTCGAGGTGATCAATACCTGTGATTTTAGAAATAAGAATATGCATCTCTTCCTTGTCGCCAATGAACCTCCACTGTTGATTGAAGAATTTCAGGGTGAGCGGCGCGAGAAGCTCTTGCTACAACCTGCGTCAGCAGCTTCTTTGACCTACTATGACATGTAGTGCATTTATCACAGGACAGACTCGAGATTATCGAGAAGTCTTTCACGCTTCCTAATGGCAGTATGGGACTGTCAGAGATTTACCTACAAGGGTCCAACCTCTAGTAAACCATTTCGAGCGAGAAAAATGAGAGTTGGGCTTGGCAAGGTCCGTCTGAAGTTCATCGGCCGGAACGTCAGACAAATAAGCATAACACACTTTGGCGTTCCGACTATACCCAGAATTAGCATTTGTAGCAGATGTACGAGAGGTAACACTAGTCTTATATGTCACTCGACATAGCTTTGGTAAGAGCATGCATCCCCAGCTCCCCAGACAGTTTCTCTGCCTAGCAAAAGAATTGCTTGGGGTTTTTGAGGTGTCTTACTTACTACCAGGCAAACATTGAGTTAATCGCTTCCGAGAGCTCAGCACTACTTGATTTATCAATGCAGCAAGTGTCAATCCACACCCACTCAAAGCCATCACTTACTGCTTGGCGGCAGCAACTTAAGATTTTCGTCCAGCCTCGCATTCTAAATATACTCTCTTGGGCCATGTCATCATCGATGGAGCTCTGTTCGTACTTTTGCATATCTTGGAATGTGACTTCTTCGTCCTCCCATCTGTGGGAAAGAATGGCATAGCTTGGCACGCGCTCGCCAAAGAACTCATGGATTGTCCAAGGACTGGAGGTGCGGAGAAGACGCATCTTGCTGAGCTTTGAGGCTAGCACCTCGTCTGGGCGACGGCAATCGAACACGAGTATACGAGAGGCTGTATGAAGGAAATAGGGTCACAAGTGGATTCAGTAGATGCAGTCAGGCGCACGGTCTTCGTGGCGTTACTTGGTAGTTATAACGTAGGACAGAGAGAGAGGTCGTCTTTAATAATAAACAATAAACTTAGCTTGAAAGCGAGCTCGAGGGGAGGAGGTTCCTGCTATCAGCCTACTTACTCGCTTAAATTCCGAAGCTTCGGTGCCTGGGAGCCTGGCTCCTACTAATTGCAAGACTAGTTCACACTAGGGTCGACTAAGCCAAGAGACAACACAGGTATCATTAGACGTTGTCATCAAAGTTCTATATTATTTTATTACTTTAAGGGCGGGCGGTTTCCCGTATTATATCCCACATATATGGCATGCCTTTTCTTTTGTCTAGTAGCTATAACGATAACAGAACGTAGTACCACCAATATCAGCACCTCCCAAGGTATTTAGAATATCGCGAACACGGACGTTGGGTCGGATATTGCCCATAAACACCATGGTGTCTAGATTTATCGGAACACCATTGATATCAGCACCGTTAATAGAGTTGGTGCGGGTACCAACATCTCCATTCTGCCATATACGGAAGTTGCGGTCGATGAATAGATGGTGCATGAAGAAGATGGGGTCGCCAGGACTGGCGGCAACATCTGACATGACGCTACCAATACCATTGTGTCCATATGCGTGGGGCCTATCAAGAGAATGTTAGTATACGTTTGTTCCTACACTTTTTCTTCGTCTGGAAGAGACTGGTTGACTTACCCTCCTTCGGAACAGGTGGCCATATCGGCATAGTTGTTCCGTGAGTTGCACAAGTTAACGTAACCAGTGTTGACCTGGCCGGTTGCACCCTCGTCAACAGTACGGGTGAGACAGTGAGGAGTGGTGGTGGATTGGCCGGGGCCAATGTTCAAAACCAGACCATTGAATGCACCGCTCACAATACAGTTGGGGACGTTGGGCAAGTGGCCAAAATAGTCATTGTTGGTGAACAGGTCGGACTGCGCAAACCTTCCAGCATCCAAAGTCTCATCCCACCATGGCATAGCTCGGTTGAAACCACACTCGGCACGCAAAACTTGTTCGAAAGTCCAAACGAAGTAGCGATGCCAGACCAGGAACTTAGCATTTCCATGGATGTTTGGCTGGTTCAATTGATGAAGACGTACGAAGTCCTCGTAGCGGTTCCTTGCGGGTGGGAAGGCGCCTGAGGGTGCTCGGTTGATCAAGCACTTTATGGCTCCAACGAAAGCAAGTCTATCAGAGGTAGAATACGATCGCCATTCGATTCGAATATTTTGATCGGAATTGCATGTCCCCGCTGCCGCCAAAGAATCCCCCCCGGTGGCCATTATTCCAACCCTACTATTATCGCCATTATTATTGTTATTGACGTGGCTGGGATCGGCCTCTTGGGCTTCCTTCAGAGCTTTGGCTTCTTCAAATGGAATGGGACGGTGTTTGGGGAAAGCAGTTTCTGGGAGAGCGGGGGCTGTATTGGGTAATATTGCAGCCGACACCACCGAAGCTACGAGAAGAAGAAGTGAGGATCGCATAACGAGTGATTGCGAGTTGATTTGAGACTTCGTATTTGCCGTGCGAACACAAAGAACCTGCAGAGCAAAGAGGGCGTGGGGCAGTCATTGCTATTTCTACTTGAGCATCATCAATCGTCTGATCGCAACCCAAGCCCCCCTATTCTATAACTGTTCAATATATGGAGAAGTGGATTATGGTGGTGAACCCTTGACGAGGATACGGGCTGCAAGAAGAACTAATCAAGTCATGGAAAGCGGGGGAAAGACGAGAATGGTACCCAGGGTACAGTAATCGTCAGTACCAAATCACCGAGAGTGCATACTCGGCCGTGGATCTTGCAATTTAGGAAATCATTTTGTCCAGAATAACCAGGTTTCGGGGCAGGGTTCCTTCGTATTTCGCAGCGCCAACTTGGCAGTGAAGCATCGCTTACCAGCAGCTACCAACCAATTGCTTTACCAATTGGCAGCTCCGAACGGGATGAGAAGAAGCAGGCCAGCGTCATACCGGGGCTTCATTGGTCTTGTTCGGTTAATTTCAATATTATGTACTCCGTACTTTCGTAATTTGTGCTGTGAGTAAGAACTATATATATAATGATGGAAAATGGAAAATGGAATATGGGATGGGCATATACGGGGAGCTAAATTGATTAGTCTCACCATTGAATCCTACACTGTATACGAAGAACACTCACACTGACATGACTAAACACATGATTGACCCGTAGAGTCTTACATAAAAGAAAACAGGCCACTGGTCATAGCCCAGCCACGTTAGAATTAATGCAATTACGCTGCATTGCATGTCTTACGATTAAAAGTGCTTTGATTGCATTCTACTTTTGCTACGTTCGTTCCTCTTTGCTCACACGCATAATTAAAATGATTTATCACAACAATATATCTCGAGGTTGGTTCCATTAGTTCTTCTCAGAGCGTTGAGAATTTAATTCAGGTGATCTGGTTAATTTAATAGAACAAACTCAGGCCAAATCTATCTCCGTGCAGTATGTACAGGTACAAAGGGAGGGGGGGGGATACTCGAGATATTGAAGCAACAAACCTCGCTTGAGATAGACGAATCCCTCTACCCCTTTAAATACTGAAGTATTTGAAAGAAAAAGATGCCTTCAAAGTTTGATGATTAAATACTGCTGAGCTGTGAGCTGTGCGGGAAGAGGCTTTGCCACTCCTTCCTTGAGCCTCGCTACAACATGTGATACATCAATATAATTTGGATGGGCAAAGCCATTGGCTCATGTTGATCTTGGGATCAAATATTGTGAGACTGCGCCACAACTTGACGTTTGGCAGATCTACTCCGTAGTTCATGTCTACTTCCTCCAACCCGTTTTCTATTGAGCTTTTCTCTCCTTCACTCTGCTTCCTCGAAATCAAAGAATCCCTTAAACATTACACTATTCTCGACTCTGCTTAAAAGAAGCATTTAACCTCACTATCAGCCGTTGATCACAGCGTTCAGCCTTACTAGATACCAAGCTTTCCTTGACCCCAGCCACCAAGAACAACCCCACAGGGGATCCTCGAATCTCCCCCGCCGTCAGCACTCTGTTCACGAGCCCTGACGACTGTTGACTGACTGAACTAGTCGAGCCTCACCTCAGCTCAAAATGACCAAATCGCACACCCTCTCGAAAGACCAAGGACCGGTTCCGCAATCCCCTCCTCCCTCCTATGCAGGCGATTACCCCCCGAGCCACCAGTCCTACCAGGCCGAGCCATATCAGCAGAACGGACAGGCTTTCCAGCCATCCTATTCCCAACCTCCCGAGCCCCAGCAGTCGCATGAACTGCCAGCGAAGGCATATGGGTCGTACGAGCATGGCCAGCAACACACAAATGATGCATATAAGCATGACGCGCAGGGAGGGTATCCAGCACATCTGCAGCAGCCACAGGTTGTGTATGTGCAGGCACCAGCGCCAAAGCGGAGGGGAAGGGCCGATGATGTAGCATTGGGATGTTGTGGCGGGTGTTTGGCAGCCTGTTGTTGCTGCGGCTGTACAGTTATGTAGATAGATAGAAGGGTCATTGGGATAAAGTGAGAGAGGAGCACATGAGAGAATTTGAACCAAAGGAGCAATCTGGAAGATGAGCACCACGATACAACTTAGATGTGGCATTAGGCGAGTTTGCTTTTAGAACATGATACCAGGACCGTCCATGACAGCGTTTTATGAATTGAAAGAACGATACATCAGATTTGCAAGTTTGTTGTCGTGGTGAATGATGGACAAAATACCTGCGCTGCTATCGCTTTTAAAGTAGTTCAAAATGCCAACGGGTTCGAATATTGGACTTAGAAGTGAGAATATTGATTATTTCTGTAGGCCCTGATCATTCTGTGACTTGTCTACGGGTTTTCCTTCCTTGACTTTTTAATTTGTCTGTTTATATGACGAGAGCAGCGCATCTGCCTCCGCTAAAACTCAAGGGGCTGACTGAAAAGCAGGAGAAAATCAATAGCAAACGCAACGTCACAAAACCTCAAGTTCGCGCAAGGCTGGCTTCATGGATGTATGAGGGTATAAGTGTATGCGTACCGCCTTCACCAGCCTCGTGGTGTCAGTACATCAGAAATGAGGCTACGCATATCATTGGCCTCTAATACATAAACCATCTCTAAGTAAAATCCCAAGCAGAAATAAATAGTAACCTATAACTTTGAATGTCAATTAGAAAATTTAACAACTAATAATTATACTTTAAAATTAAGAGTTCTAGTAATATTTAACTCCAAGATTAATTATTAGCTTCTAAAACTAATTTTAATTATTATAGTAATATCGTTACTTAGTCAACCATGGTTTTAAGTTGTAACTCTGCTAATATCCTACCGTGTAGGGCTAAAGAGTTGTCGGGTTGGTATTGCGGGAGAAGTGCTTAACTAGAGTTCAGGGTTCTTAAAAATTGAAGACGTTACAAAGCAAACAATATGGATTGCTGACTTTAAAGGTTTGGGCACGAAGCTCCTATCTAATGAAAACTACTTTACTTATATAGGACTTCATATGTTGCATCCTATTAGACTTATAAGCTCCCAGGCTCCTGGAACCTGGGATGCTTAAACTCCACTAAGGGTCTATCACTGGATAGCAAATGCTCCTGGTTCCAGCAGCAAACTGACTACCACAATGAATACTCTACTACTAGGAGTATTGGTTAGCTCTTCCTGAAGCCTTAGGCGACTAGAAAAGTTCTCCTTCCGGGAGCTGCTCTCTAGACGCTTTTTTCTAGGAGCCCGGTGCTTCCAGAACCAGGTCGTGAGTATTGCCTATTTTAAAGCTTGATATATAAATAACTGAATTAACGCCTTTTTAAGCTTTTTAAGCGTGAGATCACTTAAAATACAGGGCACCAAGTGCTCTTTATCTGTAGTAGTAATTAATGGTTTTTGTTATAAGTTTAACATCGCAAATAGTGCTCATAGGGGAACCTGAAGGCGGTCAGCCGGAATCTGGTTCTGCCGCCGCCGTATTAAGGTTCTGTCGCTCAAGTTGGGTCACGCTCTCCCAACTCGAGGTCAGAATTGTACCAACAATCAAAGCTCGAAGTAATAAAAGTCAGGGTGGGGTTTGTCACGGGATATGGTTTATATGCAGCAGCACTATGCCAGCTTAGCTCACCGAAGTGTTGTTGTGGTGGAAGACAGAGCGCTAACTTTAAATTCCTACTCTCACCAACTTCAAAGAAACTGCTGGAGCTGGTTGCTTCGAG
>Ga0247734_1001061_pt1 | contig 21854 bp, 16 predicted proteins | sample UWRJL103311B2_FD_180933 | JGI IMG/M metagenome (GOLD analysis project Ga0247734, IMG submission 180933) | Plant litter microbial communities from Arlington Agricultural Research Station in Wisconsin, United States - UWRJ-L103-311B-2 | ecosystem: Environmental > Terrestrial > Plant litter >... | reverse complement strand
ACCCGTTGCGATAAAAATCCATAAAGTGAGGTAGCGGTCTAAAAAACTGAGTTTCTTTCTTTTGGCGGCAGGCGCGCAATTGTTGACAGACATGGTATGTGTTTTTTGGAGCAGCGATGCCCGGTTTATTTTTTATAGATGGCTCTGAACAAAATGTTGCGAATAGGCTTTGATCAGATCACGGACTCTTCTAAATTCATCCATTATCTCCTCTGCTGATCCGGCCGCCTTTGCAGGATCAGGGAAATTTTCATGAAAACGTTGCACCCTGCCCGGGAAGAAGGGGCAGGCCTCATTTGCATTATCGCAAACAGTAATTACATAATCGAACTGAACGGACAGATATTCATCCACATGGTTGGAGGTATGACCCGAAATATCAACCTGATCTTCGGCCATCACCTGAATTGCCTTTGGATTTACCCCGTGCGTTTCAATTCCGGCGCTGTAAATTGTTGCGCTGTCGCCGGCATAATATCTGAGGTATCCTTCTGCCAGCTGGCTGCGGCAACTGTTTCCTGTACATAGTACTAATATATTTTTCATCTGAAGTGTATTTTAATCGGTTCCTGCAATCTTGCTTCGTCTTTCCAATAGGTTCACATCCCTCCATACCCCATGTTGTTTTCCAACTTTCTCTCTGAATCCAATAATCCGGAAGCCTAACTTCCGGTGCAGCGAGAGACTGGCGTGGTTTTCAGGGAAGATCCCAGCCTGTAAAGTCCAGACGCCTTGTTTTTCACTGGCGTTAATCAGGTAATCAAGTAACTGATAACCGATTTTCTGACCTCTGAACTTCTCAGAAATGTAAACGCTTACTTCTGTTACCCCGGCATACACTGGTCTGCCGGAAACAGGAGTTAAAGCAACCCAGCCGGCAATCTGATCCTCAGCAATTGCCACATACCGCAATATATTTAAGTGCCCTTTATCCCAGTCTTCCCAGGAAGGGGCGTCAGTCTGAAAAGTAGCTTGTCCTGTGGCAATGCCTTCCATGTATATGTTTTTTACTTCCTGCCAATCGCCTGGTTCCAGTTCTCTGATACTGATCATCATGTTCATGTGTAATTTTAACAGCAGCCTGAGCCAGGTGTACAAACATCTCCTGCAATCAAAAGATTTTTTAGTTCCGCCTTAGGTTTTTCGGGAGCACAGCATTCGTCATCTGTAGCTGTCGTTCCGCAATTTCCACCTCTTTCGATGGCTTTACATTGTACGGCATCGGGACGTAAATCAATGATCAGGTTTCCTTCAGAAAGGATAAAGTCGTTCGGAAACATCTGTCTGGTATCGAATTGTGAATTCCCAAATTCAATTTTTACCGTGGCTATTGGGTTTAAGGGTAATGATTTTTCTACCAGTTTGACAATAGACAACGCTTTGCTTACATTCATCGCCCTCTCCTGGTTTCCACCCTTAGGCTCCCATAATTGTACGATAATCTCCGTCCAGCTATTCATGACCCCACCACAATCCACTGATACAATCGGCGCCTGTTTGATTTCTGTGATATGATAGGAAGCATCTACCCATTTATGCTCTGCATATTGAAATTGCAGCGTCAGATCAGGATGTTGTTCCAGTGTTTCTTTAAAGGTTTTCCAATTGATTGCAGTTAATTTATCCATGTTGTTTTGGTTTTATCTAAGGGGGGTGTATTGTAATATTGCGATTGATTTACCCAAATTTTTTAGCAGCAATTAGTTTTCAAACTGTAAGTACCAAAAAATCCTGAAAGCTGTTTTTGCAGATCTTCCCAGATCAGGGGGTTAATGCAATAGCAAACAGAAACACCTTCAATAGTGCCCTGGATTAAACCGGCAGTTTTAAGTTCTTTCAAATGCTGGGAGATGGTGGCTTGCGCTAGTCCTAACTCTTCAACCAGGTCTCCGCAAATACAGGCATTGGTCTTAATAATGTGTTGCAGGATGGCGATTCTGGCCGGGTGAGCCATTGCTTTCAATAACACGGCCAGCTGGTTTTGTTCTTCAGTAAATATTTCAGTTTTTGTAAGTCCCATAATATATATTGCAATATTACGATTAATTAGTGATAAACTATGCAATTCAGAGATTAGAAATTGATTGATTTGGTGATGGTATTTAGTTTAATTATTGTTGGCAGTTTTAGCAATTATGACCTTGGGTTACAAAAGCCTGACCCGGGAAGACCGACCAAAGTGCATTTACTATCGGTATTTCCTACATCGTAGCGGGTAAAACAAGAAGTTCAATTAATAAAAGTTTAGAATAAAAAGGTTATTTAAAATAAAAAGAATATTTTCGTATTAACCAAATATTATATCCACAGCGATTTACAGTGTACCTGCTGTTATCTGATTATTAATGAGCACATGACATCACATAATCTTTTATCCGACCAGCAGCTGTTAGATCTCATACAGGAAGATGACCGGGCGGCTTTTACCGTGATCTATAACAGATACTGGGAAAAGATGCTGCTCATTGCATGGAACCATACTAAGGACAAATTTTTGGCAGAAGATATTGTTCATGAGGTGTTTATGGCACTCTGGAAAGAAAAGAATAATTTCCGGATTGTAAATGTAGGCGGTTTTCTTTCCACCAAAGTAAAGTTTGTGATCTTTAAGCATTACAGGAAACAGCAGCGCCGGGAGCGGCTTGCCGGTATGAACCTGAATTTTTCGGAGCTGAGTATGGACGAGGAGAAATTAGATGCCTTGTTTTTAAAAGAATACATCAATGGGGTGGTGGAACATCTGCCCGAAAAATGTAAGCTTGTATTCAGGTATAGCCGTGAGGCTGGAATGAAAAACGCTGAAATTGCGGAACAAATGAATATTTCTGAGAAAGGAGTGGAGGCACATCTCACCAGGGCACTGAAGGTGATCCGTCATAGCCTCGAAGCCTCAGGCCTGCTCCTGATCATATCCTGTGAAATTTCAAAGTACTATAAATAAAATATACATCGCTATATAGGGTAGTGAGAGTTTCGCGGTCACATGTCATTATAAACCTATATTGATGTGCATACAAAAAAGATTAACGCTTTACTTGACAAGTATATAAAAGGCACCATCAGCGCTGCTGAAAAGCAGGAGCTTTTGGATGTATACAACAATTCGGGTAATCAGGATGCTGAATATCCTGATGATCACTGGGAAGTTCGCGACCGCATTTTAATGCGTTTGAATAAAGAAATCCAAACAGTAAGGCCCATCCGTTCCTATAGAAACCTGCGGAACATAGCAGCCGTCACTATCATATTTATCTTCTTTGGTGTGGCAATGTACATATCCACTGATCCTTCATCAAAAGCAAAAAGGATGGCCGGCACACGGCAGCTGACGAAACCCATTTTGCCTGGTGGTAATGTTGCCGTACTGACACTTGGAAATGGGGAAAGCATTTTGTTGAACGGCGCCAGCAATGGCAGGTTAGCAGTTCAGGGAAATACTGCAATTACAAAAAATGAAAGCGGACGGATCTCTTATCACGTGATCAGTGATGGCGCGGATCAGAAAGATGAGCCGATAGTTTACAACACCATTACAACACCTGCTGGCGGACAATTCAGAGTAACATTGCCGGATGGGACTGATGTATGGCTTAATGCAGCATCTTCACTTAAATACCCCAGTAGGTTTGGTGGTACTGAAAGGTGCGTTGAACTTCATGGTGAGGCATATTTTGAGGTCCGCAAAAATAAGAAATTACCTTTTACAGTGAGAGCAGAGCAGGTAGATATCCGGGTTTTAGGTACGCATTTTAATGTGATGGCCTATACAAATGAACCTTCAGTCAATACCACCCTGCTGGAAGGTGCTGTATCCCTCAGCTCTGCCCGGGCACATCAGCTTCTGGCACCCGGACAGCAGGCCCTTGCAAGTAAAACAGCCGGAGACATCGTTTTGCGGAATGTTAACGTAGAGGATGCTGTCGCCTGGAAAAACGGCTATTTTTCCTTTAGGCGGGAAAATCTTAAAACGGCTATGCATAAGATTGCAAGATGGTACAATGTGGAGGTTCAGTATATTGGCAACCCGGATAACAAGATCCTGGGGGGCTCAATATCCCGTACAGAAGATATTAATAAGTTGCTGAATTACTTAGCCTTAACGGGGATTGCAAAGTTTAATGTTGAAGGAAGGAGGATTATAGTTACCTGTAAATAATTACATAAATATCTTATTAAACCAGGAACGTCGGAAGCGTCCCTGGTTTAGCAGCAATTGATGCCGCATTAGATATACAGTAGGATCGTTCGAAACAATCAATCACAATAAATCTAACCAAATGTATAAAAAAATTACACAATTTTTTTGCAGGGCATTGCCTTGCACTGAACGGGATATTTTTCTAAAAATGAAATTAACACTTATCATTTTCATGTGCTCACTGATGCACGTTACAGCGGCTTCATATGGCCAGAATGTAACCCTGAATGTCAGGAATATTCCATTTGATCAATTATTGGATAACGTAAGCAGGCAAAGCGGTTATCATTTCCTTTATGATGAGAAGTTAATAGCTGCGGCTAAACCTGTAAGCATCAGCCTGAAAAATGTGCCTGTAGAAAAGGCATTGATAGCCTGTTTTAGCGGGCAGCCATTGATGTATGTAGTGAAGGAAAATAATGTCATCATCACAGGAATCAGCAGGGCTGCTGCTGAAAAGAAAACAGTGAAGGCTATAGTTGTATCGGGCACCGTTACCGATGATAAAGGCTTGCCCTTACCAGGAGTAAGCGTGAAGATCAAAGGCTCGGCGAGAGGAACTTTTACTTCAAAAGAGGGTAAATACTCAATTTCCGGAGTTGAAAATGATGCGCTCCTGAGTTTTAGCTACGTGGGTTACCAGACGAAGGAGGTTGTGGTTAACGGACAGGAACTGATTGACGTTACCCTTATTGAAGAAGACGGGAGTTTAAAGGAAGTTGTTGTTGTGGCTTATGGTACACAAAAGAGAGCAAACCTCACAGGGTCACTGGCTACTGTCAAGTCTGAAGAACTTACGCAGGCACCCGTAGCCAGCACAGCCAATACCCTTGCAGGAAGACTGCCCGGCCTCGTCTCGCAACAGACCAGCGGGCAGCCGGGGGGTGACCAGGCCGCAATAAGCATACGGGGATTTGGACAGGCCTTATGGATTGTTGACGGTGTAGAAACCGACTTTAATATTATTGACCCCAACCAGATAGAATCCCTGACCATTTTAAAAGATGGATCTGCAGCAATTTACGGTGCTCGTGCCGGTAACGGCGTGATTTTGGTAACCACCAAGCGGGGGATAAACCAGAAGCCAACAATCACGCTCAATTCTTCCTATACCCTGCAGGGGATCATAGCAATGGCAAAACCGGCAAGCTCTGGTCAGTATGCTGAATTGCAGAACGAAAAATTTGCTAATCAGGGCCTGACTGTGCCCTATACACCAGAGCAGGTGCAGAAGTATTACGATGGCACAGACCCGCAGTATCCTAATACGAACTGGTTTAAGGAAACAATCCGGGACTGGTCGCCACAGCAGCAGCAAAATATGTCAGTACGCGGAGGAAGCGAAAAAATTAAGTACTATGGATTTTTCGGTTACCTTGATCAGCAATCCTTATGGAAGTCCAACGGTGGAGATTATAAGAGATATAATCTTCAGTCAAACATTGATGCCCAGATTACGGATAACCTTTCTATACAGCTGGATTTATCTGCCGTCAGTGAAAATAAAAAATTCACCAATCGTTCTCAGGGCCCCGGCATTAATACAGTATGGCAGGATCTATGGAATTCACTGCCTATCTATCCTGCCACTTTACCAGACCCTACCAAGTATTCCTATGCAAACGGGCAGGGGGTAGGAAGTATCAAACTGGTTTCTGATTATGAGATTGCCGGGTATGACCTGAATGATATCAACAACTATAAAGGCACATTTGCTGCCAATTACAAGATCAGCCAGGTGCCGGGTTTAAGTGCAAAAGCGCTTTTTAACTACAACAGGAATTATCTGGAGAATAAAAATTTCACCAAACCTTACGAGTTTTATACTTATGATGTTGCAAGCAACCAGTATGCACTTGCCGGCGCCTTGGGCACACAGGCAAAGCTGGTTTTTCAAAATGCAGGATTCACTAACAAAACAGGTCAATTCTCCCTCAACTATGACCACGTTTTTGGAAAAGACCATCACCTCACTGCCCTGGCACTTTACGAGGTGATAGATTATAAAACCTCGCTAGTGCTGGCCGGTAGGGACAACTTCATTACGCCCGCAATAGAGCAATTGTTTGGCGGGGCTGTGGAGACCAGCCAGGCCAATAGTTCTGCTACAGAGAATGGAAGAACAAGTTATGTAGGACGTTTAAATTATTCCTATAAAGATAAATACCTCCTGGAGGCCACACTAAGGAGTGATGCCTCTGCAAGATTCCCCTCAGCTAAAAGACGCGGGTATTTCCCCAGTGTTTCACTCGGCTGGAGACTGGATCAGGAGGATTTTGTGAAGAATATTTCTGGTATTGATGAACTGAAATTCAGGGGAAGTTATGGCAGCTCCGGATTGGATGACGTTGTTAATTTCCAGTATTTATCAGGTTATAAGTTAGACGGACAATGGCTTATCGGTTCCGCAACCAAAGTTGGCCTGGTATCTACCGGACTGGCTAATCCCAACTTAACCTGGGAAAAAATAAAAATCTATAATATCGGACTCGATTTCTCCTTTCTGGAACGTAAGTTATTCGGGGATGCAGATGCGTTTTACCGTCAGCTTTCCGGCATCCCGGCCACCAGAATCCTGAGCCTTCCCAATACTTTCGGGGCGGCCTTACCACCGGAAAACCTGAACAGCCAAAACTCAAAAGGATTTGAATTCAGACTGGGTACCAGCGGAGATATAGGCCAGCTGAAATACCAGGTGACAGGAAACATCTCCTGGTCAAGAGCAAAATGGGATCATTATGAGGAGCAGGTCTATACAGATCCGGACCAGCTGAGGCTCTACCAGCAGTCTGGCAGATATACGGATATCCAGTATGGTTACCGTGCCAGCGGTTTATTTACCAGTCAGGCTGAAATATCCAATCTGAAGTTTACCTATCCCGCGGGAAACTTATCCTTACGTCCGGGCGATATTAAATATATAGACATCAATAATGATGGAAAGCTGGATTACAGGGATCAGGAGAACATAGGTAAGGGGACAATACCCCACTGGATGGCCGGATCATCGATCAATTTGAAATACGGGAATTTTGACCTGTCTTCATTATTCCAGGGTGCGTTTGGCTACTATACCAATATAGTCCTTCAGCATGGCGGAATTAACTATTCTGATGTTTTATACAAACTCCGATGGTCAGAAACAAATAATAGTGCGGATGCCTTCATCCCAAGACTGGGCGGATCTTCTACCAATGATTACCCTTCCGATCATTTTTATAAAAAGGCAGCTTATTTACGGTTAAAAAGCCTGAGTGTTGGATATGTACTGCCAAAGACCGTCCTGGAAAAGTTAAAAATCCAGCAATTCCGGATCTATCTGGCAGGAACAAATTTAGTAACCCTGAATAAGCTGAAGGCGTACGATGTTGACCCCGAGGCACCTTCCGGCAATGCCGCTTACTATTATCCTCAGCAAAGGACCATCAGTGCAGGTGTTAATCTTTCATTCTAGTTATTATAAAATCAGAAATCATGAGAAAAGTATTGATCTATATATTTGGAATCATTTTGTTTTCCTCCTGCACGAAAGCAGTGTTGGATAAAGAGCCACTTGACATTATCTCCGATGCGAACGTCTGGAAGGACAAGGCGCTTACAGAGGCCTATCTGACGCGTATTTATTATGAAATGTATTTCCTGGCAAATGAGTCTACCGGCGCGGGATGGAACGGAGACGGGTTTACCGCCCCATTTGAAGTAAACGAAGTTTCCGATGAATGTTTCCCACAGTGGAGAGACTGGAATCCCAGTGTTGCCTTCAGGTACAAATACGGTAACCTCAACATTGCAGGAGGTTTGCTTGAGTTTTGGGGGTATGGCACCATCCGGACGATCAACGACTATATTGCACATGCACCATCTACTCCCTATTCCCCGGAGGAGTTAAAGGCGAAAGTTGCCGAAGCACGCTTTTTGAGGGTCTTTTGTTATTTCGCAATGGTAAAGCGCTATGGCGGAGTTCCGATCATTACAAAAGTGCAGCAGGCAGGTGACTCCCAGGAAGAACTATTCCCCGCCAGGGACAAAGAAGAAGCTGTATATGATTTTATCCTTTCTGAAATTGATGCAGTAGCAAATGACCTGCCTGAAACCGTAAGTGCAGAAAACCTTGGGCGGCCCTCAAAATATGCAGCGCTGGCCCTGAAAAGCAGAGCTGCTTTATATGCCGCAAGCATAGCACAATTTGGAGAAGTAAAGTTGAATGGGGTAGTGGGAATTGCTGCTTCGAAGTCCAGTGTATATTATCAGGCTTCGCTTGACGCCTCCAATGCCATCATTTCCAGTGGTAAATATGCGCTGTATAATGCTGATGCCAACAAGACCACCAATTTTAGAAACCTCTTCCTGGTGAAAAATAACAGTGAAGTAATTTTTGTCAAACGGCATGATAACGTTAACAATTTTACCGGAGGGAACGGCTGGAGCATAGATTTTTTCAATTGTCCACGCCCGCAGGCGTGGGGCCGCGGCTTATATGATCAGGCCTACCTGGAACTGGCCGAAGCTTTTGATCACATTGATGGTACAGCAGCAAAGCTGGACCGCGATGCCATACAAAAAGGGCTATGGACAACCGATCAGCTATGGGCAAACAAAGACCCCCGCTTTTTCGCTACGTTCTTTACACAGAATACCATGTGGAAAGGCACTAAACTGGACTTCCACAGGGGCATACGGCTTGCAGATGGAACCATCAAAACCGATGGCTCTGTCAATGGGCTGCTTGCCAATGGAGACCAGGATTATGAAGGTACCTGCATTGGTATCCTTAAATATCTGGACGAAGGACATGATAACATGGCGGGTGCAAATTCCGGCTGGCCAACTTCAGCGCAGGACTGGCAGATATTCAGGTATGCCGAGATCTTACTGAATGCCTCGGAGGCTGCTTTCGAACTTGGAAAAACCGGAGAATCTCTGAGTGACATTAACCAGGTAAGAAGCCGTGCAGGGATAGCTTCCCTTGGGGCAGTGAGCAGGGAAAATATCCGTCACGAGCGGCGCGTTGAGCTGGCATTTGAGGGGCACCGGTACTGGGATGTGCGGCGGTGGCGGACCGCGGTTGCTGAGTTGTCTAAACCGATGTCCGGAATACGTTATATCCTGGACGCACAGACCGGAAATTTCCAGATAAAGATTGTGGATAATGTAGACGGAACATCAAACATACCGCAGTTCAGAACTGAAAATTATTATTTCCCCATTACAATTGCAAGGACCAGCAATAATCCAAAGCTGGTTGAAAATCCAGGTTATTGAAATATGAAAATGAACCATCGATCAATTACAATTAAGCGCTATACTTTTATGAAAATGGAATATAATCTGAACCGGCTGCTGGTATTTCTTTTGCCGGTAGCAATACTTTTCCTAAGTGCAGAAAGGGCGTCTGCGCAGCATCAGACCGGTACAACAAAAAATAAATATGATGTAGCTGCATTTCTCTACCCCGCTTATGCCAGCGACGACCCAAGATTGCGCCCCTTCTGGCCATCAGGCATCGGCGAGTGGGAAACTGTGACCACCATGCAGGAAAGATTTCCGGGACACTACTGGAATAGAAAGCCGGTTTGGGGAACTGTAAATGAGGCCGACCCGGCCGTTATGAACATGGAGATAGATCAGGCTACCAGGAACGGTGTCAACGTTTTTATTTTTGACTGGTACTGGTATGACGGCCGGCCCTTTATGGAAACTACGCTGAACAATGGTTTTCTAAAGGCTGACAACTCAAATAAAATGAAATTTTACCTGATGTGGGCCAATCATGATGTGGTGAATACCTGGGATACCCGCTTAAATAAGATTGAAGACGGAAATGTAATCTGGACAGGAAAGGTAAGCCGTGCCGAGTTCGAAAAGATCTGCAAAAGGAATATTGAAAAATATTTTAAACACCCGCAGTATTATAAGATTGATGGTAAACCTGTATTCATGATCTATGACATACCGCAGCTGATTGCGGGCCTTGGAGGAATAGAGGAGACCGCCGCCGCACTGAAGTGGTTTAAGGACGAAACAAAAAAAGCGGGCTTTCCGGGATTGGATTTACAAATCACGATGTGGTCGCAAAATCTGAACTACAGCGGGTTTGATGGCAGCAAAGGAAGCTCGCCTGAAAATGGATTTGTAAGAAAACTTGGATTTACCAGCGCCACACACTATCAGTTTGTACATTTTACAAATGTCAGCGATGATTATATGAACATTATGGAAAGAGTAAAAAAGGAGTGGGCCAGAATTGATAAGGATTTTGACATCACCTATTACCCGCACGTTAGCATTGGATGGGATAACAGCCCCCGGCTGGGCAAAAGTGCGGTAATGAAGAACAACACCCCCGCCAATTTCGAAAAAGCGCTGCGTATGGCTAAAGATTTTATAGATAAGCACCCGAAACAGGCGCCTTTGATTACCATAAATAGCTGGAATGAATGGACGGAAACAAGTTATCTGGAACCAGATAATGTGTATGGTTACGGCTATCTCGAAGCGGTGAAACACGTATTTATGGAAGATAAATAATGATCAGGCACCGTTTGTTATCAAATGGTGCTGTAGTATAGATGCCGATGATCACTCAATGGAAAAGAGATCTCAAAAGTTATGTAAGAAGTTGGCTTGATTTTAGATAGCGGACAGTTGCACCTCTTCTGTTTAATAACTACCGTTAAATCGAAATTATATAACCATCTATGGAAACGACCAAAAAACTAGCTTTGAAGACCTTGAAATGGGTTGGGATTTTTGTGGCATCTATACTATTTCTGATGTTTATTATTCCACTGCTTTTCCCCGGAACTATTTCCGAGCAGGTAAAAATATTTGCCAATAAACGCCTTGCCGGGAAACTCGATTACAGAAGGACACGGCTTACATTTTTCAGGCATTTTCCATCGCTTACGGTATCCGTGGATGATTTATTACTTCTGGGTTCCAAGCCCTTTCAGCAGGATACTTTGCTGTCTGCAAAAGAAGTGGCAGCGGGAATCAATCTGAAAAACCTGATTTTTGACGGCGAGGTTAAGATTGATGAAATATACGTAAATGATGCTTACGCAAATGTTGTTGTCAATAGTAAAGGGCAGGCAAATTATAACGTTTATGTGTCTACCCCCTCCAAAAACCCCAAAGATACCACAGAAAAAGGCACATCTATAAAACTTGATCTCATCAAATTCAGGAACTGGCATATCAGGTACAATGACCGTCCGGCCAGAATATTGGTGGATGCAAAAGGACTCAATTATACGGGGCAGGGTGGGTTAAGTGAGGATATCTTTGATCTCAAAACCGATCTTGAGATTGATCAGCTGGATTTTAACATGAACAGGATTTGGTATGCGCAACAAAAATACCTGCATGCTGACCTGATTACAAGAATAAATACCGATGCACTGACTTTTGTATTAAGGAAAAATGAGTTAAAGATCAATGATCTCCCACTGAAATTCACTGGTTCTGTGAGTATACTGAAGGATGGGTATGATCTGGATATCAAAGCTGCCTCAGAAAAAACTACCATCCGTGATATGATTTCTGTGCTGCCGCCTCAGTACCTCGATTGGGCAAAGGATACCAAATTGGAGGGTAAGAGTGATCTGTTTTTTAGTCTGAAAGGACAGTTTAGTGAACCGCGGAACGTTAAACCGAGATTTACGGCGCGCCTGCTGGTTAAGGATGGTATAATTTCGAGCACAAAGGCACCGGTGCCCATGAACAATCTTAATGTTGATCTGAATATTGATTTTCCATCATTAGATCCGGAACAGCTGGGGATAGATCTTAAAAAATTAAGCTTCGACCTTGGCCCGAAAAACAATTTCCGGGCCGTAGTAAAAACCAGGGGACTAAGCCAGATGAATGTGAATGCAGATATAAAGGGCGCTGTCAATCTGCAGACACTCGACGAGGCATTAGGGTTAAAAGACCTTGAGATCAGGGGACTGATGAATGCCGACGTTAAAGCAAATGGTGTTTTCAGCATGGATAAAAAGCTGTTTCCTAAAACTAATGGATATATTGACCTGAAGAACGGCTGGTTAAAAACTACATCTTACCCAAACCCGATAAAGAATATCAATCTGACAGCTAACATCAAAAATACTGATGGAACCTTTAGCAGCCTTGGAGTAAAACTTGATCCTTTTAAATTTGATTTCGAAGGTAACCCTGTATTCGTTACGGCTGATTTACAGAATTTTGAAGATCTGCTCTATAAAGTACGTGCAAAAGGGGTTTTGAATATCGGACGAATTTATCAGGTTTTTGCCAGAAAAGGGTTGGATGTGAGTGGATTAATAACGGCAGATCTTTCTCTGAACGGCAGGCAAAGTTATGCCACCACCGGGCAGTACAGCAAACTTGATAATAAAGGCACGCTGATCGTTAAAAATATAAAAGCGAATACCGAATACCTGCCAAAGCCATTTTATCTTAAGGAAGGTAGTTTTGAGTTTGAGAATGAAAAAATGTGGTTCAGGAAATTTTATGCCACTTATGGCAAATCTGATTTTTCGCTGAATGGCCATCTGCTCAATACGATCAATTACTTTATTGAGCGAAAAGGAACCCTGCACGGAAACTTTGTAATGCATTCCAATTATATCCTGGTAGATGAATTTATGGCACTGAAGAGTGGTGACAATAATGATAAATCTATAGAGGTAGAATACGCGAAAGCCGAGAACCCAAAAAGCAGCGGGGTAGTGATTGTTCCGAAAAATCTGGATGTTTCCTTACAAGCCAATGCTAAAAAAGTAGCATTTAAAGGACTGGACATTGATCAGCTTCAGGGTGCAGCTGCCATAAAAAACGGGCAGATCTATTTGAAGAACACCACATTTGACATTGCCGGAAGCAGGATGAACATTGATGCCCGTTACAAGGATGAATCACCGGTGACTGCCAACTTTGATGTTGCAGTTAAAGTGAAGGACTTTAATGTTCAAAGGGCTTATAAGGAAATTGATATGGTGCGCGAACTGGCCACTTCTGCAAAAGACGTGAGTGGAATCGTGTCGCTGGATTATAAACTGAAAGGTGATTTTGATGCAAATATGAATCCTATTTATCCTTCTTTGGAAGGTGGCGGTGTAGTAAACCTGCGGGATGTAGCGGTAAAAAACATAAAAATGCTTTCGGTGATTGGTGATAATGTGGGGGCAGATGCCTTTAATAATCCCGATATGAAAGGGGTCAATATTGAAACACATATTAAGGACAACCTGATCCACATAGAGGAATTTACGTTTAAGGTTTCCGTTTTAAGGCCTACCATCAGTGGAACCACAAGTTTCAATGGATTATTGGATATCCTGGTAAAGATTGGACTGCCTCCTGCGGGCTGGATTGGAGTTCCTGTAGTAGTAACAGGAACACAGGAGAAACCGAAGATCAAGATATTCAGCAGGACCGGACAGGGCATTTTGAAAGCGCTTTACAACAGGAAAACCAATGATGTGATCCGTGAAGAAAAACGTGATCAGAAGAAATCAGGCAGAGAGCAGCGTAAGGAGAAAAGAGCCCAGGAAAAGAAAGCTAAAGAGGCTGAGGAGCAGGTGAAAAAGAACCTTAAGAAAAGTTAATTCTTTATACCTCTCTATGATGGGATAAAAACGAAAAGCCCCTCTAACTGTTACATTTAGAGGGGCTCAACCTACTGGGAACCGCTAACCTTAAAGCTATTGCCTACCAAACCTGAGATAAACTTAAAGAGGCCAATGGCTATGATAATTCAAAAAGCTGCATAACCGCCGGATCGTTTAGAATATGACGGGATTTGATTTCATTATCTTTTTTTGTTTCATAAGGTTGTTGAGTAAATAAGTACAAATAAGGATTTGTGATCAGGTAATCTATCTCGCGGTTTTTACTTTCGACAACAGATGCTATAGAGTCAGTAAATTGACGGTAAAATTGTACTGTTTCAGGTGACACAATGCCGTCCTGAATATATCCTTTGGTTTTCTTTTGACAGCGACAAGGAGCCGCAACATTTATTAACCCACACTTATCCTGCATAAACCTGAATAGATCATTCTTAGCACGTTGCAGTTGTTTCCTGAAATTCTCGGGCGTTACATCAAGAATCTCGGCTGCTATACTGGATTTCAGGTTGAAGATCGCACCAAGTATGAACACCATGCGTTGTTGCCTGTCCAGGCAAATCAGCGCACCTGTAAGGCATTTATTCCGCGTCCATTCGATTACCTTTTCATTATCTGCCTGCTCTTGCGGCGTCATTCCCTCATCGTTATATGCAGTATCCAAAAAATCCCCGTACTTTTCAAAAGATACAACTGATTTTTCTACTTTCTTTCTCTTCGTGTCGATGAACTGATTATAGACCATGCGGTACAACCAGGTACGGAAACTGCTGTTGCCATTGAACTTGTCTAACTTCGACACCAGCGAAATTAAAACTTCCTGTGTAAGGTCAGCCGCTTCATCACTGTCACCTATAAATTTTAAAGCAAGATTATAAATAAACCTTTGATGACGATTTATCAATTGATTTAGTGCAATCTTGGAGCCTTCAAAAAACTCCCTGATGAGCGTAAGATCATCTTCTTCTTTGTATGATATGCTGAAAGGTGTCATAATCAAAAATTTAAATTGAATAGCTTTTATTAATTATTTCTAAAACTTTCGACCAAAACATCATTATGATATTCGAAAATTAAAGGTTCATTTGTCTTACAAAGATAGGCAACACGCTGATTACCGGGCAAGCATAGCAGTTTTTAGTAAGTAGCTAATGAACTGATAAAGTTAATCTTAAACTATCGAAAATCTATGGTGGTAATTAAGGAAAATGTGGTACATTCTAAATGTAAAAACCAGTAAGGCTATTGCCTTACTGATCAGACACCTTCTCGGTGTTAAAGTTTGATTATTAATTGTTTAGGCCTGATTTAAGAAGTTGTTGACTTTTTTAGCAAAATCTTCAGGATATTGATTTTGCGGTCCGTGGTTTGCGTCAGGATAAACGATCAACTGAGCATTTTCCAGGTATTCTTTTAACAGAACAGAATTGATCACCGGGCAAAAAATGTCGGCATCTCCATGAACAATCAATGTCGGCTGTTTAATTGATTTGAGGTAATCAAAATTATTTTCGTGTCTTTTACCCCAGCCGAAGATTGCAGCAAGCTGGGCTGGCGCTACTTTATCTGTCAATGCAGGTTCTTTGCCTACCCTTGCGCGTATGCGTTTCAGATATTCCCCTCCGGCTACCCTGCTGTTTTTTGTAGGTGTGAAGAAAGCATCGAGCAACAATTCATCAGCTTGTGGATATTTCTTTTTTAGGATTGCCCATACCTGAGGCGAATAATCCTCCATACCTTCACCTCCGCTTGGGCCGGTTCCAATCAGGATCAACCGGCGAATTAGCTGCGGTTGTTGATAGGTCAGTGATTGTGCCACCATGCCCCCGATAGAGAAACCTAACAAGTCGATTTTTTTCAGGCCGAGCGCATTAATGAAAGTGTAAGCATCTTTGGCCATTTGCTCAACGGTATCAGGTGTAGTGCCGGTAGAAGAAGCAACGCCGGTATTGTCAAAAATAATTACTTCGCGTTCCTTGGCAATTTTATCTAATACCGCTGGGTCCCAATTGTCCATTGTGCCGGTAAGGAAATTGGTGAACACCAATGGCAACCCACTTTTGCGCCCAAAGCGACGGTATGCGAATTTTATGCCGCCTGCTTCAACGAAGCTGGTTGGAGCAGTACCGGCAGAATCTACTCCTGGAGTGGTTGATGCCAGAAGTTTGGTTTTAGGCAATACCGATAAGCCCGCTGCTGCGATAGAACCTATTTTTAGAAATTCTTTTCTTTCCATCTTTTTATTTTTTGAATGTCAAACGGCCGGGCTGAAATGACCCTGCCGCTTTTCCAGTTGTTATTTACCCTTTGACGTAAAATTTAAAAACTGTGACAAGAGAAAGTATTTAAGAAAATGGAAACTCAAAATATCATTTTAGCCAGCGAAATAAAGGATTAGTTCTTTAACGATAGCAGAACTCTGCATGAAAAACTAAAGATTATACCGCCTCTAGGAATACTTTGTCACAGTTTTTAAATTTTCCGTCAAAGAGTCAAAAATCTTAAAAAAATGGAAACTCAAAATTTAAATGGAAAAGTAGCCTTGGTTATAGGTGGAACCAGTGGTATGGGCAAAGCAACTGCGGCGTTGCTTGCTGAAAGAGGTGCACACGTTATTATTGCCAGCAAAAAGGAAGAATCAGTTGTTGATACAATAACTGAACTCTATCTCAACAGTTCCGACAGCAAAATTTCAGGAAAAGTTGTTGATCTCACCAACGTAGACAGTGTAAAGGCATTTATTGCAGAAGTCGGAAAACAAAGCAGAATAGATTACCTGGTGAACGCGTCAGGTATCTTTAGACCAAAACCATTTTTGGACACTACCCCGGATGAATACGCTGCGTTACTGGATATCAACACAGGTTTCTACTTCATCACACAGGCAGTAGCCAAGAAAATGAAAGAAAACGGTGGCGGCGCTATTGTGAACATTGGTTCTTACTGGTCAGACAATGTTGTAAAGAGCATGCCGACTTCGGCTTATTCTGTAGCCAAAGCAGGTTTACATGCGTTGACCAAACACCTTGCAGTTGAATTGGCGCCTGACAATATCCGGGTAAACGCTATTGCTCCGGGTCTTTTCGTTACCAACGTGTTAAATGACGTTGTGGGCCGTGAAAATGTTGAAGAAACCTACAAAAGCTTGTTAGATCTGAACCCAGCGGGTAGAAATGGTAAGCCAGAACAAGCGGCAAGCGCAATTGTATTCCTTCTGTCTGACGAAAGCGCATTTACAACAGGTGCTATTTTAGCAGTGGACGGTGGCATGTCAACAGGTCGAGGTTAATTATAGTTATTTAATTATAAATCTATATTAAAACAAAAAACTCCCTCAGATTATTCTGAGGGAGTTTTTGCATTACCAGTCGGGGTGGCAGGATGCCAAACCTTTGAATTAAATTATTTATAATCAAAAACTTACCTCTTTATTAAATGTCAGGGTGTAGAATAGGGCATTAATTTTTGCAACACAAATCACTACAAACTGTTTCAATTACTGATAAAAATATTGTCCAATACTTCTTTAAAAAAACTGAATTTCTTATTTTAAAAATACCACTTTATTTTTATTATACATAATAAATTATACGATATTGACTTAGTTTTTCAAGTTAGAACACTATTAGCCAAATTTTATTAGCTTCGATTCGCGTAACTTATTATAATGTATTCTAAACTAAGCATATATGATTGATAGAAGAAAATTCAAGGGAGTTAACCTATTTTCATTGTTATTTAGTTCAATCAAAATGGAATTGGACGGGCTGTGTATATATCGAATTTCAAAGTGATTATGCTTACACCAGGTACTGAATTCCTTACTGATAAATTCAGGTCCGTTATTAACTCTAGTACATTTTGGCTTCCCTTGCTCGCAAATGACTTGTTCCAATATAATGGTTACTCTTACTGCCGGCATCGAATGAGCAACTTCAATAGCGATGGCTTCTCGGTTAAAATCATCTATGACATTTAGTGTCCTGAATTTTCTTTGATCGGTCAGCACATCATTCATAAAGTCCATAGACCACATTTCTCCAGGATTATCTGGACGCAGCAGCGGAGTCTTTACCCGCGCTGGTAAACGCTTACGTACTTTCCTTCTTTGATTTAATCCTAGTAATAGATACACGCGCCTGACTCTTTTATAATTCCATTTATAGCCCTGTGTACGGATTCTTCCATGAAAACGAGAATACAATGATTCTTCATTATTTTTTTTTAGATTGGAGGTAATCAAATCAACACTTTCAATTTATCATTTTACATGTCTCAAACAACAACACTACAGGATGCTATCCGCCTCCTCTTTGTTCTCATGCACGGTTCTGAACTGTTGACAGAACATCCAAAAGGATTTACTCGCAAGCTAGAGGGAAGGTCGAAAATTTTTGCTATGGATTTCTGGATGCGATATCCTGACTTCCTTGCCCACGAGTTACTGAATAGATATGAAAATACAGGGGAACGCAGATATCTTGAAATTGCAAAGAAAATTTTCGACAATAATGAACCTAACTTACGTACCATACCTATGATTCGCTATAGGTTCGGCGCGTATGAGGATCTGACCGAAACAATTGCCCTGCTGAAGACAAAAGGGCTGATACATGAGGACGGTCAAAAGTTAAACGGAAAAATATTAGGGTATGACTATTTTATCACTCCTGCTGCAGAAAGGGTTATAACTGATATCAGAAAGGAGTTTCCAATCTTAGTCTGGTATGATGAGCGTGCCAAGCTTGTCAGGGAAATAGCTGGTGATCGTGGTGGAGCTGACCTTAAACAGGAACAATATAAGCACTTGGACTATGCCTCAACTGCACTTGGTGGAGTTATTCCATCGATCAAAGCAGATGTTCTAAAACGATTAAATAAATTTAACTGACATGGAAGCAACTCACGAAACAGGACTGACTTTGACGAAAAGTTGGGTAGAGGCAATTGCAGAGTCAGCCAAATGTGATACCATGGCTGTTAAAGCATTTGTAAAAAAGCATAAAATAATTCAGACCCCCGCGATTGGGAGGCCCAAACGGATCAATATCACTTCAATTAAATTTTCAGGAAAGAAGGTAGGTCTTTACAGTAATGATTTCGAATTTGTCTTTGAAGAACTTGGTCCAGGCACATGGGGACTACTCACTGACGGCAATTCCAAAGGTAAATCCACAGCACTTGAAATCATTAAGTGGCTTTTTAAGGGCAAAGCCTCAGGAAGTCTCCAGTCCGGAGTGAAAAGCTGGATGAAGGATATCCAGTTGGCATTCCATATTGATGAAACTCTCTACTTAATCAGGATAAAACAGGAAAGTAATAGGTTTGTTGGTGCAATAGAACGAGCTGGAAAAGACGGTAAATATACCGTCCAAAGTGAGTTCCTGGACGAAGAAGAGATGGCAGATTCAATATCTTCCTTCATGCTTGATCAGCTTGAAATGGAAGAAATGTCTACTTTCAAACAAGGTAATGACGAGCTTACAGAGGGCAGGGAGGTTGTGCATGGTTGGCCTAGCCTTGCAGCGGCAATGTTTATAGGAACAGATTATTCAGCAATTTTCGGGGATACTGCACAAGCTGGAATGACCAACAGAATTATGAACATGTTCATGGGGTTACCATGGATCCCTACTGCTGCTACACTTAAAACCTTAGAAAAGGGTTTTATTTCCACATCTTCTGTTGATGCTAGGCACCAGGACTGGGCTAAGAACAACCGTCAAGAAAGGCTCAAAGGATTAACGGACGAACTTGACAAATTTCAAAAGGAAAGAGGTCAGGCAAAACAGCCTAATACCAGCAATAGTGAGTACCATAATCTACTTGACCATTACAACCAGATATACGACAATGTGAAAGGTTGGGAACGACTTTATGCAGATGCAGAACAGGCATTGAGAATGGTCTCCGCTATCGCCAATGAAGATGAGATTAAACTACGAAACTTTAAGGAAGATCATGCAGCAAACAAAGTATTCAAAAGACTTGAGCCTAAGTGTTGCCCACACTGTGACCGTAGGGTAACGTCAGAAGATATAAAAAAGGAGCGCAGTGACAATACCTGTGCCGTATGCGACCATGAAATGCTCGATGTCGATGACTCTGAAGAGATTTTGGCAGATTTAATTGCAACTGCCAATGCCTCAAAAAAAGCATTGGTTGAACAGCGCAAAACTACCAAAGAATGCAGGGAGACGATGGCGAACTGGCAAAATCAGGAGAGCAAGCATTCGGCCCTGATTGGAAAATATAAGTCGGACATGGAGCAAGATGATGAAAGTAGGGCTACAATCGAAAAGTTAGATTCAGAGATAGCGCGACTTAAAATCCTAAAGGAAGAATATGAATTGGTTCTTAATGAGGCATCAAAAGACATCGCAGTCGAGCCACATAAGCAGATTAAGGAAGATCCTCTAGAAAAGAAGATATTAAATGCCGCAATAAAGGAAACAGAGTTACGCTATCGCAGCCTTCAAAAGGAAATACTTAAGGAAGTTAGTGCAAAGATGTTTGAATTCTGTCCTAAAGTGGGTCTTGGCCAATATATGTCCATCGAACTCAGTTCCGTTCCAACCCTAACCATAAATAAGGATGGAACAATGACTAGTTTCAGTAAGGTGAGTCCTGGTGAAAAGCTTCGTTTAAAGGTGATAGCGCTTCTAGCTTTGATTTCTGTTGCTGAAAAACGTGGAGTTGGGCGTCATCCCGGATTTCTCATTATTGATTCACCAGCCTCTCAGGATGTTGCTGAGAAGGATCTTCAGGAACTCATTGGGGGACTACAAGAACTGACTGTTGAACTTCCGTACTTACAGGTAATAATCGCATCCAAGGCTAATCCTGTATTACTTGAACTAATACCAGAAAGCAACAGAAAATATGCAAATGGAGATGATTTCCTTTGGTAAAATTTAGAGAATGCAGGAAATAGAGAAATTAATAATCAATCTACTGGAGCAGGGGAAGCACATCGATATTGCCGCTTTGGGTGGAGATGAAACCATTCTGGCGAACTGGGAGAAAATAGCTGTATCTCGCTTAGCGGATGAATTTCTGGAAATCCTGATCAAAGAAGAAGATTTCGAAACTTTTTCAACAGGGTATAATATAAGTGATCTGTGTATTAGTATGATTAAATTAAACAATGATCCGCTTGTCATCCGAAATATCTCCTTATTGACCTGCCGATACCCCGAACGACTCAAAGATACCTTTGATCAGTTGATCATACAGTGCAATACCAAGATTGATAGTTTTGTGCGGGGACATTACCTGCTTTGTGCGTTTGAGATCTCACTGCTAGAGAAGAGTAAGCAGTATAAGCTGATTGCCTTTCTTCTGGAAGATCAATCCTTTGACGATGACGCCTTCAGCCAGTATAGGGTCAAGATACTTGGACTCGGATATGCTTACTTCAACAACGAGGATCTTTATGATGCACTTAAGCAGATGGCTGATAAACTGGAGGATAAATCAGAACAGTCGTTCGAACTCGGTCTGGCGAACCTGAAGAAAGCCATACTAAGTAATAATTCTAGTGAGGCTAGAATGTTTATTAAAGTTGCATTAGAATATTTCAGCGATCCTATTTTGAGTAACCGTGAAGATGCTATTTGCTTCGCCAAAATGATATCTATACTTTTGGATTTTTCAGATGGCAGTTATAGTGGTGGTACATTAAATAAACGGATCACAGAAGTTCGTTCGAATCTATACCGTTATCACGCGTATAATCACTATAGGTCTACTACCTGGTGCACAGCAAGAGAAACCGAAATGATGGCCTGGTGGCAGTTGTGCGACAAGATTACATTCCTCTCGGCGAATCTCGGGGAATTGGGATGGCTAAACCCAGTGATGGTAATAGAAGATTATCTACTCAAGATTTACTATTTGCAAAAGAGTATATTACACATGAACAAGTCTGGGGGAATTGATCATCTTATTAGGCCTGAGATTATCCACAAGCTGTCACCACTCAAAGAAAAGCTAAACCTTTTAGAACAGTGGATTGCTACAGATCCGTCTGGTGTAAATAAGGA
>Ga0247734_1001060_pt1 | contig 21862 bp, 18 predicted proteins | sample UWRJL103311B2_FD_180933 | JGI IMG/M metagenome (GOLD analysis project Ga0247734, IMG submission 180933) | Plant litter microbial communities from Arlington Agricultural Research Station in Wisconsin, United States - UWRJ-L103-311B-2 | ecosystem: Environmental > Terrestrial > Plant litter >... | reverse complement strand
GGAGGAGGAGGAGGAGTCGATCGTGAGGGCCAAGATGCCAGAGAAGACCGAACGGCGTCTAGACAACGGGCGGCGGTGATGCAGGCGGATAGGTACAGTACAACGGAGGTCTGCTGGTGGTGTTGGTGCTGTTGGGAGAGGGCCGAAATGGAGACTCGGGGGACACTAAAGAGGCTGGTGGAGAGGTTGAGAAGGTTGAGAAGGTTGAGATGCAGAAAAGTATATTGCTTCTATCTTTTTCTTTTATTTCTTTTACCGAGCAGAGGGAACCAGGCCAGGCTCCAGGGGCGTGCTGGTGCCTTGGTAAGGTGAGGTAAAGGTGAAGGTAAAAGGTAAAGGTAAAAGGTGAGTGAGTAGTGAGAGTGAAGAGTAAGGGAGAGTGAGTGAGAGTATAGTTTGTAAGTGACAATGAGAAGAGTGAGAGAAGTGATCGAGTGAGTGAGTGAGGGAGTGAGCGAGTGAGTGAGTTGTTGAGTGAGTGAGCTAAGGAATGGATGGATGAATGAAATGAATGAATAAATGAACGAATGACCGAATAATGGCAAGGTGATGTCCCAAGGTAAGGTCGACCTGCTGTTGCTGTTGCTGTTGCTGTTGCTACTATTACTGCTTTTACTACTGCTTTTACTACTACGATTAACTACTACTGTTACGGTCTGTTTGTCTGTTTGTCTGTTTGTCTGTCTGTCTGTCTATCTGTCTGTCTGTCGTCTTTTCTTTCACCGGAATACCTTCTCTCTGCGGCTTTGAATTAAGCTAGAGTGGGCTGCTTCGGCCTCGGGTTTGGTTTCGTTGGCTTCTGGCATCTGGCTTCTGGATTCTGGATTCTGGCTGTTCGCTGTTCTTGGCTGGCTGTTGGTCTGGTGTAGTGTGGTTTTGTAGGAGAAGACGTTCTAGATTTACTGAATTGAGTTTGCACAAGTGATGTAGTGTGCAGCCGCCACGGACGGGGGGGGGAATAGTTCGGTGACCTTTGTTTCGTTTCGTTTGCTTGTTAGGGATTTGATTTTAGCTGTCAAGAGGATCGTGGCGGGGTAATCATCATAATGGAGAATGGATAATGGATAATGGACCATGGAGGGCGGAGTATAAAAGGGGAGAGAGAAGGAGTTTTGTTTGTTTGAAAAGGAGCATGGGGATGACGAGGGAAAAGCAATGCGATAATTCCAAGACGGGCTCAATTGGATCTCGTCGGATGTGCTGTTGTTGGCTTGGTCAAACCACGCAGATACCAAATAATATTGTAATTGAGATGCATAATGTTTAATGTTTAAAGTCTCAAGGTCACCAACTCCTACAGTACTATCACCTTTTATTTTATATTATTCTATTTTACCTTTACCTTTACCTTGACCCGTCTAGTTGAGGCCGCTGGCATCTTAAGAGAGGAGCGAGAGGAGCGTCTTCTCATCTCATCTCTTTTCTTTTCTTTTCTTTTCTTTTCTTTTCTTTTCTTTTCTTTCTTTACTGGATAGTATAAGACTTTATGCTGTGTTTGAAACGCTCTACGAAAGACCTTCTTCGGCCTGCATTCCTATCCCTATCCCCATCACCATCACCAATACCAACACCAACACCAACACCAACACCATCACCATTTACCATCATGTACTATTTCGAGCATCCAAGGGAAAGAATCGCCCCTCCCTTGCAGTAACTTACTTTGGCACTTCTCCTGACGCGGCTAGCAGGTACAGTAGCTATCGTACAAGTATCCATCCCGAGGATGGTGTCAGGAACTACATACTGCTGCTGTTGTGGCGGAGCAAAGAACGCATCATGGGACCATCTTCAAATAAGACTTCCCCTCAGCTTGTCTGCTGCCGGCTACTACGACCAACACTGCAATTATCAAATCCATCTATCAATAATCCAAGCATTGTTATGTTATGCTATGCTATGCCATGCTATGCCATGCCCACCATGCCCATGCCCATGCCATCCATGCTCCCACATTAGGGACCAAACAGAATACCGCATTGTACTATACCATACCATACTCCCTCCGTACAGTACGTGGGAGGGCATAACCGGATATGACGTCCAACTAAAAAAATAAAAATAAAGGTTTCCTGTATCTGAGTGAGGGTATGAAGGAGTCAATATCCTTGGGTCAATTAGTACCAGAGCCCGGAGATGCTCAAACATAAAGCATAGGGGCATCGTTTGTTATTAACTAGCGTGGCGTAGTTACGGATGTGTTCCCAAGTGCCAAATCATACAGTGCAGAATCGGCTCTCACTTGGTACAGTACCCGACTATTTAGACTTTCCTGATCGTCCAGGCACAGTACATATGTCAATTGGAAACACAACATGATGTAGCAATGCGGTTCATTTTGGGTGAAGGCAGGTCTTGGTGCTCACTGGCAGAGTATTCACGGCAGGGTTGATTACGAAAGGACTGTTCAAAGAATGCTAGAAATAGGGTCCTGCAGTAGATGGATATGAACGGAGGAAGATATATCCTTTCGGGCACTTCGCCATGGCCACAAACAAAAGCAATCCTTTTGCGGTGGCTGGGAGCCACAAGATATCAATCGCCCTGTTACATACGAGGTACGGTGCGAGGGAAACTGGTGTATCTAGGGATGTTGCACTGGTTTTGAAATCCGGGTTGCTGGCAGCGTCGTGCGTCCATGAACGGATGATCTCGAACTGTTCGAGTCTTTGGTGACAGGTGGACAAGCACGAGTCGGAAGGATATGAGATGGGCCATCAATCCCGTTTTCTGGCAGTAGTTGGTTGCTGGGAGTTGCTTCCCAGTATCCGTCCTTCCAACGTGATGCTCTGCAGCGGGAGAGAGGCTGGGTTAAGCAAAAGCGAATAGGCTAGTTTGCTTGCCATGCAGTAGCCATCTACAAATAAACCTCTCATATCATATCATATCTTGCCTCCAAAACATGTTCCCTCGTCTTTCAACATCATCAACCTGGGGGCTGAAACTTTGACAGGCGCGTGGTTGTATGTAGGCAAGCGGCATGGCCGGCATAGGCACGGACCAGGAGAAAGTTCCACCTCATTAATAATAACTACTAAAACTCCGTTGAGAGTGGATGTTGTGCCGCCACCAATGCCGACGACAGCAAAAATACGATTACACGGCATCTATAGCCAAGCACATCGATAACGTGAGCAGACAAAGACAACACAGGGAGGGGACAGCAGGGTAGTGCAAGATCTTTGGATCCTGATCGGCGCGGAAGAGTGCCGTAGCCAGTATCATTGTGGTATTTACGTGGAGTTCCCTTAGAAAAGCAAATAGGGATGGATTCCCGGTACACGTTTCTCGGTAGCGTAATGGAAGAATCAACCCAGCAAAAGAGTTCTTCAATTGAAGTCGTTCACAGTGTAAGTGCTCTTGTCAGATTAAGAAAAGCAAATGGTCTAAAAGAAAAGATGGTTGCTCCATAGGTAAAAATTGTACAGTACCAATGACGACAAATTATCACCTACTGTGACAACGAAGACTGACAACTTAGCAAGGACGGCGATACGCGACGAAAAGGAAGTTTCCTGAAAGATATATTGAAAGTGACTTCTTGAGCTTAGTGGAGAATGGTATATTTAGCAAAGAATTCCCTTACTAGTTCCCCTACTGTGCGGTACGGTGCTGTACCTTCACACATATAGTGTTTAGTGATTAATTTCCCCTAGCTACTCTCTCTTAGCTTAGCCTCACGGCTTAATTTCCAGCTCTGACATCACGGTGTTCCTCATCACATAGATTGGATTGCAGATTTAAAAACAAAACAAAAAAAGCATGTCTCTTCGCGAATCACTATGTTACTCGACCTATGTTCGCTACCGTTCGTTTTACTATGCTACATGAGAATTGCCTCCTGAACAAAGCAACTTAGAACCATACAAGGTATGACCTGACTCCGTACAGCTCAAAAAACAAGTCACCAATGAAACCGGCTACCACTCACATGGAATCTCTGAAGAGAACAAACTTGTGTTTCATACGCCTCCGCCAATCCCTGAGGAGACGATTCTCCGCGGTCACGGGTCAAACATATCGTATCGTATCGTATCGTATTAACCAACAATAGTTTACGCTCAAAGGGGCTTATGATAGTGCGTCTCCCACTCTATAAGCCCATACTGACTAGCCAGCCTCAGTAGATCCTATGTGCCACATTCTTTAGCAGCTCTCGAGGCCAACTCTTGAATCAAGCTCATCCAGTAGACTTGAAGCCATAAAGTAAATTTCCAGGACGGTTTACCGACAGAAGTCAACCGTTTGTATCTCTTGAGCTAACGATGAAATGTAGATATTTACAGCACTTCGTATGGACTCTCCTCGAGGTAAGCCCTGGCTTGAAACAGCTCTTCCTGCTTCTATTTGAACTAGGCTCATGCAAGTAGATGGCATGCATTACATTGGTAACGCACTAATTGGTAAGCACCTCATATCATATGTCTGCTCGTTCAATGAAAGGGGTTGGCAGACTGCATCTACTTACACAACGTCCCCAGGCTCATGGCATATTGCATATTGCATATTGCATATCACACCAGCTCGAGCGAGATAGGCTTATGCAGGACGTAGATAACACCGTTGGGGGACTCTTTACTGCATTTATGCTGTACAATGAAAGAGAAAAAGATCGATCTTGTATATACCCCCCTCACACAACACAGGCGATTCAAATCGCACAGCAGCAGCACGAAAAGACACGGGAGTCTCCGTTTTTCGTGCTATTGGTGATACTTGGATGTGTTTATTCGCGGCCTGGCTATAAATAAGTGATAGGTATCAGGCGAGTTATCAACAGATACAGGCTCGTGAGGCAATAACAGTGACAAATTTGTATAAAAAATCACAGCAAGTTTGAGGCCTGTAGCGGAAGGGCTCGGAATGGGGAAATTGAGCTCTACAACTATCTATGACGACAAACTGCAGAGCCGACCAGTATTTATCTGCGAAATACATGCACTTACCAAATATCCAATGTCTTGAAACTTGCTTTCTTTGGGTGGAATATTTCATTTTCTGCTGTACGAACTCCTGGGCCACTTAAATCATTTGGAACAATCAGATATCAGAAACCCCTATTACAGCTTTCTCCGTTAATAGTGCGGTTAATACTGCATAGCACAAATGCATACGGGAGTCAGTAGCCATGGTCACCGGGAATGCCCTCATCATTCATCACACGCCTTCGTCTGGTACTGTATGAACCTGACATCGATCTTAATCTCTCGCCGCCACTCACACACCCTCTTCCTCATGTACACCGGTAGCGAATGTCAGCAGCCACAAATACACCCTGGCCACTATCAATGCCTTCCGACTCGTCTACGCTCTCAAGGCTATCCATAATTCCATATCCAGCGACATGCATACCCAGATCTACAATACATCGAGGACATTAACAACTTTGCTGAAGCGACGAGCCCCGGACCAATCCATACCCATAAAACCCAACAGCGAACTCTGTCGAGCCGTCCCAGTAACCCTGTCTCGTCAGCCTCTATGTATTCATGCCTGTCCTGCTCAAGATATCACAAAACTGATGAGAGTATGCTCTCAACCGGCCGGAAAAAGGCTTCGTGCAGCTTAGCTATAAGCAACAGGGATATAAAATCAATATGCAACTCTCGTCGTATTGTGGCGTTCATGCTTCCTGAGGTTCTGTAAAACCATCGCCATCGTGATATCCTACCAGCCATAAAAGTACTGTACGTACAGTACAGTACATCCTAACAGCCTTCGAAATCATAAGTCTATCTATCTATCACAAGCTCTATAGTTCCGACGCAGTAGTGCGACCCTCCCGTCGGGACCAAAACCCCAAATCTCGGGCAAGCCCCAAAACTGCCAAACGGAAAAACCCACGAGAGACCAAACGCGCAAAAGGGGCGAGAGGTATGCATAAAACAAAAAAAGGAGTCAGCAGCCTGTAAAGAAAAAAGGAGTGACAAGCTCTTGCAGCAAAGTCAGGCATGCGGACCAAGTAGCCATCACCCCCCATCCACCTGCCTAGTCCCTGCATATCAGCCCCCTCGTGAGCTCGTCGGAACCAATATCTTTCGCCCTCTATCAGCATTCCGTAATTACAGCAATAACCTATCTCCCACGGGATGGGGTTCCTGTGCGAAAGGGAAAAAAAGGTTGGAAACGGTGGGAAAACATCCACAAAGTATGCACTACGTGTTCGTGCCTGGCGCTAGACGTGCCCATTTGACTTGTCATTACCGTGGACCTATCGAGACTTCTTTTAATCTTAAGGTACAGAGTGTGGATTGCAGGTACACGTGCTACAGATCGGTGAGTGGAGAGTTGCATACATCTGTTTGCATAGGTGCATAGGTGCATAGGTGTTCGTTGTGTGCAGGCCATGTATGTACTCCAGCTCCAATTTCTGGTCATAGAACGATATGTTGATCCACTTTTACTTTTTCGACTGAATCATCTGATGTTCTTCTATACCTGGGAATTGGTCATATCTCTTCTGCAATTACTTCGCCATTCTACCATCCGGGCTGACGACGGAACCAATGTGAGGCGGGAGTAATGATCCATCATTGATCCCAATTTTGTATCAATATACTAGCTGGATCTAGCAATATCAGGACGCAAAAGTGATCTTGATAGTCAAACTCTTGTGCCTGTCAGAATTCCAGATTAGAGAACCTAACGATCAGACAAATCTTAAATCCATTTAAACTATCAACCAGTATAGGTTGAGAGGTACCTGAGAGTTTTGACGCGATGAGAGTGGCCTTGTATCATGTTTCTTTTATATAGCGGATGGCTTTCTTCTTACAAACCAAACCATCAAAATCTTGCTTTACGTATTTCTTTAGCCTCGTAAAAACCAGAATGATCATAAAAGTTTTTATTAAATGAAACCTGGGGGTTTTTTTGCGTTTTAAGAAGCCGATCGGTGTTATATTGGCATATTTACTATACTACACATAGAGAGTATCTATAAATGCATGAAGCATATCATCATATATTGAAACAGGACACTGGTAACTTTTCCCTGACAACCACCGCACATCTATCCTCCAACAGCATGCCCAACAGCAGCACCCAGCTCTCCAAATACAATACCCTTAAGAACTGTCTCTCCCATATCTTCAGCCCAATGTCCGGCATCGCTCAATCTTTTCTTCCAGCCAGCTTTTTGCTCTGGGGTCAACTCCACCCAAGGCGTTCCGCCAGCCGACGCTTGTGCTTTTCCGTCCTGCACTGCTATTTTCACGGAACCGTCCGCTTGATGCGTGTCTTTAATAACTACAACTGCCTCATGATTGTCGGCTTTGAGGTCCGAAAGGATATCAGGTAGTAAAGATGGTATCTCAGATGCCTTCTGGGAGGCTTTTTCTATGATCGGAATCACATTATCATGGACTGTAGGCAACGATGGTGGTTGAATGATGTTCTGCCAGCTGTTTGGAACATATCTATGCACGTCAAGCAAGTTGGTTTTGCCTCCCATGAGCTCTATCACGGCCTGGCTGAATATCCCAATAAGGATGACGGTGAGTACAGTGATTATACCGGTGATAGTCCAACCGGCAGCTTTCGAAGGAAGAGCTACGACATAGCGAGGCGTACTCGATTGGCCCCGCTGCATAGATAGAGGGACGGGAAACAATGGGATGGTGTGTACAACAACAGTTTGTTGAACACTTACACTTGCCAGCTTTAGGGTTTGCGGCGCGGTCTCCACAGTAACCTTTGAGGGTGGCGTGAAGTGTGAGAAAGCTAGACTAGTCAAGGCCATAGGATGTACTGAGCGGAGAGTACGGAAGGCTGTTATACGAGTTATCATAGAGACCTTTTGCTCAACTTGGTGTTCGAGCTTGAAGAGTGAGATGGAACTATCTTGTCCAGCAACCGCAATCACAAATTGGGTATAGCCTTGTTCTTCACCTGGCGAAGTTGGTGGTGTGAGATTTGAGACTGCGATTCCAGTAGCCTTCTTGACACGGTCTGTCAACCTGTAGGATTCCACAATGCGACATTTGCCAGCTCCGCTAGGTGGTAAGCGGAGGACTTGTAGTACAACACCTCCGGTGCTGTGAATGTTTGTGAGCATCACCACGAACTGTTTCGTCAACCACCGCAGACCACGAAATTTAGGCACGGTCGGTTTCTCAGGATCGTTTGCAAATGGAGTCTGATAGGTACAACTTGGTTCATCCGCGCCTTTCGAGGTCGCCTTTCGGATATATACATCATGTCGATTGCAATATGCGATCATGTACTCATCAGATCCAGTTTGTATGATATCGACATCTTCAATCTCCTTATCAGACGTAAAGGAGGTTCTTGAAATTGGTAAAGACGTTGCAGATGTGTGAAAAAGCACAAGCTCAGTTCCCTTTTCCACACCATTTGTCACAGCTCCCAACTGGGTTTGGTTTGGGAACGGATTCGATAAGCGTGTAATCCGCTGGTATATGTCCTTGTTGGTTCCTGAAAACAATGCTACTCTCGAGATCTCAGTAATCTTCTCGCCGGATCTCGTGGTTGTATCCTTTTTGGCAGGCGATTTCCCCTTCCCTTTAGGAGCAGAGGCTGGCTCGATGCCAAATATTCTGAAATGCTCATTCTTCTCATTCTTCACACCCAGAGGGTTTGAATTCACACCTGCGAATAGTATCGTAGCTCTGCCCCTCTTCTGCCCAACAGCTATACTTGTGACATTATCCTCGCTCTTGGGTAGCTCGATTTCTGCTAGTCTTTCTAGCTTGTTTGGATCCGTGGTGTTCAATACGGTCTAGGAGCTTGTTAGGATGAGGACAAGAGTGCACCAGTGTCTTACTTACGATCTTATTCCCTACCCCATTGCTACCCGCGCCTCCACCCCCTGCAACTATCAGTCGCGATGAGTCAAGAGGATCAAAATCGCAAGCGTAGAGGGGGTATGACAACGTCTCTTTCGCGGTTGGGATTAAAGGTGCCATGGTCTGCACCTCCAGTATATAGGTAAGGTAGGGCGAATGGTCTGCAGAGATTATATGAATTCTCTTTGTAAAGAAGCAGGCTTGTGGAGGTAGGTGGAGATGTCTACCTGTCCTCGCTGTCCTGTCATAGATAGTAGAATGTAGAGGCTAGAGCTCGGTGATCCTTGGTACATGATTGGATGGACTCTAAAGACACGGGTCAGAGGCTGAGAGCTCGGAACCAAGCCCTTGGGATGCTTGAATTTCCCCATGCCGAGCGAGCAGGGGCCGAAAGATACTTCACAGTTTGTGGATGCATGTACACCATGAACAATTCTCCAATTCAATTCACTCATTCTCGCTTCCCCCCGCCAAGCAAGAAGTGGAGCTGTATTCCATATTTAAGATTTTCTAAAGCTGCTCTACTGGCCTAAAATTGCAGAGCTTGCAAAGGTAAGGTGAAAAGTCACTTCACTTCACATTACTTAAACGCGGTGATCTAAAATTGTACTGTTTTATTTATGAAGGTCTATCCGGTGCCAGCCACCATCTCCGATAGCCATCTAAAAACATAACCCTCATTCTGAGGTACTACGTAGACCACTATCAGTAATGCGCTCAGAAACCAAGAACTTGAGAATCTAGTCCACTATAGCCCAATAAAAAGCCGTCGCTCGTGACACATTTCATTCCTATTGATTCGTCACCGGCGCAGGTTTTCCAGTTGAAGAACAAATACCCATTTGCAATATAAAAAAACCCCCCCCAATGCGCCATATGTCATGTAGGTCATTATCTGAACCAACACGAGAAATGCAAATTAGACCTTAATCATAGCCGCCGCCTAGGTGAATATTCACAAAAGTGTGTGTCAGCTTTGTTTGTTGGCTTCTTATTTTCCATTTCTGCGGAAAGCCAGCAGATCGGCCAAGCTCTCGAGAGGGCAGCCATGCTTGAGAAACTCGTGTTGTAGAAGTTCTTGGGCTGAGGCTCTGCTTCTAATATCGACGCAAAGACAGACCGACAAGAAAGCCTTCAGCTCCTTACTGAGTTTCTCGGGCTTTTTCAGGCGAGGTGTTCCGTTGGTGGCAATTAGATACAGTGCCTTGAGCGGCTCCTCGTTAAGGTATGGTGGCTCGGACTCAATCATCTCAATAGCCATGATACCCAAGGACCAGATATCGACTTTAGGGCCGTACTCCTTCTGCTTGACAACCTCAGGGGCCATCCAGTAAGGTGTACCAACCATAGTAGCACGCTTTGACTTGGACTCTGTGAGCTTCGCACAAAATCCAAAATCGGCTTTGAGTTGTTAGTATGCCGTTTTTTAATCTTTCGAATGATACACTTACTGATTTTGACATTGCCACGAGCATCAAGAAGAACGTTGTCACTCTTGATATCACGGTGAATGATCTGCTGTTGGTGAAGATGGTCTAGGCCACGGCAAGTCTAGACAAATCGTTAACGTTTGGTGACCAGGCACGCGGGTTGAAAAGCTTACCTCGAGACATATGGTGGAAATCTGCTCCTCGGTAATGTTGTTGTTATTGTCAATGACATCTGTCAAAGCACCTCCCTCCATGTACTCCATAACGACCCATAGCTCTGTGAAGTTGTTGCGCAAGAAAGCGTCCAAGAAATTAACGATATTTTTGTGCTTGCTATCCTTCATGACCATAATCTCATTGACAATAAGCTCCTTCCGTGGTTGGTGCGCCAAATCCATTTGTTTGATTGCAACTTGAGCCTTACTACCTTGTTGTCGGATAACTTCTTGGGCGATAGGCGAGTATGGGTTCTCTTTGACCTTGGCCACATACACCGACCCAGAAGCACCCTGACCAATCTTCTTCTGCTTAGAGTAGGAGAGATTTGGGTCATCTTTCGAGACAGCTTCCTTTAGTTTTACCATAACCTCACTCTCAGTCAAAGTGGACATGCGTACATCATTCTTGCGCTCAGGTGGTGGCTTGGAAGTTAATGCCATTTCAGCGGCCTTGATTGCATCACTCTGGCCCCCACCTCCTGGAGGCTGTTTATTGGCAACATTGAGAGGTTTGACTTGATTAACGGGGGCGGGAAGACGGGATGCAGGCGGTTGCTGCTGTTGAGCAGTACGGACGACTGGCTGAGAGCCATTGGAGCCGTTTTGGTAACGTGGATCCTGGGGACGCTGACCATTTGGACTGTTTTGAGCAGGAGAACGACCCTGTTCACGAGATACAGAAGATGAGCTTTGTTGGCTGTTCATAGGGGGTCGGGCCTGATTGCTTGGGGTAGGAGCGGGTGGGGCTTGTCTTTGGGTTCGGAGAGATGCGGGGGCCTGTCCTTGTTGTGGTTGACGAACTCCTGGTGCAGGGGGAGCAGCTCTCGAAGGGTTATACCGATCGGTAGAAGATCCTCCTCCATATCCGCCAATCTCCTGTTGAGCCATAGTTGGCCGCGTTTTTGGAAGAGATGCATTGTAGGCCTCCATATCTCTCCGATTTTGCTCTTCCATTTCTCGTTGACGCTGCTGGTCAAGCTGCTTCTGCCGTTCACGTTCACGAGTTTCGGGGTCAACATAGTTGGAAGCCATTCGTTGCATCTGCTCACGTTGCTGCTGCTGCTGCTGAGAGTCGGGTGGGGTTGGTCGTCTAGGTGTATTCATTCCATTAGGAGAGGCATTTTGAGGTTGGCCATAGCTGTTGTTACGTTGTTGAATTGGTCGAGGTGGAGCAATACTGCTTCCTCCCCCATAACCCAATTGTTTATTCTGGTTTGATGTAACTGGTGGAGTTGGGGTTAAGCTAGGATATTGGTTGGGGTTTTGGGCTCTCTTGGTGATATCAGAATAAAATTCTAATACCTCGAAAACAGCTTGAGGATTGCGCTCGTAATCTTCCTTAGTAATTGCGGATGAGTTGAGTAACTTCGACCACTCGGGCGGCAAGCCAACGAACTCTCCCGTTTGGGGGTCGAATCCAACATGCACAGAGTGACTGAAATTAGTTGGGTTGCTAACACCTCCCATACCTGGGCATCGTGCGTAAATGAAGTCAATCCACTCGTACAAGTCATCATCACCCTTGACTTTGATCTGAAGGGTCTTGGAAAGACCATTTCCATCATCGTCTCCAGGGTTGTTAGACGATCCGTTCAGAGCGCGCTTAATTTCAAATATGGTTCCAGCGGCCTCAACACGGGAAACACCCAAAACATCCTTGAGAACTATCTGGTATGCGATTTTGCCTCCTTCGGTCTTGTGAAAATCGAGCGCTTCTTTTCGGAGAATGAGCCACTTTTGCTTCCATGGACTGATGAAATTCTTGCCCTCTTTCACACTTGCCCACCCTTCCTTGATGATCGCAACCCCTCCTTGACCATCCATCATATTAGTATTTTGCCGAGCCAGAGGAAGGGAAACGGTAGAGCCGGTGTAAGTAGACGTGGCGGTCCGAGTAATGGGGGATATGCTCATTTGCGACATGTTGCCAGGCAGATTAGCAGTGGAGGGGGTGAGCGCAAGTCGAGGGCGTTCAGTTGGAGGGCGAGGGGCTGGACCTGGATTCATGAACTGGCCTGGAGAGTATATACTACGAAGACATAACAATTAGCCAGTGCATATAGTTTAGGTGCATTTCGTTGTAGATATGCGATGACCTTATGAAAAATTGCTCAATTGTGAATGTGAATGTGAATGATCCTAGACAGTAACTGTTTGCGCCTGTGCAATTGTTCGCCTAACGCGAAGTGATTCAGGGGTTTCTCGGCCCCGTCAACAAGAAGAGGTTATTCCGTCTGGCTTGAATAAAATTGACGCTCACCTGTTCTGTGAAGCCATTTTGGCGAAAGCACAGGATTGAGATCGCCACTACTGGGCAGTCGTGCAGTTGAAAGAGAGGAAGGGGTATAGGCGACCTTTGCTCGTGGCGGGGTATTGGAGAAAAGGAGAAGAAAGAGCCAACTGTTTGGAAGCGTCTGGTTAGGTTCGTGTCAAAGATCTTCCAAACTGACAGGACATACACACTGATCTCGCTTTCCTTGGGTGCACAAGAAGGTCGACTCGTGAGGCTCGGGTTGGGCCGCCTAGGGAGCTTCACCGTGCCACCAGGGATGATACTCTTAAATGGTAGCACAGTAGCCAGTCGTACAGGTATTCTTCGGGGGAAATTCGTCAACCAAGGTTGCAATTGTTCAGAGCACCAGCCAGAGGCGTATTTGGGCAGTCTGAAGAGGGGGGCGTAGGATCAGGGTGGTTCTGTAGTTGTAATGTTTGTTGCGGTTGAGGCCCCGAAGGTGAAGTTGAAGTTGAAGTTGGAGAGTTGGATGTGGGGCACTTCTGGTGCTAGCGCCGATTGTGAGCGGCTGGGAACTTGGGAAGGCTGAACCTTTGGCGGCAACTTCAATGCGACAGCCAGCTCCGTGCAAGAGATGCTGATGTTCTGGTCTCAATCCTGAGATGGGCAAAGACAAAAGGATGTTGAAGAATTAGACTTTACAATTATACAGCACAAGTATTAGTACAATCAGTTGATGTTGCAGTGCCAGGAAGTCAAGGCTGCTCCTTTCTTTCAGTACGTACAGGGCCTTCCTTGCCGTGATCGCGAGCGCAATGAGAAGAAAAAGCTGGATGATATCAAAGCACAATGGCAGTGGCCAACCGAGGATATAGGCATTATTTATTCTGTACCCAGCAAAGAGATGAAATAGGCCTATACTCATCTACTTGATGCTTCTCCTCCCAGAATTTGCAACTGGCTTTTGACTCTCGATGCCTCATCGTGTATGGACCGTGTTTCAGCCTTGAAGAGATGCGAACCCCTATTATTGTCTGGGATCAATACTGCCCTTTGTGTTATTACCCGTCACATCGTCCGACTGGCTGGCTATATCGCGTGCCACCAAAGGAACCGCGAACCACTTGATCCTTTGTTTCATCTACAACTTCCATTACGTGCAGATGTTTCCAATCAACGGGGGTTCTGGCCACAGTCCTACATCTACAAACGCTATGAGGATTGATCCATATACCGTATACTTCTTTCTTGGGGTGTTCTAGCGCGCATCTTACTCGCTGTATTTGACAAGCATTCCAAATCAATCTCCTGAGTGGCTCTTTATCCTGTTTCTTCTGTCTGAAATAGGACACCGCTGTTCTTAGAGTGATCCAAAAATCACCGAACCTTGAGTTCTTAAAGTGAATATGGAGTAGAGTGATTGCCCCGCCTCAAAATCCTCTCTCTATCTAATAGTCATACTCACTAGGTCTATATTTCTTTACGAATGGCATTGAATGGGCCAGAAGGGTTGAATTTATTGACCTTCGACACGGTCTGTACAATGCTACTGTTCTAGAAGAATCTTGTTACTTTCTTGCCCGCACAAGTGTCCGCTTTTTGCCTAACATTTCCAACAGAAAAGGCTACACCTAAATACATCTAACATTTCCTTTTCTCATCTTGAAATCTGGTTGATGCATCTAACTCCATTTTAGAGATTCTTAGCGGATAGGAACGTCGGCTTCTTGGCCCTCGACTACATGAATATTAGTATAGGTGTAAGGCATATCAGAGGTGTTATGAGGTGATAAAAAAACATCAATGCTTACAGGCAGGAAGTTCTTTCTCAATATCAGCCCAAACTTTTGTGCCTTCTACCAGAGATTTGATAGCAGTCAAGATTTTGTCTGCATCGGCGCGCACTTGTTTTGTTGAGTCCCGGTCTCTTAGTGTGTATGTATCATCCGACACACTCTGGAAATCTACTGTAATACCAAGAGGAGTACCCAACTCATCATTTCGGCTGTATCTCTTACCGATCGATGCACCGGAGTCATCAATCTTGCTCGAGACACCAAGCAGGCGAAGTTTATGAGATACTTTCTTTAGTAGGGGTTTGAAGCTCTCGTGGTTGGAAAGGGGGACCAAAAGGACTTTGGTCGGTGCAACTATAGGTGGGAATGAAAGAACCTATTTATGATTAGCTTTATATTGTAAATTAGAGAAACGAATTGCTTACACCTCGGGTTTCTGCTTGCTCATCGGCACTTGTCCGGGTCCAGTAATTCTGCTCGAGTAGAGCGTATAGAATTCTACCAAGACCAAAAGAAGGTTCGATAACGTTGGGAGTATACTCTCGGGTGTTCTGAACTCTCGTCCGTTGCTCAAGGGCAACGATGAGATCCTTTGAAATCTCAACTTTTCCATCTACAACACCTTCCACATCAACGACGATCTTGCCATTTGCCTCGAGCTCCTTGGCAAGTGCTTCTCTCTTCTCCTGTGGAATGGCTTGCACAGCGGCTTCTACAGTCTTGCCATCCTTTTTGAAGAATGGGCCAAACTTCTTCTTGTCCAGCTCAATTACCCACTCTTTATGACTGATTGGGGTGTCTAAACGTTCTCGTACCATGAGAGGTGCCCCAGTCTTATTCGCATGGACCGTAAGATCATATGCACTTCTATCAGCACAACCTACACACTCAATCCACCCATAACTAGTTTGCAGCTCGGCATCCCAGCAGTCAGCGGCATAATGAGCCATCTCATTAGCCATATGTTGTCTGAATCTAACTTTAGATTGATCAACACCAATTTTAGCTAAGAACTGCTGAATACGTGCTAGAAAGTAACCTAGGGTTTCATTGTCTACAGTACCATCTGCGACTGCTTTGCCAATTGCCACTTTCGAGACATCAGTTTTACCTGCTAGCTGGGTATGACGATTCAAGAGGACAAGCTCTACATCCTTGACTTCGTCGAATCGTGTGTGCTTTTTGCCACCCTCAGGGTCAACATAATGCTCAATTTCGGCCATCAAAAACTCGCGGACGCGTATGAGACCAGCACGAGGTGAAATTTCATTTCTGAAAGACTTTCCAATTGATGCAGAAGCGAAGGGCATCTGTTGTTGATTGAATTCTAGAAGCTTTGCAAAGTTGAGGAACTGGCCTTGGGCAGTTTCTGGTCTGAGATAACCTGGCATGTTGCTGCTTGGGCCAATCGATGCTTGGAACATCAGGTTGAATTCCACAGGCGGTAAAGGCTCAGCACCAGTATCTGGGTTCTTCAATTCGTACTTCTTGATCAAACCACCAAGCTCCTCGCCGTTATAGTTGTCAATCTGTGATAGTCAGATGCACAATCCTTCTTTCTATTAAATCGGTACTCACCCTTGCAAGAACTTCCTCATATTCCTGGACAACAGCATCATCCAGCTTGACAGCCTCCACACCCTTAACTTTCCGCTTCTTCTTTTTGGGGTCAACCTCCTTCTCTTCTACCTTAACACCTCGGGCATCCTTGTCACCCTTCAATCTTGCTTCGAGAACCTGCTCTACGAAGTGATCCGCTCTCATGATATCACCATTCTTTGGGTCTTTGCACATCCAATCGGCAAATTTATCGACATGGCCACTTGTTTTGAGAACCTCAGCAGGAGTCAAAGCCGTGCAATCCACTTCTAGCATATCTTCCTCGAGGATAAAGTGTTTCCGCCATAAGTCGACGATGTTATTGAGAAGTGCACAGCCAGGAGGGCCATAGTCGTAGAGACCAGCAACACCGCCGTAAATTTCGAAAGAAGGAGTATAGAACATGCGGCGCCTTAGCATAGAATCGAGGGTTGGCCGGTCAAAGGGCTGGCCCTTCAAAGTTGTGGTCGCCATTTGGGCGGATGAAGCTCGAGTATTTATTTGGATTTGAAAGTTCGCCTTGGTACTTGTTGTGAAGCTTCGAAGTGTTAAACAGGGAGAAGTTTTATGATGCTTAAAAATTCGAGTGAAGGTGTGTATGAAGCTCATTCGATTGATATCCTCCAGTTCAGTAGACAAGACTCATCCGGGAGATAGAAGTTTTGGCACATTGTGACTCTAAATTCCAATGTGCAGCCTCGTGTCGTAGGTTTAGTGAAAGGTGGGGCGTGACGATAGAGACAGCCCCTCGATGCGGCCGCCTGACAAGAAAAAAGTTGAACTTCAAGGTTGGAGAGCCGCTGTATGATCTAGCAAAGCAACATCCACAGCAATGGTGTCAAAACGAGTCAAACCTTCAGCGAAAGCTGCACTGCCATTCAAGGTAGATAACAAATTCAAAAGAAAGGATCTTCACGTCAAGCAAAAGAAAGCTCGGGACAGCCTGCGACGTGATGAACGGTTCAAGAGAAAACGAGAGGAAGACCGAGATCCAGAGCTGAAGAGAGAACGGTTGGCCAAGAACATACCTCAGACAATCGAACGAAAGCGTGTATGGGACGATGTGGAAGGTGACGGGCTCAATGTTAGTGTGGATCTGGAACAATTGAAGAGGAGGCGCATAGAAGAGGAGGAGGCCGCAGAGCAGGAACCACTCGAGGAAGAGGAGGAGGATGATGTGGATAGTATGCTAGACTCAGAATCTGAGGGAGAATCGGACTCAGAAAGAAAGCGACGACCAAGGGCATCATCGAACGCGCCTTCTGTCGCAGCTTCCGTCGCATTTTCAACGACCAGTACAAAGCTTGACGACCTTACTCCAGCTTCTCTCTCTCTCAAATTCCCCCAGCTATTTTCAGACGAGGCACCTCCAACACCCAAAGTCCTGTTAACCACATCTCTCAACTCTACTCTCCATAACGAAGCCCACCTTCTTTGCTCTCTGTTCCCCAACAGCACATATATACCTCGCTCCGCCCATCGGTACGGCCATAAGTTCTCCCTTCGAGAGATCTCAAAGTTCGCAAGTAATCGAGAATACACATCCGTTGTCCTTTTGAAGGAGGATTCGAAAAAACCTACCGGGCTCACCATTGTCCACTTGCCCAACGGACCAACTTGCCATTTCTCCATCGCAAACTGGGTTGAGGGAAAGAAGCTACCCGGGCACGGAAATCCCACCAACCACTACCCTGAGCTGATTCTAAACAATTTCAGAACACCGCTGGGTCTGTTGACTGCAAGACTCTTCCTGACCTTATTCCCACCTCAGCCAGAGCTGCAGGGCCGGCAGGTGGTCACGCTGCACAACCAGCGTGATTATATATTTGTGAGGAAACATCGATATGTGTTCAGAGACAAGAAAGAGACGGAGAAGAGCGTGATAGGGCCAGACGGGAAGCCGGTCGAAGGTGTAGAAGGCATCCGCGCTGGATTGCAGGAATTAGGACCCAGATTTACGCTGAAATTACGGAGAGTGGACAAAGGAGTTGGTCGAGCGGGAAGCGAGGGTGACGATGCGGTACAATGGCAGTGGAAAGCTCACATGGAGAAACAGAGGACAAGGTTTAACTTGTAGATTTACACCATTTTTTGTGGTTATTTTCTACAGCTACTGTATTTGGAATATAGAAAAAATACCCCCGGGCTGCGAGGAGGCTACACAATTTGCCTGAATCCTTCTATTTTTACATTGTGATAAAGTGGTATCTTGATGATTTCTCTCTTTCTAGGAACTTTGTCCTTTCTCTACCCAAACCGGAACGCCAACGCTCCCAAAACAAAACAAAAAACGGCCGATATAAGCCAAAGACTAACCAAAATAGTAGTCACAAATTGAAAGAAAAGGAAAAGCGGTGTGTTTCTTCTTGTCGGAAAACCCCCTTTTCAGAAGAAAATAATGAAAATGGCTCACGCCGAGCAGTAGTCGTAGCTACTATAGCCACTGCCCTCGACCCATTCGGTCATCTTGTCCAGGTTGGTGGGGTCGATGTCGCGATTGCTCTTGAGGAAGATGGTTTCGTACGGGTGGACATTGGTGCCGAAGTAGGCGTGGTCGGTCAGCACGTCGCCGTTGCGCGACGAGTCGCACTCCTGCTCGTACTTCTCGGAGCTGTGGTAGGCGTTCATCATGACGTCCAGCTTGTAGCCGGCGGCCTTGATGACGGCCGACGAGCCGATTTCCGCGGACACGGCGCTGTTCCACCCGTCGAAGCAGCTGTTGATGCCCGGGTGCAGGTGCGGGAACATGTGCTCAGCGTTGGGGATGGGCGTTTCCGTCACTGCAGCGCTGACCTCTGGGCTGGGGAAGAGGAGCGCCTCGAGTCCGATGAGATCTGTCGCCCAGATCATGGACTGGACGTGGAAGATGGGCCAGCAGTTGGCTGTCATTCCGACGAGCTTTGGTTGAGAGTTAGCGCTGTGGTCTGGCCTCGTTCTCCTCCCGTGTCTTTTTATATGACGGTTGGAGGAGCGGATGAGGGGGGGGAAACATACCTTTACTTCGTCGGTGATCTTGTTGAGGTATCGATCACTCCAACATGATTCTGCCCAGTACGGCATGAACGGGCCTCGAATAGAAGAATTTAACATGATGAACTTCTTGTATTTCTTGTACAGATCATCCATGATTAAGACTTCGGCATAGGCGCCAAGATCGTAACATTCATTCTTGCGCTGCACAATCCGGATGTTATCGGCTGTTGGAATCAACGACGTATCTTTCGATTCCCCGTTGATGATGAATACGAAATCAGCAGCGTCATGGAGTCCATGGGCGACAAAGAAGTTCAGGTTTGTTCTGGCCGAATCGGTTTCCGAATATGCGTACAGAATGAGTGGTCTATCCTTGGCTGGAGCAGTGACAACCTCCGAAGGTGGTTGGATGGTTTCTACCACTGGAGCTGCTGGTGGTGCTGGAGCTGGTTTGGTAGCTGGATTTGGTACTGGGTCAGAAGATATCTTGGGTTGTTGGTTTTCTAATGGACGAATCGTCTCATCCTACGCAGAAGATTAATACTAGATACACAAGCGTGAATGGGAGTCAAGATCCAACCAACGTACGGTAACGAGAGACATCGACCGATGTAAATCCAAGGTCCATAACGTCCATATGATGATTAGAAATGTAAGAGCACCAACGAACGGCCCTTTCGGGTATGACTTGTTGTACGACATCTTGCTATAGAACAGCTTCCTCCAGATCCGACCAGCAACTTGTCGAAAGCGAATCACAGGAATAGTGAAGAAGAAGATTCCTCCTCTAGAGGAAATATCCCTAGGTCCTTCTTTGAGTTTAGTCTTTTACGGATTGCCTCGCGTCATCCCCACAGATAGATAAAAGATGGATACAGCTGGTACTAGCAACGCCTCGCGGGAAGTGTGGTGATGGGGAGACACCTAGAGCTGAGTGGTATCGGATACGACGAACAACCACAGATACCAAGGAACGGGATATTGGGAAAGGAAGTGCAGATAGACCCAAAAAGAGAGGGAAAGGAAGTGGAAAAGTTAAGAAAGTGAGAAAGGAAAGCAACGGGGGAGACATAGCCTTCTTCTGTATGTATATCTTACCTTAACAATCACACACAGGTGGGGAGGAGGGAGGAGGGAGGAGGGCACAGTCTGACCCCCGGGATCCTATGCGCAGATCCTCAGGATGACAGTGCGAAAAGCCACCCATCCCATTATTATTATCTCTTTGCCCCTGGTCCTTTTTCTATGGAATACTGTAATACGCTACTTCGTAAAAGGTTAAACAGTGGTCCGCTTTTAGCTTGACCTGTGTATTTTAGATTTTAGATTTTAGATTTTAGATTTTAGATTTTTCATTTTTCATTATATGTTACCAACGTAACATGATGTATGTGTTTGTGGTTTACTGTCCTTCCTTAGTAGTATACAAGTATAGATAGAGCGAGGTGAGTTCAGTTCAGTTCAGTTCAGTTTAGTTTATAGTCTAGTCTAGACCCCGGCCGCCCCCCAACGTGTAGTCGTGTACGCACGCAGGAAACTTGCAGCCCTGCGTAAATAGATGATATTAGATGATAATAGATCGGATTTTGGCTTACAGGATGCAGCAAGAGGCCGAGGAGAGAAAGGCAAGCCAGCCCGCCAGTCATAAATCAGTTGAGTGAAATTACATTCTCATTGCGACCATATCATTTTGGAAATCTTAGCTGAGCAGCGAGGCTTGGCCGAATGCGGTCTAGCACAGTACGAGGGCTTTTTTTAGCTTCGGCGGTACAGTAGCGGGTTACTCCCAGTTCCGTATCCACCTATTCTCCCACATGCTGCCAACCACCAACCGACATCCGACAATGGAGAATGGAAAATGGAAAATGGAGAATGGTACGATAGGAACGAACTACAAGTACGAACTACGAAGGTCCATTATTTCGAAGGTTACCACTCGAGCTACTGTGCACACTACTACGGTAAACTGTAAAACTGCACACTGATGCCGCGTACGTCAGCACCAATGATAAAAGAGGCGAAGCAACATCCGTGATTCGTTCGCCCCTGATACACGGGCGTCGTGGACGATACAGTAGGCATACTGTAGAGCACGATGTGACAGGTATAGATGGAGAGGGCAACGATGTTTCCAACCGGATTCCAACCGAATTCCAAACTCCAAATGCCGCAGGAGGGGCGTGGGGGGGAGATCTCGGTCGGTCAGCGTCTGCAAGTGCAATGTGCAATGTGCAATGTGCGATGTGCGACGTGCAAAGCTTACGAAAGCACCCATCTCTTTCTTGTCGAGAACGCGAATCCATGCATGTATGGTATGTGTCGGACGATTGAGGTGACATGACCAACAAGGCAGCAAATGCAATGCGATCAAACCGGCGGGGAAAAGCACCAGACGCACAGTACTCAAGGTATCTACAAGACAGAGATATACGACGCTCTAAGTCCAACTTTATAAACCCGACTATTCAGCCCTGGCTCCCCCAGCTACAACCGGAGCCGCGCGCCAGCCTGGAATCACCATTGATTTGGGAGTTTTCTACATTTTATTCCATCAGTACGGTTCACGGTCAAGGATATGGAACACCGAGCTTGTTGGATGGAGTGCGGCGCGAACAAGGAGAACAAGTCGCAGGGGGGGATGGATGCATTGGTGGATGAATATTGAATAAATACAGTAATAATGGATGAGGGTGGAGAGAGGGAGAATCAGAGCACACTCGTATTGGCGCCCGAAATGGCGAACTACTGGCGAAATAGTAAGAATGGGGACACGGACGGGTCACGAGAAAAATCAATAGCGAAAAGT
>Ga0247734_1001059_pt1 | contig 21869 bp, 28 predicted proteins | sample UWRJL103311B2_FD_180933 | JGI IMG/M metagenome (GOLD analysis project Ga0247734, IMG submission 180933) | Plant litter microbial communities from Arlington Agricultural Research Station in Wisconsin, United States - UWRJ-L103-311B-2 | ecosystem: Environmental > Terrestrial > Plant litter >... | reverse complement strand
GCGGCATCGAGGTGTTCAGCGACAACACCGTGGACCGCTACCGATCAAAGGAATGGACCCACCACCGATACACGATGAGGGAACTCTCAGAACTCGGTATTTAGGGATCCGCCGTCGCCGGACCTCACAGGTCCTGACGGCCACGACGTCGCGCGTCCCGTACCCCCACCGCGGAGACACGGCACCCGCCGAGTACCGCGTCGCATGGCGTGAACTGAATGTGTGAGTGCCGGACATGTAGTAGATGAAGGCACACCCGAGGAGAAGAATATGAACGACCGCGACAGACTCGACGGCTTGCTGGACGCATCTGCTCCGACCACTGCCCTTGTAGGTGCCGAGGTTCAGGCTGAGTTAGTTGCGATGACGCAGGCGGCCCGGAGTGCGTCACGGCGGCGAGTCAAGCGCCGAGTTCCAAGGTTGGCAGCTACGGGAGTCGCAGTCGCGTTCATGGTCGGAGGCGTCGGAGCGGCAGCTGCGATCTCGCCACCGAGTTGGGCTCCCTGGGCGCAGGAGCCAGGCCCCGCCTTCACCTTCAACCTGCCGAGCGGCGCGAGATGCAACTTCGAGCTGGTCGACGTCACCTCCAACGACCCCGCCCTCACGCAAGCTGTGAAGGATTACGTCAGCAAGACCAATCTTGTTGGCCTCGCCGACGTGGAAGGGGCGCTCCGCGCGAACCGGCTGGACGGGAACCAAGACAAGGCGTTCAACCTGGCCGTGGCATCGTCGGTATTCAAGATCGTGAACGAAGAGATGAAACGGCAAGGCTGGGACGTGGATGACGACTCCCTTGGCCTGTCCATGGGCGGGCAGGCTGACTGCCCAGGCGCGAAATCATGAACCGCTCCACGCAGACCCAGTCCGACCGCGCCGCCCACCTCACGCAGGTGATGAACACCGTCGCACCGGATCTTCTGGTCTACTTCGAACGGCGAGTCCCACCCGATGACGCACCTGATCTGGTCGCAGAGACGATGATGACGGCGTGGCGAAGGCATGCTGTGGCGCCTTCCGACGTCGTCGAGGCTCGGATGTGGTTGTTCGGTATCGCACGAAATGTGTTGAACAACGCGAACCGTGGCGCTCGCCGACGAACGAGACTCGCCGACCGGTTGCGAGAACTTCGTCAGGACTCAGACGACTTTGCACCTCCAGCCGACGTAGGCGCCGAGGTTCGAGACGCAATCGACCGCCTACCACCCGAATCGGCTGACCTGATCAGACTGGTGCACTGGGAAGGGATGACACTGGCGCAAGCCGCCGATGTTGTCGCGATCTCCGCGTCCACCGCGCAGCGCCGATATCTCTCTGCCAAGGCCGAGCTACGGGCAGCGCTCATGATCGAGACAACAGTCTCGTAGTGGGCGAATTCATGCCACCACGATCCAACGACGACCGAAATCTTGACCAGCAAACTACACGCGCCAAGGCCGCCGTGCCATACGCCAGGACGGCGTCATGACATCGCAGCATGTTGTGAACTTCGGTGACTCCGTGAGGCTGACGCGTATGCCTCCCGGACGGGCGGAGGGTCGCATCTGGCTTCACTTCGCTATCTCCGGAATCGGCTGGGACGATACTGGCGACCTCCCTGGTCCATCAAGTTGGCGCTGGCGTGACCACGTCACGGTCACAGGCGACAACGGACCCCTGGAATCCCGTGGTGGCGGAGAAGGAAGCGACGGAAGGCTAACCGTCTTACAGCGGGAGTTCGTTGATGACGGAAGCCGACAAGTCACCATTCGCTATCGGCATGAAGACACGTCGTACGGCGAGGAGACGATCGATTTACCGGAGTGGACGCTCCCCTCATCGCTGATGATCGAACGCAGGCAGCCTCGGCTGCGCGGCGAGTGCGACTAGCTCGAGTTCGGGAGGGGACGCCTCAACTGAGATCGATTTTTGGGCTCAGTCGTGATTCCTGCCGATTCAGAGACGTATGAGCTCGCCGTCAATTTCAACGACCGCGTCGAGGCCGCGCGGGGCTCTCTGGCGCGTGCGCAAGGTCGACAGCCGACAAGCGCGAACCAGGCACGAGTCGGTCCACCGGTAGGGGTACCGCAGAGCGTTCGACCCTCGGCTGACGCAGGGCCCCTCGACAAGATGCGGCAATGTCCCGCTAAACGAGCGGACTACGATGACGTCGCTCCGCTGCAGGCACTGATGCACCTCGCAGCCTGAATCTCTCTCGAGCACACGAGGGACATCCTGTCAGGTCGCCTGCTGGCCGGCCCCGGCCACGCTCAGCTGCGACCGAGCCAGACCCAGTGAAGTTGGTTTGCGCACCCTCGCCACCACGGCTGCTCACCGGGACGTCGCCGCTCTTCGCATCTCCAGTTGGTGACGCGGACTCCAAACCGTGCGCTCTCTACTTAGGCAGTTCGACGCGCGCCAGCCGTCCCTCGCTAGTGGGATACACGAGCACGGCAACACCATCAGGTGACTCCTCGACCCTGTGTTCATACTCAAATCGTTCGGTGTCTGGAGTCGGAAGTCCAGCGGCTACGATCAAGTCGAACCACCGGCCGTCACTCCGGTAAAGGCTGAGTCCGCTCGGTTCGACGACCGTCCCGAGCCGGACCAGAAACTGGGAATCTCCGCCGTCCGTCGCAATCCGGATCAAGGGAGTGGAGGCCGCAGCGTAAGCGGCCGTTCCAAGGACGATTGTCGCAACAGCGACGGCTACGACAACGACGGACGCTGCCACGACCCCCGCAAACCGCGCCAGCCCACGGTCCCGGCTAAGCAAGACCGGTAGTAGCGCCGCAGACAGGCAGCACATCGAGATCAGGTATGCCAAGGGGGTGAGTCCGAGAGTGGAGATTGAACCAACCATCAGCAATCTGCGCTCAAGAAGTACAACCAGTGAGGTGGCGACGAGGAAGAACACGACGCCGCTGCAGAACAACGATGTAGCCCACGCGGGGCGGCCACGAATCTGCAACGGTAACCCCATCTCAATCTTCCAATTCGTAGTCCGGCTTTGGCGCAGAGTCGACAACTTCGGTGTCGTCCGACAACGTTGTCTGACTTTCGAGTATCGCGACCGGGTTGTCGATGCCGACTAAAACGCTAAAAAGCATCACGCTCTTTTCGTCAAAGTTGACTGCCAAAGGATCGTCAGCGAGAACGAAGGCTGTTCCCGTCAGCGCGCCTACAGTGTTGGCGTCGGCCTAGCCGCGACTCCCGGCCGCGATACCGCTGCAACGGCAGTGAGTTGGAAGGCCCTGTCGACGCATTGAGCAAACGAGCCGACGGTTCTGGCTCCGCTCGCCAGCCACAGGACTCACAACGAGAAGTCTCGTGTCCAATAATCTGCGTAAGGCATTGTCCATCCAAATGCTGCATCCAAACTAGGGTGCGAATATGACTACACAGCCTACGTCCGCCCGATCCTTGACCGACGCAGAAGTTGAACTAGTCGAAATCGCGCGACGCACGATCGAATCAGCGACTGATGCTGGTCCCGGCGAGGATGGCATCCATACAATGGGTGCAGCAGTCCGCGCCGACGATGGACGGACCTTCGTCGGAGTGAACCTCTATCACTTCACAGGCGGTCCCTGCGCCGAGCTGGTAGCTCTGGGTGCTGCGCGCGCGGGTGGCGCGGCCAATGTGACGCACATCGTCGCCGTAGGAAATCATGGGCGAGGACCGATCGGACCGTGTGGTCGCGACAGGCAGATCCTCCTGGACTACTACGCGGGAATTCGGGTGATCATCCCGACTCGTGATGGTGTTAAAAGCGCGGCCATCCAGGATCTACTTCCGATGGCGACGAGTTGGTCGTTTGGAGAGGGCTCACAGATGGCCTAGAGCAGGATCCATAATCGACACGCTCGAGGACCGCTGCCGGCGGGACCCATTCACCAAGTTTTCGGCCTGCTCGAGCTCAATCAGGCCTGGTCGACGTCAGACCGCACGTCGTCGACGTACGGGCCGTACGCATTTGGCGCCGGGTGAGACCTCATGACCACCATCGCCTTCGATGCCATCACCGCTCAGCCGGGCGTGATTGACGTCTGGATCCGTGGCAGTCCACTCGTACCAGGCAGTCAAGTCAACCTCTCGTCAATGCTGTCGGGCATCTTTGTCACGATCACGCCTGGGTGACACTCGCAGCCGGCGAATGAAGCTCAGAGATCGCGGCGCAACGGGTATCCGCTCGGCCATCCATTCACAAAACGCGAGACTGATCGAGAAAATGTTCGCTCGCCCTCGGACGGTGGCAGCTCATCCGGACATGTAGAAGTCGTAAGCAAGATCATTCGAGGATGGAGGCGATCATGGACCAAGAGTTGGACGACCTCCTTCGTGCGTCTTCGCCGACCTTGGCGGAGCGGACCGACGATGTTCAACGTGACCTAGACCGTCTCGTCTCTGAAACGGAAACTGCTGTATCGCTACGCAAGCGCCGTGCTACCCGGCGTGTCGGACTTATTGGTCTGGCAGTCTCGAGCGTGCTTGGCCTTGGGGTGACGGCAAGCGCGGCGGGATTGGTCGACACACCATGGACCACCAACCCCGAGAAGCCATTTCCCTTTCCGGGGCCATTTCTGCACGCAGACGTCCTGCAGCATGTAGGGACGGACTGCAAGTACGTCTATGCGGCGAGCGACGTTAAGGATCCAAAGCACCCCGTAGGCAAGAATGACCGCTACAGGGCCCTGGAGCACGCCAGGCAATTCGTATTGGACTTCGACATCTCGACGATCTCAGTTCCTGACGCGGAGCGTCGATACCTGATCGAGTACTCGCGATGGGCTGCCTCCGCGGGCACACCACCGGACGTTCAGGTTCCCTCATCACAACTCACGCCCGACGGGTCACCCGACGACATCAGGACAGCGGCGGTGCAGATGGAAATGGATCGACGTCTGCAGGCAGATCTGAAGGCACGCGGTCTCTCCACCCATGCAGTCACTGTCATGGGAAGGCCCGAGTGCGAGAACTTCTATGATCCGCAAGATCTACATCCCGACGAGATTCTCCCGTGAAAGCACACGAGAGGGCTGCCTTCCGCGCGGCAATGCGGAACACGTCCAGCGACCTGCTCGCGTACTTTGAACGTCGGGTCCGATCTGCCGAGGATGCGGCGGACCTTCTGAGCGAGACGATGCTGCAAGCGTGGCGACGCGTCGATGCGTTCCCAGTTGGCGATGACACGCGCCAGAGGATGTGGCTGTTTACCATCGCCGCGAATGTCCTCGCCAATCACAGCCGGTCCAAGCGACGCAGGACCGCACTCGCGGATCGGCTTCGTTCCAGCGTGGCCGCAGCGTCCCCACATCCGGACTTCACGGAAGCCAACGCCGTAAGAGACGCGGTGCTTCGCCTTCACGATGCGCACCGGGAGCTCGTGATGCTCATCCACTGGGACGGGTTCACCATCTTGGAGGCTGCGCACGTTCTGGGCATGAACCCGTCAACGGCGCGCAGCCGTTACGCCGCAGCTCGTGATGTTCTTCGGCAAACACTAAAGGAGAGCGCGACACCTCATTCAGCAGATGACGGTGCTGCGGCGCCGCAAAGACGACGATGACTCCGCGAGCGGAGGACCGCCGACCAACTCTTCGCTGCTGGCCTGGCGACAGACAGTTCGGCCGTGGCGCTCGCGAACTTCGTGCTCTGCCTATTGCTGCATCCACTGTGGTCCTTCGAACTTCTTGGCGGGCGGCTGTCACGCATAGGGCTCCGCAAACATTTCTTAGTGAGGCCCAGTTGGTCTCAGGTGGAGAAAGGCCTCAACGATGAATGACCGCGAACTGCGGCACAACCCACGTCCACGCCGACAGCTGTCAGCCGCGAAGCGACTTGCAACGATCATGGCGATGACATCCGTCGCGGTGACGACCGCCTGCGGGTCTGACACAACCAAGGCTACGGAAGCATCAGCGAACGACACCTTCCAGACAGTCGATCCCGCCACGGCAACGAAGCTGAAGCTCGGCGACACCCTCCAAGTGGTTGCCGACCTGCCGCAGGAGCTCGACGGCGACCCCGTCCACTTCTCATCGTTCGCATCGAACGGCGAAGTGCTCGGTCACGTCACCCCCCGCGACACCGATCCGGGCAAACAAGGCCCTTCGGCGCAGTCGCGACCGGTGATCTACAACCTCGAGGCCCGGAAGTTCACGGTCCTCGATGATCGCGCCCGACCCCAGCCAACCTGGGTCGCTGACGTGGTCGGCAACGAACAGGCTGTCGTCTGGGTCGAAGGCCTGGACTACAACATCGCCCACAGCACGTTCACGATCTACGCCTACGATCGCCTGACACACAAGGTCGCGACGATCGGCGAGTTCGACGACCGGAGCGGCCAGATCGCCTACGGCAACGACCTGTCGATCAGGGACGCGACGGCCTACTTCAGCACCGCCACGTTCCCGACCAAGAAGGGCCAAGAGTCGGTGTACGCGATGCCGGTCGACGGCTCGACCGCACCCCTTGTACTGGTCGCCGGAGCGGAGCAGGTTCGGATCGACGGCAACACCTTGAGGTACTGGGTCAGGAACCCGAACGACGAGACCGAGTATCCGAAGCACTTCACCTACGACCTGACGACGGGCATGACCACCCCAGTCCCGGTCAACGCGCACGCCGGGGAAAACGGATTCTGCGGAGCCGAAGTCACCGATGCTTGGGAAATGTGGTGCACCGGACACACCATGCGCCCTGGCCCGGAGAAGCGGCGCAACCAAGCGCTGCTCACGATCAAGGAGGCATCGGGGCGGACGACCGAGTTCAAGCCGTTCCCTGTCGGCTCACTCAACTCACCCATCCCGCACAATGTCGTCAGCTTCGGCCGTTGGACAGGCATATCGGTGCCGACCGACGACGGCCAGCAGCGTGAGTTCCTGGTCGACCTCGACACCAAGGAGGTCGAAGTCTTCCCGAACAACACATCATTCGACGATACGAGTCCGGACCGCACCATGGTGCTGGTGAGCTCATTCGGGGGTGACCACGGTCGGCAGCGCATCGTCCAGGTTCCGACAAGCTGATGCGGCCAGCGAGCTCTTCGCGGTTCGGTGCCACGATCCGTTTGCGGTACGACATCGCGTGGTGAAGGAAGTGCCGTGGTGCCCACAGACGACCTCAGGCTGCTCAAGCTGACCGCTACGGGCGACGAGCCTTAGCTTGCCGACCTTACTGTCGTCGTCCTCAGCTTCGGCACCCTTCGTCACGTCCTCAGAGCACCAACGCTATGGACGCCGTCATCGATTCACTGCTTGATCGTTACCGGTGTTCGCTCGACAAGGGCCGCCGAAAGGTCGCCGGGTGATCTTCCATTGCGATTGCGCCATGCACGCAGTCTGGCAAGTCTATCGATCACCATCCGTCTCTGAACATTCGAGGCGGTCTTCTGCAAGGTGACTCAGGTCGAGTAGAGAGCCCGACTCTGAGACGGCTGGGAGGCACACCATGACCACGGCCACCAAGACCAAGCCGCCGAGGCCACCAGCCCCAAGGACGAGGAGGCCGCACCCGCCAAGCCGGAGCCCAAGACACTCAAGGAAGCCGCATTGCTCGGAGTCGTGAAACTTGCGGGAAAGCACAAGAACGGGACCTACGCAGCCGACCGTATCTCGTTCCGGGCACTACCCAACGCAAAGACGCCAAGGCCGTGGTTGCGCGGCGCGCCAAGGGCGAGACGATCAACGCCGTTGCCGAAGACCTCAAGTCGTCATCAACGTGGTCGAGGGCAAACTGCCGTAACGCTTCAGCACATCGACCGGGTTGGTCTACGCGGCTAGCCCGGTCGAGTGACGCCTACCTGTCCACCACTCGACCATGTGACGACGCAGCCAGTCCGTCTGACAGATGAGTGCGCCTAGCAATTCTTCGGCGTTGCAGTCGTCGTCCATCCGGAAACTCCAGCCGTACGATCCATCCTCGTACGGGACCTTGATCAGCACGAACGAGTCGACTGGCTTGGCACCTTCAGGCAGTCCGGCAATCGTTTTCCAGGGAGCACCTCACCGATCGGAAAATGCTGCTCTTCCCGAGGTTTGTCCATGACTACACGCTAGCCGCATCGCGCCTCCGCCCGCTGGAGACTTGCGATCCGGCTTTCGCGCGGGCACACCCCTGCTCAGCGTTCTACGTGGGCAAAGAAATCGGGTCAGGCCCCGAGGGCGACGAAGTGTGGGCTGGGGTCGCCTTAACCCGCGTACCTGATGCGTGTGCCCAGGCGCGTGTGTATCGGGTGGCGCAACGCCCACCGGATCCGCCAGCCGAGCGGTGGCGGGAAAGCGTCAGGCCCGTCGTCGTCGTACTCGTCGTTTCCGGATTCCTGAAACTTCAGTCCTTGCTTGCGCATCTCGGGCGGCCAAGTTTCGATGAAAGCAGCAAAGTCATCACGAGACAGCCGGTGCTCAACCGTCTCGATTACGCCGATGAAGATGGAGTTCCACACGGGCGCGTAGTCGTCCTCGCTGGTGTTCACCAGACCGGACTCCATGACATCGAGGAGCCTCGCGCACGCGTCCGTGTCTCCCGCCCGCCACGACCACAGCAGCAGATGAACCAAATCATCGTTGAGCTGCCAGACGAGTCTCTTTTCGTCGTGGTCTTTCACGAGTCGCTCGACAAGCGCACGCGCCTCGGGAACTGCGACTCGGACTTCCGTCACGTAATCCTCAACGCTTATCGCCATGCGTGGATGTTGCCACAGATCGCACATTGGACGCCGCTTCCCGCAGCTGACCGAGGCGGTCGTCGACGGGGCCACCGACGATGTGATCGAGGGGGTCGCCGTCTCCGTCGTGTTGGCGCTGGAGGCGACCCTCGACGACGTGCGGGACGCCGACGGGTTCCTTATCGGGACGTCCGCGAACTTCGGGTAGTTGGCAACTAAAGAGCCCTCAAGGTGAGAAAGCCCCCGCTCACCATGGGCGGGGGGCTCACAGCGCTCCAAGGGTTGACGCAGGAGGTGCGCTCTTCAGGTGTCATGGCAGTCGTGGAACCGCTCGGCCTGAAGGTGATGCCCTCGTGCAGGCTGCCCGACTAAAAGCCACCTGCACGAGGTTGAGCACACGACTAGGAGGCCTCACATCAAGTATCGGCAGATACTGCGTCAGCCAGCGCTATGCGATGCCAGCCCTTAAGGATCACGAGTTCCACGAGGCTCCAGCCGTACAACGATCCGGGCGCTTCGGAGAAGTTGCCCGCCTCGGTCTGCTTGGCGGCGCTCGGGTTGAAGACGGACCGCGCCGCTTCTGACGATCACGGCGGCGATGTCCTGTTCAACAGTTGGGTTCGAGTCCTCGTCCATCCCGAATCCTCGGCGGCGCGTGTAGGACAGTGCCAGTGTCGCTGCCTGCGCTGCGTGAATGTCGGCCTGCGCCACGAGATAAGCCTCTACGGACCATCCGAGGAACGTCAGGACCTCAGCGCCGCCGTGGATTGGGATCACGCTGCTGTGACGCCTCGGAGGATGACGACAGCCTCGGCGTTCAGCGCGCCGATGTCGGCCCGAGAGTATCGGCAGGACTGCGTCATAATGTCCGCATGCGAAGAGTCGTCGCGGCGCTGGTCTCTCTCATCGCACTAGTTGTTGCAGTCGTTCTGTACTTCAGCGTGGGCTGGGATCGCATGGCGTCGTATTGCGGCTCGCCCAGCGGCTTCCAATCCGCGATTCCACCGGAGACCGACTCGGCATCGGTTACCTACTCGTGGCGTTGGGCTGAAGGCTTTACATGCACGTACACGACCAACACGATCGACACGACGCGCTCGTCGTACTGGTTCTGACGGCTTCGCTTGATCCACGGGCCTTCTTAGCCCGTCGCCCGTCGCTTGTTCGCCTCGTACTCAGTTCCCCTCAAGATCTACTGGCTCACCGCCCGAGGGGTTGCCCTGCTCGGGCTCCTAGGGACGATCTCCTCAGCATGGATCGCTTCCTATGTCGCAAAAGAGACCAACAAGAATCACGCGGCGCAAATCGAGAAGCAACAAGGGCCACGACTTCGGGTGCTCCTTCGTCAACTCGTTGGTGATCGAGCGCGGTACCGCTGGTCGCATGGTGTGAGGTCCGCTGCTCTGGATGAGACCGCCACTCAGGTGGCGCAGTCACAGAGGGGAAACGCAAAGGGCTTGCCGGTCGAAGAGTCAAGTGAGAGCTTCTACTCATGCTCGCTCTTCTGCTGCTTCGGATCGCCAACTTCCGAACGCGGCCGGGAACTGCCACCTTCCTTTGGCCTACAACTGGTTTCGGTCTCGGTGCCATCTACGCTGCCCTAGACCTCGGAGTCGCGCGGTGGGTCGCCATCGCCGTCACAATCGCGTTCGTGGCGGAGGAAGTCATTATGGTTCTTCGGTCACGGAGAAACCTAGCGTCTACTCTTCGCTAGATATGGCGGGCCTTCGCGGGCCACCCGACCCCAGTCACGACTTCGGGAGCTTCTTCGTCAACTCGTCGATGAACGAGCGCGGTACCGCCGATCGTTAGTCGTTGACGCCTTCTCCTCTCGACGAGGCTGCGCGCACGGTGGCGGGTGCATCGACTCACATGACGACTCGCGAGATTCTTCGTCAGACAGTGGGGAGTGTACGCCGCAAATTTCGGACCCTCTGTATCGTTCGTCCGGTCAGCAGTACGAATGACGTGCCGAACAACGCAAGACCTACTCGTGACAAGCGTGTCGGCCCGGCGTGAAAGTTCTCCTGCCGCCCATCGAGCGACATCGAGCACGTAATGCGCTGCGTCATCACATTTACGGTGAATTTTGCTTGCGCGTTCTCAGTGAATCCCGCATCGAAGGCGCGCGATTGAACATCTCGATACATGTCGATGTTCTGGCCACTACCGCGACACATCCCGCCATCCTCGGCGGTGTTCAGGTATGCGCCAGGAAGAAACCACATTGCGGCTCCCGAGATAGCGCCAACCACGGCCAACTTCCACGGTAGCCAGGTCAGCCATACATTCGCGAGAGCAGCCATCCCATTGAGACTAGCCGTCTTTATGGACGTGGGTGACACGTAGGGCTACTGGCTACGACGGCAAGGTCCTGCTGAAACTTCGGCGCTTCTTGGTCAACTCGACAGTGATCGAGCGAGGTACCGACGATCGCTCAGGCGTTCATGTCTGCTTCTTTTGATGAGGCTGCTCGACAGATGGCGTGATCGCACGTCTACGGTCAATCGCTCTTCGCGGGTTCCGGACCATCCTGCTTGCGAACATCCGACCAGCCTCATCCATGTTCGCGGGTTGTACGTCGCGATCGCTCAAGGCACGGCAGAATTCGTCGGTAGCGCCCGAAGAAGGAGTATGTACGGATGACATGCCGTGACGACGAGTCTCCCGCCCATCTGAGCGAACTACCCGACAGCAGTTGGTCCACTCAATGGAGCGACGGCTGGGCACATCCCGCACTCGATGAAGTGGGAATGGGCCTCGAGGATACTTTCGTCCTGAAGCGGGTCGAGATCGAATTCAGCGAAGTCAGCCGAGCCACTTTCGAGATCCTCGATGATCTAGGTCGAGTCTGGACGGTCGAGTTCGGTGAACTAGTGAACTTTGAAGTGGAAGATCGCGTCCTACCCGCGGGCGGCTCGGAGGACAATGTGCTTAGCCAAGGCACCAATCCTGCCTCGATCATGTTCCAGGGGATCATCTACAACCCCGAGCATTCGCTGAGTGATCAAGCGGTGAAATACAGCGTGTCGACCCTCGCCAGCACGATTACCTTCGTTGGTCGATTAAGAACTGCGAATTTGCGAGGCTAAGTCCTGATTAGCTCCGAGATTGCCAAAGGCGCCGCAGGTGCGTTACCACAGGTGTTCCCAGGCCGTGAGCGACCAGCGCACGGTCGCCCGCGATCGTGACTGCGGTTCCCCAGCTGTGGATCAAGCGCGGCCATATGTAGGTCAGCGCTAAGACGATGGCCACGGCGATCGCGGCCGCGGGACCTGCCAGCGCATCACAGTCCATACATCTGTGACGCACTGCCAGATCGCGACGCCAAGGACGACCGCGCGGATCCTCCATGCACGTCCAAGCACTCCCCACAGCGGCCGTTGCGGGGCGGGCAGTCACAGTCCCGTGAGCAACCGCTGCGACTGCCTCGCGCGTGGTCACCTGAGAGGCGACGATCGCGGTGACAAATTCGTGCGACAGCAGAACCGAACGTCGTCCTCGATCGGCGGCGAATTGCGTGCCTGGTCGACGAGAGGCGTACAGGTCGACCACCGGTGGACCAACCTCGAGCTGACACAGACCGGTCACCACGGCACTCAGCCCTGTGGCCTCCACACGCGTCAGGCTCCGAGCACCGAACAGGAACCGGACGGCGACAGATTCTCCGACGCCGGCAACCAAGAGCGCTGCCATAATTAGTCCGCCGTAGAACAGGCAGCTACCTGCCCAGTCGGGCAGCGCCGGCGAGATCGCGACGACGAGCAAAGTGCTAATCAGCAACGGCAGTGCGACACAGGCGAACAGCAGACTGGCCAGACGCCAGCTGCGACGCCTCGTAATGGGAACGGTCGCAACCGCTTCGCTGATGATCCGGTTGCTTTTGCTCATGGCTACCTCCAAGACCCGTTGATGGTTTCGGCTCGCTTTCAACCTGTGTGGCCTCTGAACACCGGCACCCGAGCCTTCTGGTCCTGGAGTCTGACGCCGGCCAGCGACACAACGATCATCCACAGGCGGGCGCCGGGTCACCGGCTATGCCCATCTGCTGCAGCGGGGCTGGCAGCGGCGCTAGTGATCCCGCCTAACTGGTGGGAGCCATCACACTGCGACAAGGAGCCACTATGAGCACCACATCTTCTGCACCATCGCCCCGGTTCACCCAGGCCGTCGCCCACACGCTCGGCGTGCTCACGACAGTAAGCGGCGAGCTTTCTCGTCAGCGCAGGAATTCCGTGGTCAACCCAGACCCGCATGGGTTGCTGCACCTGGAAGGCCTGGTCATCTTGGCCTCCTATCGCGGCCGCCACTTCGCCGGCAACACCAATGACCAGCTGGGGGCCGCCGAAGATCAACAACGCGATCTTTACCAGGCGCTCAGCGCCGTGCATGAGGAACTAGCAAACTCAGTCACAGGACTCGAACCCCGCGAATTGCTCGAATTCGTCGACGAGGTCGGCGCCATCTGCCAGGGGGTGCGTCGCCATGTCCAAGACCACTGAGCAGCTCGCCCTCGCCCGGCGCCTGGCCTTCCGCGCCCAGCACACCAGCGCCTTCGACGCGGCCGCGCTCGTGCGCGCCTGGCCACCTCTCGCGGAGGCTGCGCTGTCGGTTCACCGAAGCGTCGCAGGAGAGCAGGACGTAGATCGAACCATCGAACGGATCGCCTGGGATGCCCGAGCACTGACTTCAGCTATGGAGCGTCCTGCGTGGCCAACTCTTGGAGATCGCGACGCTGCGCTACTCCAGGTGACCCGGGCATTGAAGCGAGGCACGGAGCTCGCAACCAAGACCTCGGCACCGGCCGACGAAGCCCAGTTCGCCGGCCGGCTGGTGATCAGCACGCTCTGGTCGACCGCCCAGCTGGTTTCTCAGTCGTTGAGCGATCACGCCTTCGATCTGCGCAGCAGCAACGACTCCTCGGCGCCACGCGAACTATTGGTAGTCAAGGACCTGTTCAAGCGATTCGAGGCTGTGCAGCAGTTGGCCTCCGCCGCACTCGGGACGCCCCAGGACTACAGGCCCGAACCGTCAAAGCCCGTTATGCAACTGCGACAGGCGATAGCTGTGTGGGACGTAGAAGCTCATCGAGCGTTGCTCGGTGATCGGTCGACGGCTGTCTTGCACGTGATGTCCCACCTCGAGGCCGATTCGGTCAAAGCTCTCGAGCACCTTGTAGGACAGGCTGCGGGTACCGGCGTCATCGACCAGGTGACGGCGGGTCGGCTCAGTCCCATCCTGAGCGACTCGTCAATGTCATGGACGCGATTGCGTGACGTTGCAGCCGACCTCTCCTTCAGTTCCGTTCCCCCCGCCATGCCATTCATCCAGGCTGGTAAAAACCTCCAGCAGCAGCTCAGGGGCGCGGCGACGGGCTCCGCCTCAGACGACCACGCACAGATCCTCGTTGCGTTGTCCGGACACCTCGCGTCCAGTGTCACGATCGCGGCCGCCACACGCGAGCTCATCACCAGCGGCGAGTTGCGTGCCCCAGCCCAAGCCGTGGCACGCGTCTTCGCAGACCACTACCGCGGCCGACAGCATCCCCCGGTCGATGCTGTAGCCATTCATCGGCGGCTGACGATCCCGCTCAATCTCGACGCACGAAACCTCCTCGGCGACCTAGCAGACCGGGTCTTCGTGGACGCTCACGAGGCCGTCAACCGCTCCGCCGGTCTCGACGCCTTGTACCGGTCCCCCAGCCCCGGACATCAAGCAATGCGACCCGATCAACACGGGATCCAGCGTCCGAGGACCCCCGTCGCTATGCAACAACCGGCCACCCCATCCGGGCCGGCTCGCTGACAGATCTGCCGGCTACAGCCCGGGCCGGGGTCAGATGAGATGGAGGCGACGGCCGCACCCCCCCCATGCGCGGGTTCGGCATCAACGCGGACCGGTACTCCTACGCCGGCGCCAATCCGATTAACTTGACCGACCCCACTGGCGAGAATCACCCTCTCACCAAATGCGAGGACCGTTACAGTTCGTACGCCTAGGTCTACTGCAAGGTGCCCCAAGGGGGTCAGGGCTCCGTCAAATACGCCGCCTCCAAACTAGTTATTCTCGGGGGCTACATCGCCGGCGGATACGCTTTCGTGACCGTCACTAGAGCGAGATACTAGACCCGCTGACGATGCTCGATTTTACCGGGTCCGCGCCTGGTGCCACGTCCTCCAGTATGACCGTGACCCAATGACCGCTCCTGTAAGGAGTGCGCCCCAGATCAGTGCGAACTTGACCTGACCTGTTACAGCGAATGCAATGGTCGCGTATAGCGCCACTAGCCCAAATACGAGTGCGACAAAGAATAGGATCTTCCCTAGTGCTGGTGTCATCTACATGCTCCGTTGGTGGTGTAGAACGAGGAGTCCGGCTTCACTCGTAGCGTCGCCTGTACGTGTAGTCGGCTAAGACGACTGTGGCACGTCTGGGATGTCTCCGCCTCGCCCCTTCTTGACAGCGATGGCACCTGCGACACAGCCCCCTCCGAAGAGCACATCTCCCGCTGCTTGGCCCACAGCGTATCCGCCGAACGGTCCCACGACCGTGCTTGCTGCGAGTCCTATAGCTCCCGCGCCCACGACCTGCACATTCGCCGACGAAGATTCCTTCGCCACGTACGTCGCGGACGACCCGTCCACCTCGGGAGCAGCGAGGCCACCGTCGAACCGCATCCCTACCGACTGCCCCTTGCCAAACTCATATGTCGCCAAGTCCCCGGAACCATCTCCCGAAAGCGAGACCGAGCCCGATGCGACCTTTGGCTCCAGCCGATCGCCACGGTCAACCAGCGTCGTGTCGATGAGTGCGAGCTTGCCGTTCTGGTCCTTCGCTCGGATCGGCGACTGCGCAATCTCCCGACTGAGAGATCCGTCTGGGTTCGCCCACACCGTCTCCGTGGTCGAACGATCCGCAACAACCTCGACCGACTTCTTCGAAGTTTGCGCCTTCTCCAAAGCGACCGCCTCGTCCGACGCGGACCCTTCCGACGTGTTCTTGTTCGACGCCGACGTCAGCACGGGCCGGTCGTCGCTGCCATCCTCGCCCGCAGCCACGACGGGCGCCGCGACGAAAGCGGACAACACGAGAGCCAGCGACAACGCAGCTACAACGGCAGATGACGACGTGAAACCGATCGCATGCGGCACCCCGAAATTTCGCACTCCCCGCGACCAGCCGCAAGGATCCAACACACCTCGGCCACTGCTTGACCAAGATCGATATCGGTATAAGACACCCTGCTACATCGGTTGCGCAGCGAAACCACAGAAATAGTTACAGATCGTCGCTCGCACGTCAGCGATGACAGTGACGGACGACCCGTCTCCTGCTCGAGCAGGAGCATCCGCCTATCGGCAACGTCTTCGCGGGCGCCCCGGACCGGCGGACCGCCGGCTGGGAGTGATCGGCCCTGCACACAGTGATGTCCTGGCCTCTCCCCCGCTGTCTATCTCGATGCCGCCGATGTATCAGATCTTCACCGAGGCTCACGATCACCCAATGCACGAGAGCTGATGGGTACAAGGTCGATCCAGATGTACTGCTCAGGCAGGTTGGTCAATCTGCTGATGAGTCGGACGGTCCCGATCGCGGTCGGCGAAGTCCACGCAAGTAGTCCACAAATAATCCGGCGATTACTGCTGCCTCTACGAAATGCATCGCGTCGGGCTGTCTGGGCTTACGGGCAGTCATGGAGCTTCCAAGGCGTCAGCTTCCCTAGCCAGCGCACAGGCGGAGCGGTGGGCGATCACCACCTGATCCTCGCCCGCCCAGTAGCGGCCGTGCCCACGTCCACTGATCGCGCCGAGCGACTATAGGCATTCCGAGCCAGGCACCAGAACGACCTTGCTAGCGAAGCGGTCGCGGACCGCTTCGCTAGCCACGGCCGCCTGTAGCCGCTCGCGCGCCTCAGTCCGCACCCTCGGCACCCTCGTTGCCATCGGACGCGGCATGCACCAGGCGCTTGACCTCTGCAGCTGACACGTCGCCGGCCCACTCGCACGCTTCCGCGACCGTCAGTCCCTCGTCACCTGTCAGTGCCGCGAGCGCCCGACCCGCCTCGACCTCGTGCCGCCTGACCGCCTCGTCACGAGCCGCCAGAGCGACCGCGACTTTCACGCCGAGTGCCGAACGCCGCTTCTCGGCCTCGGCCCGCTCCTGTCGCCGTTTTGCCTGCGCATCGAGCGCCTGACGCCTTGCGACCTGCCTGATCGACTGTCCCACTGCAATCGCCTCCTGATCTTGGACTACTTCACACCCCAAGGCCCCATTCCCTCCTCCAAGGGCCACCACGACTCAAGGAATTCGACCCATTCCCGAAATCCTCACAGTGACCACCGACGTTCCCCCTCCAGAAACCCCAACCCTGAACATCCACACACCTCTTGCATTCTCGGTAGTTGAAATGTGAACCAGTGGCCACCGAGGAGGTCGGCGGCGGCCTTATATATAGGTGACGATGTCTCTGCACAAGCTGACTGCCGGGTCGGGGTATGACTACCTGACCCGGCAGGTCGCTGCTCAGGACGCGACCGAGAAGGGTCATACGTCGCTGGCGTCGTACTACACCGAGAAGGGCGAAACGCCCGGCACTTGGGTCGGCTCGGGCCTGGCCGGCATCGAGGGCATCGACGCCGGTGACGTGGTCACCGCTGAGCAGATGAAGGCGCTGTTCGCGTACGGATTCCACCCGCTGTCCGAGCAGCGCATCACCCAGCTCGGCAAGGTCGGATCCGCGGCAAGTATCAAGCAGGCCCAACGGCTCGGGACGCCGTTCAAGGTCTACGAGGCGGACGTCTCGAGCTACCAGATCGATGTCGCCAGAAGGATCGAAGACCTCAACATCGACGCGGGTAGGCCCCGCGGAACGGCAGTCGACCTCGAGGACCGCGCCAGGATCCGCACCGAAGTCGCCCGGGAGTACTTCCGCAACGAGAACGGGCGCGAGCCCAAGGACGCCCGCGAGCTCGCCGCCACCGTGGCCAAGCACAGCCGTCCCAAGACGACCGCGGTGGCTGGTTACGACCTGACATTCTCGCCGGTCAAGAGCGTGTCGAGTCTCTGGGCGATCGCCGATCGGCAGACCGCAGCCACCATCGAGCTGGCGCACAACGCGGCCGTCAGGGACGCACTGGCGTTCCTGGAGAAGAAGGCCCTTTTCACCCGTGAGGGCACCGACGGTGCACGTCAGGTCAACGTGACCGGGTTGGTCGCCACCGCCTTCACCCACCGTGACTCGCGCGCCAGCGACCCGGATCTGCACACGCACGTCGCGATCGCGAACAAGGTCCAGACTCTGGGTGGCAAGTGGTTGGCGATCGACGGTCGGGTCCTGTTCAAGGCCACTGTCGTGGCGTCGGAGACCTACAACACGGCGCTGGAGAAGCACTTGAGCGCGTCGCTGGGGGTGCGGTTCGCTGAGCGCAACGGCGGCGATCCTCGCAAGCGTCCGGTGCGCGAGATCCTCGGTGTCGACCCCGTCCTGAACGAACGGTGGTCATCGCGCCGCGCCAGCATCGAGACGCGCCGCGCTGAGCTGGCCACCTACTTTCAACGGTTACATGGTCGTCCTCCGACTCCGGTCGAGGCGATGCAGCTCGCGCAGCAAGCGACGCTGGAGACCCGAGAGGCCAAACACGAACCCCGATCGTTGGCCGAACAACGTGAGACGTGGCGCGCTCAGGCCGCCGACACCCTCGGCAGCGAGTCGGCAGTCGATCAGATGGTTCGCGGCGCGCGTGGCAGGTCCGAATCGCCCGGCCAGAAAGTCACCACTAGCTGGGTAGCCAGCTGCGCCACCGACGTCGTGGCCGAGGTGGAACAACGCCGTTCCACCTGGCAGGTCTGGCATGTTCGTGCCGAAGCTCAGCGCCAGGTGCGCGGCGCCGACATACCTGCCGACCAGGTCGACGCCGTGGTTAACCACATCGTCGATGCCGCTCTGGAGCGATCCGTCTCGCTGGTCAGCGACCGTGACGGCATCACCGAACCCGCGCCGCTACGCCGGATCGACGGGTCCAGCGTCTATCACGTAGCGGGCAGCGAGATGTTCACCAGCACATCGATCCTGCAAGCCGAACAGAGGATCGTCGCCGCAGCCGGCCAGTTCAACGGTCGCCGCATCGCACCAGAAACCGTCGACGTCTGCCTGCTGGAGAGCGCAGCTAACGGTGTCGAGCTCAACGCCGGCCAGGCCGCACTGGTGCGCGGCATGGCCACCAGTGGAGCACGTATCCAGCTCGGCATCGCCGCCGCGGGCACCGGCAAGACCACCGCGATGAGCGTGCTCACCCGGGCGTGGGAAGAGTCCGGCGGCAACGTCGTGGGACTGGCCCCCTCAGCTGCCGCCGCTGCAGCGTTGCGCGACCAGACAGGCGCCACGACCGACACCCTGGCCAAGCTGACTCACGCCATCACCCAAGGCGACCTGAGCCAGGTACCCGGCCACATGGACAGCGGCACCCTGGTGCTGATCGACGAAGCCGGGATGGCCGACACCCTGACCCTGGACACGGCGATCGAGTTCATCGTGAGCCGCGGCGCCTCGGTCAGATTGATCGGTGACGACCAGCAGCTCGCAGCTATCGGCGCCGGCGGCGTACTGCGTGACATCGACACCCAGCACGGCTCGTTGCGACTCAGCGAGTTGATGCGATTCGCCGACCCTGCCGAGGGTGCAGCCACCCTCGCGCTACGTGCCGGCCTGCCCGAAGCCATCGGCTATTACCTGGACAACGACCGGGTCCACGTCGGCGACCTGACCACCTTGACCGACGCCGTCCTCACCTGCTGGCAGACCGATCGCAATCAAGGCCGCGACTCGATCATGCTGGCCCCGACCCGCGATCTGGTCCAAGAGCTGAACGCTCGCGCACGCGCCGCGCGCCTCCTGACCGATGGCCACAGCGGTCCGGCGGCACGCCTGGCCGACGGCAACGACGCGTCCGCCGGAGACGTCATCATCACCCGCAACAACAACCGGCGACTGCGCGTTTCTGCCACCGACTGGGTCAAGAACGGCGACCGGTGGCACGTGGTCTCCGTCGACGACGGCCGCCTGAACGTCACGCACGCCGAGAGCGGGCTGCGCGTGGTCCTGCCAGCCGACTACGTCGCTGCGCACACCGAGCTCGGGTACGCCTCCACCGTCCACACCGCCCAGGGTGTCTCCGTCGACACCATGCACGGGCTGGCCACCGGTGAGGAAAGCCGCCAGCAGTTCTACACGATGATGACCAGAGGTCGCCACGGCAACGACGTCTACCTGGTGACCTCCAGCGACGGCGACCCGCACAACCTCATCCGCCCCGAAACGATCAGCCCGCCCACCGCGACCGACATCTTGGAGGGCATCCTCGCGCGCGACGGCTCCCCATCGTCGGCGACCACCGTGGCACGCGAAGCGACCAGTCCCGCGACGCAGCTCCACCAAGCCGCAGCACGCTACATCGACGCCCTCTACACGGTGGCGGAGAAGTTCGTGGGCGCCAATCGGGTCGCCCAGCTGGAGCAGGTCGCGGAAGACCTGGTGCCTGGAATTAGCGACGAACCCGCATGGCCCGTGCTGCGGGCACACCTCGTCCTGGTCCAAGCACACGGACGTGACGCTGCCCGCGACCTGACCACCGCGGTGTCCGAGCGCGAGCTCGATGGTGTCGTGGACCGGGCCGCGATCCTGGATTGGCGACTGGATCCGACCGGGTTGCGCGGCGCAGCGCCCGGGCCGTTGCCCTGGATGCCGGCAGTGCCCCAGACCCTCGCACAGGATCCGGTGTGGGGTCCGTATCTGACATCACGAGCAGACCGGGTGGTGGATCTGGCGGCCCAGGTTCGCACCACCGCCGCCACCGACGAATGCCCCTCTTGGGCGCGGCAAGGAGCAGCGCGACCTTCCGAGGATGTCCTGTCCGACATCGCGGTGTGGCGAGCAGCCAACGGCGTCGACGACAGCGACCGGCGACCCACCGGCGCCCCGCAGATGCAGAAGGCCCCCGCCGTCCACCAACGCCGATTGGGCGACCGGATCAACGCCGGCAAGGCACCCGCGCTGGCCGAATGGGGACCCGCCATCGACCGGCTGCACCCGCGCCGCGACTCCTTCACACCCCTGCTGGCCGAGCGACTCGCAGCCCTGACCCGCTCCGGCGTCGACGCCGCGCAACTGTTCCACCAAGCCGCCGACCAAGGCCCCCTGCCAGACGATCACGTGGCCGCGGCGATGTGGTGGAGGATCAGCCGACACGTCTCCCCCTCGGTCGCGACCGAAGCCGGTGCGCATGACGGCCCCATCACCGCAGCCTGGTCAGATCTGCTCGTCGACACCCTCGGACCCGACAGAGCCAATCAGGTCACCGCTAGCCCGTGGTGGCCAACTCTGGTCGCCTCAGTCGATCACGCGACCCAGCGCGGCTGGGCCATGTCGGACCTGCTGGACCTGGCTACCTCCATTGACTTCGACGACGTCGACCCCGCCCAGGCGATGGTGTGGCGCATCGGCCTGGTCACCGACCCGCCTCCCGAGGACGAGGACGATCCCTACATCTACGACCCACCGCCAGAGGACTTCGACCAGGCCGCACCCGTCCCCACCGAGGTGGACGATCCGGCAGAGACCGACGTCGTCGACGCGTTCGCTCGAGCAGCGTTCGCACGTGATCTGCTCGACCCGCTTGAGACGACCGACAGTGACATCGCCCGGGTGCTCGAGCACGCCCACCAGTGGGACCACTCCCCCATTGGTGGCGACCGCATCCTGCAGATCAACGCCTTGGCCGCGACCTACTACGAAGCTCACTTGGACGGCTCCTGGGCGCAAGCGCACCTGCATCAGCGGCTGCGCCATGACATCACCGGCGACGAACGTTTCCGTCCCGGCTACGCCCCGGTCGGGTGGACCCACCTGGTCGACCATCTGCGCCGTCACGGCGTCAGTGATGAAGAGATGCTGGCCGCAGGCGTCGCGTCGACCGCCTCGACCGGACGACTGATCGACCGCTTCCGCGACCGCGCCGTGCTGCCAGTCATCAGCAACGGCAACGTGTTGGGCTTCGTCGGCCGACGTCACCCCGACGCCACCGACGACTCCAAGGCTGGCCCCAAATACCTCAACACCAGCGACACCGTCGCGTTCCACAAGGGCTCCCAGCTCTACGGCCTGGCTGACAAGCACATGGCACACGGAGCCATCCCCGTGCTCGTCGAAGGACCCATGGACGCCATCGCA
>Ga0247734_1001057_pt1 | contig 21899 bp, 18 predicted proteins | sample UWRJL103311B2_FD_180933 | JGI IMG/M metagenome (GOLD analysis project Ga0247734, IMG submission 180933) | Plant litter microbial communities from Arlington Agricultural Research Station in Wisconsin, United States - UWRJ-L103-311B-2 | ecosystem: Environmental > Terrestrial > Plant litter >... | reverse complement strand
CGCTGCAGTTCCTCGCCGTGGTGCTGGTGCTCAAGATCCTCGCCTCGGCGATCTCGATCGCGTTCGGGTTTCGCGGCGGCCTGTTCTTCGCCTCGCTGTTCCTGGGTTCCACCGTCGGGCTGATCTTCGCCGCGGTGGTGGGCATGCTGCCCTTCGGGATCACGCTTAACGTCACCGACGCCGCGCTGGTCGGCATGAGCGCGCTGGCGGTGGCGGTCGTCGGCGGGCCGATGACGCTGGCGATCCTGATCCTGGAGACCACCCACGACTTCGCGCTGATGGGCGTGGTGCTCACAGCCTCGCTGGTGTCGAACGCGTTCACCCGCTCGACTTTCGGCTATTCGTTCTCCACCTGGCGGCTGCACATCGGCGGCTCGATCATCCGTAGCCCGCGCGACATCGGCTGGATGCTCACGCTGACGGCCGGGCGCATCATGCGCAAGGACTGGACCAGCGTGCCCGCCAGCCTGTCGATCGCCGACTTCCGCATGCGGGTGCCGCTGGGCTCGACCAGCAAGGCGATCCTGCTCGACGCAGAGGGCCATTACGCGGGCATCGTCGCCACCGCGTCCGCATGGAACCCCGAGTTGCCGCTCGACGACGAGGTCGGCACGCTGGCGACGCTGGCGGGCAACGCGCTGACCCCCGTGACCGACATCCGTGCGATGCTCAAGGCCTTCGACCTGGCGGTGGCGGATGAACTGGTGGTGGTCGACGGGGTGGGCACCGTGGTCGGCGTCGTCACCGAACGCCATGCAAGGCGGCGGTATTTCGAGGAGATCGAAGCCTCGCAGCGGCAGTTGTTCGGAGAGACTTGAGGGGGTTTGCCTATTGATGCCCCGTCACCCTGAACTGGTTTCAGGGTCCATTTCGCCGCCTGCCCCGAGCGTTGCGACAGCCACCGCGCGGGCGGTTCGCCGGGAAAACACCGCGTCGGCGGCCTGATGGACCCTGAAACACGTTCACGGTGTCGAGTTATGTGGGGCGAGAGCACGCACAAACCCCGTCGCCCCCGCGAAGGCGGGGGTCCCGCTTCCGTTGCGCCCCACCCGAAGCAACAAGCGGGGTCCCCGCCTTCGCGGGGACGACGGGGTTGGGATGTCCTCGCCGGGACGCTGCGGCGCTCTTGCGAGCAGTCCCTTACCTCACTGCCCCGCCACCGGCAGCCACACCGCGCTGGCATCCTCGCCGCCGAAGTGGACCGTCTCGGTCGCCTTAACGTAGTCCGCCGGCTTGGCCGCCATGATCGAGGGCACCCAGCTCTGCGGGTTGCGGTCATAGAGCGGGAACAGGCTGGACTGCACCTGCACCATGATCTTGTGGCCCGGCAGGAACACGTGGTTGACGTTGGGCAGGGTCCACTTGAAATCGTAGACCTTGCCCGGCTCCAGCGCCTGCGGCTTGTCGAACCCGCCGACGTAGCGGCCGCGGAAGATCTCGATGCCCACGGCCAGTTCGTAACCCGCCATCGTCGGATCGGCGGAGTTTTCCTGCGGATAGACGTCGATCAGCTTCACCACGTAGTCGCTGTCGCGCCCGCTGGTGGCGGCGTGGAGGTCCACCTTGGGCGCGCCCATGATGTGCACCGGCTTGTCGAGCACGCCGGTGGTGTAGCTGAGCACGTCGGGCCGACCGTCGACGAAGCGCTGGTCGTGGACCAGCCAGGTCTTCCACTCCTCGCCCTCCATGTGGATCGGGCGCGGCAGCATCGGCACCGGCTTGGCCGGGTCGGAGACGTAGCTGTCGCTGCCGGCCGCGCCCTTGGTCCACGACAGGCCCGAATTCGCGCCCAGGTACAGCGGGGTATAGGCCCCCGCCGGCCACTGCTGCGACACCTGCCAGCCGCCCTTGCCCGTGGCATAGGTCAGCACCGGCGGGGTGTTGCACGCCGGCGCATTGGTCTTGAGGTGGCAGTCGAAGAACGGCTTCATGTACTGCGTGCGGAACTGCAGGCCGGTATCGCCCTCCCACTTGAGCGGGCCAAGCTCTCGCGCCTCGTAGTTGACCTGCGAGTGCCTCCAAGGCCCGATCACCAGGCTGACGTTGTCGGCGCCGCCGGCCTTGAGCGCCTGGTAGACCGCCGGGGCGCCGTAGCTGTCTTCCTGGTCCCACTGGCCGACCACCAGCATCGTCGGCACCGTCAGCTTGCGCGCGCCGAGCAGCTTGTCGACCGCCTGGCCCTGCCACCACGCGTCGTAGCTGGGGTGTTCGAGCACCTTGCGCACCACCGGCAGGTCCATCAGCCCATAGGCGTTGGCATAGTCGATCGCCGAGCCGGCCTCGAGGTAGGCGGTATATTCGTCGCCGCCGCCGCGCGGCACCGATCCGCCGCCCTTCTTGACCGTCTGGCCGAGGTCGTAGTCGAACCCGAAAGTGCGGAAGGCGCCGTTGTGGAACCAGTCGTCGCCCATCCAGCCGTCGACCATCGGGCTCTGCGGCACCGCGGCCTTGAGCGCGGGGTGCGGATCGATCAGCGCCATCAGCGAGGTGAAGCCCAGGTACGACGAGCCGGTGATGCCGACCTTGCCGTTGCTTTCCTTGACGTTCTTCACCAGCCAGTCGATCGTGTCGTACGCGTCGGTGGCGTGATCGACCTTGGTCTTGTTGAGCGGGCCCCGCAGCGGCCGGTTCATCACGTAGTCGCCCTCGGACCCGTCGAGCCCGCGCACGTCCTGGTAGACGCGGATGTAGCCGTCGTTCACGAACTCGGCGTCGGCGACGGGGAGGATCTCCTCGATGCGCTGGCTGCGGTTGCGGCTGCTCATCTTGTCGGCATTGTAGGGCGTGCGGCTGAGCAGGATCGGGCCGTCCTTGGTGCCCTTGCGATAGACGATGACGGTGAACAGCTTCGTCCCGTCGCGCATCGGGATCATCACCGTCTTGCGCACGTAGTCCGCCTGGGGGCGCACCCAGTCGTAGGACTTCACCTGCTCGTTCATCATGGTATCGGTGGGCGGAACGGCCGACTGCGCGAACGCCGGCGCGGCGGCAAGCGTGAAGGCGAGTGCGGCGGTGGCGGCGGCGAGCCCGAAACGGTTTGTCATGACGCATTGCTGACGCGCACCCGGCGAATGGTCAAGTACCGCCGCGAAATTCGACGACAAGGATGGCATCGGATGAATGACGGACCCCGCGCACTGCTGATCGCCGGCAGCTCGCACCTCGGGAAGACGACGCTGGCCCGGCGCATCGCGGAGCGGTTCGGCGGCACCGTGCTCTCCACCGATACCCTCGCCCGCCACCCCGGCCGGCCCTGGCCCGAACCGCCCGCCGCCGTGGTCGAATTCTACACCCGGCTCTCGGCCGATGCGGTCCACTGGTTCCTCAAGGTTCACCACCAGAACATGTGGCCCGGCCTGCGCCGTACGATCGAGGACGAGTTGCGCGAGGATCGGGCGTTCGTGTTCGAAGGCTCGGCCCTGCGCCCCGAATTCATCGCCCCGCTGCTGTCGCCTCGGCTGGCGGGCGTGCTACTCCATGCCGACGCCGAATTCCTGCGCGACAGGATGCTGGAGCAATCGCGCTACGCCACGCGCGAACCCGCCGCGCAGGCCGCCATCGCCGCATTCATCGACCGATCCCTGCGCGACAACGCCGACATGCTCGCCGCGGCCCGCGCCGGCAACGTGCCGGTGATCGCCGTCAGCGATCCCGATGCGCTCGACGGGTTCGTCACCGGACTCGGCGGACGCGATGGCAGCGCGGAGCGCGATGCGGTACAGGGGCGGATATGAACGAACCTACCGACGAGCAGATGACCAAGATCGGCGCTGCTTTCGACGCCTTCACCCGCCGCCACAAACTGGCGGACGCCAGTGGCACCGAACGGCCGCTGAACGAACTCGACAAGCAGGTCCTGCTGTTCGCCGCCGACAATCCGGGCTCCGGCCCGTCGGACATCGCGCGCTTCCTGGCCGTGCCCAACACGACGATTTCGTCGGCCACGGACCGCCTGGTCAAGCGCGGCCTGCTCGATCGGGACCGCATCGAGAAGGACCGCCGCGCCATATCGCTGCGGCTGTCGACCGAAGGCGAAGCGGCGGTGGTGGCGCTGCGCCAGAACCTCCAGAACTTGTACCGCATGATGCTCCTGCGCCTCTCGCCCGAGGAGCAGGAGCAGTTCCTGCATATTATTACGAAGATCGTATATTACGACGATTGAATAACACCAATGCCGCATTACCTTGGCAGGTGAAGCGGTCGCCCGGTGGCGCCTGGCATCGGGACGAATTTCATGGCTATGAACCAAACCAGCACCGAACGCGGCGCGCCGCCTTTGCAGACGGTGATCGTCACCGGCGGCAATTCCGGGCTGGGTTTCGCCTGCGCCAGCGCTTTGCTCGCCGCGTCTCCGCCGTGGCACGTCGTCATCGCCTGCCGCGATCCGTCGCGCGCGCAGACCGCCGTCGCCGCGCTGCGCAAGGCCGCCGCACCGGGCGCGAGGGTCGAGGCGATGGACCTCGACCTCGCCTCGCTCGCCTCGATCCGCGCGTTCGCGGCCAAGCTGGACGGCCGGTTGCAAACGGCGGGCCTGCCGCCGCTGCACGGGCTCGTCTGCAATGCCGCCGTGCAAGGCGCCAAGACGTTTACCGCCGACGGGTTCGAGACGACCTTCGGCGTCAGCCATCTCGGCCACTACCTGCTGGTCAACCTGCTGCTGCCGCTGATGCAGAAGCCCGGCCGCATCGCCGTCGTGGCCAGCGGCGTCCACGATCCGGCGGAACTGGCGAAAGTGCCCACCAGCGCCGGCGTGCCGGTGCCCGCCTGGAACACCCCGGCGGCCCTCGCGCGCGGCGAACTCGGCCCGGAAGCCGCCAACGACGACGCCGGGGCGGACCGTGGCCGGCGCTATTCGACCACCAAGCTCGCCAACGTCTACTTCACCTATGGCCTAGCGCCGCGGCTGCCCGCCGGGATCACGGTCAACGCCTTCGATCCCGGATTGATGCCGGGAACCGGGCTCGCGCGCGGTTATCCCGCCGTCGCGCGCTTTGCCTGGCATGCCATCATGCCACGAGTGATCCCGCTGCTGCGCCTGATCGTGGTGAAGAACATCCACACCCCCGAGGAGTCCGGCGCGGCGCTGGCGCGGCTGATCGTCGACCCGGCACTCGCCGCGACGAACGGCAAATATTTCGAGGGCCTGCGCGAAATTCCCTCATCGGTGGATTCGTACAACGCAAGCCGGGCGCAGGAGCTTTGGCACGACAGCGCCACCCTCACCGGGATAGCGCCGCTGCCATGAGCCTTCGACCGAGTTTATACTGACCCCTGTTTCGTCATTGCGAGCGCAGCCAAGCAACCCAGCGTCGCGTAAAACGCGCCGGGTTGCATCGCTACGCCCGCAATGACGAGGTGACGTGGGATCCGTTAGTTACGCTCGCGCCCCACCCCTCAAGCCGTCTGCTCGCCCCCCATCGCGCGGGCGAGGATCACCATGAACTGGTCTTCGGCGTCGCCGAAGCCCTGGAGCGGTTCCCAGCCGCCCGCCAGCAGCAGGGTATCGGCGCTGCGGGGGTCGTACTTGTGGCTGTTCTCGGTGTGGATGGTTTCGCCCTGCGCCATCGCGAAGCGCCGGCCGCAGACTTCGAACGTCAGGTCGCGAAGGGCTTCGAGGTGCATCTCGATCCGGGCGCGCTCGTCGTTCCAGATCGCGCGGTGGGCGAGCCCGTCGAGGGGGATCGTACCGCCCAGCTCGCGGTTGATGCGGGCGGCGAGGTTGAGGTTGAACGCGGCGGTCACGCCTTGCGCGTCGTCGTAGGCGGCGACCAGCGTCGCCTCGTCCTTGATGCGGTCGAAGCCGATCAGCAGCAGGCTGCCCGCGCCCAGCGTGCCGCGCATCGCGCGCAGCAGGTCGGTGGCGGCCATCGGCTCCATGTTGCCGATCGTCGAGCCGGGAAAGAAGCCGATGCGCGGGTACGACGCGACTTCGGCGGGCAAAGTGGCGGGCAGCGTGAAGTCCGCCTCGACCGGGTGGATCGGCAGCTCGGGATAGCGCGCGGCGAGCCCGGCGCACGATTCCGCCAGGAATTCGCCCGAAATGTCGATCGGCACGTAAGCGGCGGTCCAGATCGCGTCGAGCAGCAGCGGCGTCTTGGTGGCGCTGCCCGCGCCGAATTCGACGACGACGTGGTGGCGCTGGTCGGTCATCTTGCCGACCATCCGCCCGATCCGCGTGGCGTGCGCCATCAGGATGCCAGTCTCGGTGCGGGTGGGGTAGTATTCGGGGAGCTGCGTGATCTCTTCGAACAGTTCGCTGCCGCGATGATCGTAGAACCAGCGCGCGGGGATCGCCTTGCGCGTTTGGGAAAGGCCGGTCAGCACTTCGCGGCGGAACTCGGCGTGGAGGGTATCGCGGGATGTATCGACCAGGTCGCGGACGGCGCTCGCCATGGAATCAGGTATCCTTTGCCAGACGCACGCCGGTGAACTGCCAGCGCTTTTCGGGGGGGAAGAAGTTGCGGTACGTCGCCCGCGAGGACCCGCGCGGGGTGGCGCAACTGGCCCCCCGCAGCACGCACTGGCCGGACATGAACTTGCCGTTATATTCGCCGACGGCGCCTTCGGCGGTGCGAAAGCGCGGGTAAGGCAGGTACGCCGAGCGGGTCCACTGCCAGCAGTCGCCGAACAGGCCGGGCGAGCCGGTGGGGTGAACGCCCGCCGCATCATCGAGCTGGTTGCCGCCCGTCGCGTCGTGGGATGCCGCGGCGACTTCCCATTCGAACTCGGTCGGCAGCCGCGCGCCCGCCCAGGTGGCGAAAGCGTCCGCCTCGTAGAACGAGACGTGCGTCACCGGCGCATCGGGATTGCGGCGCGCGAGACCCGCCAGCGTGAACGCGGCGTCGTCCTGCCAGTAGAGCGGCGCGGCGATGGCTTCGGCTTGCGCCCAGGCCCAGCCGTCCGACAGCCACAGCGCGGGGGTGCGATAGCCGCCGTCGGCGACGAACTCGGCCCACTCGCGGTTAGTGACGAGGCGATAGGCGAGCGCGAAGGGTTCGACGAAGACGCGGTGCGCGGGGCCCTCGTTGTCGAAGGCGAAGGCGAAGGCGTTGTCGAGACCGGGGCCTTCATGCCCGATCCGGGCGATACCGCCGGGGTGCTCGTCCCACCCTATCGCGCCGCTAAGGTGCGCCTGTGGCGCGGCGGGCGGGGCATAGGCGGGCAGCAGCGGGTTGAGCGAGAGCGCGTGCTTGATGTCGGTGAGCAGCAGTTCCTGGTGCTGCTGCTCGTGGTTCAGCCCCAGTTCGATCAGCGCGGCGAGATCGGGGCGGTCGAGCAGCCGCTCCATGTGCAGGTCGACATGCGCGCGGTACGCCAGCGCCTCGTCGAGCGAGGGGCGCGAGAGCATTCCGCGCATCGGCCGGGCATGGCGCGGCCCCTCGGCCTCGTAGTAGGAATTGAACAGGAACGGCCAGCGTTCGTCGAACAGGCGATAGCCGGGCAGATGATCGCGCAGGACGAACGTTTCGAAGAACCACGTCGTATGCGCCAGGTGCCATTTCGCGGGCGAGGCATCGGCCATCGACTGGATCGTGGCGTCGGCATCGGAGAGCGGAGCGGCCAGCGCTTCGCTCAAGCGCCTGACGGAGCGGAATCGTACCGCAAGTTGCGGGTCGGTGTCGTCGTACTGGCGCTCGGTGCCGTTGTGCATGCGTGCCTAAACGGACGAAACGCCGTCAGGCTGCAAGCGGAAATGTGTATCGTAGCGTATACGCAAAAACCCTCGTCATCCCCGCGAAGGCGGGGACCCAACTGATGACGGCGCCTGTTGCAAAGCCATCCGATTGGTTCCCGCCTTCGCGGGAATGACGAACGTTTTCCTTTTAACGACAGCGCGTTACGCCGCCTGCTTGTGGCCTTCCCTGGCCTCGAGGTTCAGCAGATCGGCGATCTCGAACGCCAGCTCGATCGACTGCGCGCCGTTGAGGCGCGGGTCGCAGTGCGTATGGTAACGGTCCTTGAGCGCCTCGTCGGTAACGGCGATGGCGCCGCCGGTGCACTCGGTCACGTCCTGGCCGGTCATCTCGATGTGGATGCCACCGGCATGCGTGCCCTCGGCCCGGTGAACGGCGAAGAAACCGCGGACTTCCGCCAGAATCCGTTCGAACGGGCGGGTCTTGTAGCCGCTGTCCGACTTGATGACGTTGCCGTGCATCGGGTCGCACGACCACACCACCGGATGCCCCTCGCGCTTCACCGCGCGCACCAGCTTGGGCAGGCCGGCCTCGACCTTGTCGTACCCGTAGCGGCTGATGAGCGTCATGCGGCCGGGCTCGCGGCCCGGGTTCAGCGTATCGAGCATGCGCAGCAGCGCGTCCGGCTCCAGGCTGGGGCCGCACTTCATGCCGATCGGGTTGCCGACGCCGCGCAGGAATTCGACGTGGGCCGAATTCTCGAAACGGGTGCGATCGCCGATCCACAGCATGTGCGCCGAGCAGTCGTACCAGTCGCCCGTCAGCGAATCGCGACGCGTAAGAGCCTGTTCGTACTGCAGAAGGAGCGCTTCGTGGCTGGTGTAGAACTCGGTGCCCTGCAACTGCGGAACGGTCGTGGGATCGATGCCGCAGGCGGCCATGAAGTCGAGCGCTTCGCCGATGCGGTCGGCCATCTGCGCGAACTTCTGGCCCCAGGGGCTACGATCGATGTGCTCCATCGTCCACTGGTGGACCTGGCGCAGGTTCGCATAACCGCCGTGCGCGAAGGCGCGCAGCAGGTTGAGCGTGGCGGACGACTGGCCATAGGCGCGCAGCATGCGCTCGGGATCGTTGCGGCGCGCCTCGGCGTTGCCTTCGATGCCGTTGATGATGTCGCCGAAGTAGCTGGGCATCTCGACCCCGCCGATCGTCTCGGTGGGGGCGGAGCGCGGCTTGGCGAACTGGCCGGCCATGCGGCCCAGCTTCACCACCGGCTGCTTGCTGGCAAACGTCAGCACCACCGCCATCTGCAGCAGCACGCGGAAGCTGTCGCGGATGTTGTCGGCGCTGAACTCGGCGAAGCTCTCGGCGCAGTCACCACCCTGGAGCAGGAAACCGCGACCGGCAGCGACTTCGGCAAGGTCTGCCTTGAGCGCGCGGGCTTCGCCGGCAAAGACGAGCGGCGGATACTTCGCAAGCGTGGTCTCGACCTCGCCCAGCTTCGCCTCGTCGCCATAGACCGGCAGATGGCGCGCTTCCTGCGCTTTCCAGCTTTCCGGTGTCCAGTTGCTCGCCACGTTTCGTACTCCCGATGTCCGGCGCACCGTGCGCGGACCTGCCGCTTTGCGGCCAAGGGGCGGCCCATAGCGCCTGCGAGCAATTTTTGCAAAGTCGCTTTGGGCGATGAGAGTGATCGGTTGCGTGAAGCGCCGAAGTGCCCAGTCCTCCCGCAAGCGGGGAGGACTGGGCGTGGGTTCTCTTACTTCGCCGCGACCTTAGACGCCTTGCCCTCGGGCATCACTTCGAGCCGCCAGGACTTGTCCTTGCCCAGATAGCGCGCCGCCAGCGCCTGCATCGCCTGCGGGGTGGTGACGGTATAGTCGCCCAGCACGGTGCGCACGGTGCCGATCCGCGAGGGATCGCTGGTCGCGCCTTCGAGCTGGCTCATGAAGAACGCCGTGCTCGACGCCGCACGCGTCACCTGCTGGCGCAGCGGCTCGGTGACGAGCGCCAGTTCGTCCGCGGTGGGCGGATTGGCGATGAGGTCCTGCGCGATCTCGTCGGCGGTCTGGAAGAACACGCCCACCGACTTGGGATCGAGCTGCGCCACCGCCGTGATCGAGCCGCCCGCGGCCAGGTCGACCGGCCAGCTGGAGTAGACGTAAGGCGCATAGGACACGCCCAGCTTCTCGCGCACCGCGCCCATCAGGCGGTTGGTGAACAGCTGGGTGAGGATCTCAAGCTGGCGCGATTCGCGGATGCCCATGACGCCGCCGCCGGTAGGCCACGAGATCACCGCCGCCGCCTGGTCAGGGTCGCCGTGGTGGACCAGCGCGATCGGCTTGTCGGACGGACGCGGCACGTCCATCTTCGCAGCCGCCGCGCTGATCGAGGCGGGCTGGCGGGCCTTGAGCGCGCCGAAGGTCTTCTCGAGCGCTGCGATCGCGGCGGTCTTGTCGAAATCGCCGTAGATCTGGACTTCGACCGGGCCTTCCTTGAGCGCCTTGCTCCACACGCGCTTGAAGGCTTCGGGCGTCGTCGCCTCGATCTGCGCCGGGGTGGGCGTGGCGAAGCGCGCGTCCTGGCCGCGCTGGTAGAACTGCAGGTCGCGGTTGAGCACGCCCTGCGGCGAGGTGGAGAACGTGGCGTACTGGATCTTCGCCGCCGCCTTGGCACGGATGAACGGCTGGACGTCCCACTTGGGCAGGTCGAGCTTGGCGGCGAACAGATAGAGCTGGTCGGCGAGGTCGGACGGGCGGGTTTCGGCGGTCAGCTCGAAGGCGGCGTCCTCGACGTCGAAGTCGAAGCCCATCTTGCGCCCGGTGGAAATCCGGTCGAGGTCCTCCTGGTCGAGCGTGGCGAGGCCCGAGCTGACCAGCGCGTACTTGCCCAGCGAGATATAAGCGGCGTCCTTGGGGTCGACCGAACGATAGCCTTCGCCGAAGCGCGCCTTGACGGTGACGCGGCCCGGCTCCTCGGCCACCGGCCACAGCAGGGCTTTCACGCCGTTGGCGAAGGTCAGCTGCTCGATCTCCAGCAGGCCGGCGGGCGCATCGGTCAGCGGCTTTTGCGGCACGCCGATCGCGGGCAGCGTGGCGAACGAGACCGGGGCGAGCTTGGCGCGGGTGCCAGCGTCGGCCTTGACCGGCTCTTCGAGCGCGAGCGCCAGCGCCTTGTCGGTGGCGACGCCCGGCTTCTGCACGGTGAACAGCGCGCGCGTGACCGCGCCGGTGAACAGCGTGCGCGTGTGCTTGAGCACCGCGTCGGGGGTGAAAAGCGGCTTGGACTGCTGGAAGATGTTCAGCACGTCCTGCGGGGCGGCCACCGTCTCGCGGATGTCGAGCGCGTTGACGAGGTCGTCCGCGACTTTCGAGCCGGGCAGGATGCGCTGCTGTTCGACCGGCACCTGGAACGAGACTTCCATCTCGGCAACCTCGCGGTCGATCTCGGCCTGGGTCGGCGGCCGGGTCAGCGCTTCGGCGATCACCCCGCGCACGTCGCGCAGCGCCGCCTGCCAATCATCGCCCAGCGGCGTGACCGACACGAACGTGGCGTCGGCAGAGCGCGAGACGTCGTCCTGGTTGACCGAGGCCGACAGGAAGCTGCCGCCCGCGCGGGCCTTGGATTCCAAGCGACGGTTGATGATCGCCTGCGCCAGCGCGTCGGTCATCAACCCCTGGTTGTAGACGATGTTGTCGGTCACTTGCCGCCAGGGGCGCAGGATCGCGTACATCAGCGAGGGCGGCAGGTCGGGCTCGACCAGCACGCGCGTTTCGCCGACGGGGTTCTTCGGATCGGCCCCGGCGGGCGCGACGGGATCGCCGAAGCTGGGCGCGTTCGCCCGGGGACCCTGCGCCTTCCAGTCGGCGAACCACTTCTTGACGTACGCCTCCAACGTGGCCGGATCGACGTCTCCCGCGACGATCACCGCGACGTTGTCCGGCCGATACCAGCGCGAATAGAAGGCGCGCACGGTATCGGGCGTGGCGGCGGTCAGCGATTCAAGCGTGCCGATCGGCTCGCGGTTGGCCAGCGGCTGCCCGGCGTAGAGCACCTTTTGCATCGCATCGGACACGCGCTTGGACGCGCCGCCGCGCTCGCGCATTTCGGCGAGCACGATCGGCAGGTCCTGCTTGAGGTTCGAGGCCGAAAGCGTGGGCGCGCTGACCATGCCGCTCATCAGCTTGAACGTCTCGTCGAGCGAGGTCGGCGTGGCGTTGGGCAGGTCGAGCTTGAACACCGTCTGCGTGGTCGAGGTGACCGCGTTGGTGTCGGTGCCGAACGTGGCGCCAAGGCGCTGGAACGCCGCGATCGCGGTGCCCTCGGGGATATACTTCGACTGGCGGAACAGCATGTGCTCCAGCAAGTGGGCATAGCCGCGCTGCGCATCGGTCTCGTACAGCGAGCCCGCGTCGACACGGATGCGGATCGAGACCTGGCCCGGCGGCACCCCGTTCTTGCGCACCGCGTACTTGAGGCCATTGGCCAGTTCGCCGAAGTGCCACTCGGGATCGTGCGGAATGTCGCTCCCGCGATAGAGCCAGGGATCGGCCTGGCCGACGCCGGCAGCGACCGGGGCTGCAGCGACCGGCGAGCCGCCGGGAATGGCAGGCGCGGCCGCCGCCTTCGCGAGCGCGGACGGAATCGGAGCCTGGGCAAGGAGAAGCAGGCAGGCGAGCGAGCGAGCGGCGCGCGGAGAGGATGTCATCGAAAAAGGTATAGGGTCCGGTTTCCTTAAGGGCCAGTGAATAGCGCCGTTATCCTGCGCCAACCGTCGTTCCTGCAGTTCCGCGCACCGTGACTTTACCTGCGAGCACTTGACCCTTGGCCGACTTCACCTAAATCGCAAGCATCATGTACATTGAAACCGAAGCCACGCCCAACCCCTCGACCGTCAAGTTCCTGCCCGGCCGGCAGGTAATGACCTCGGGCACCCGCGAGTTCACCTCGCCAGAGGACGCGGTGGCTTCGCCGCTTGCCGAGGCGCTGTTCGATCTGGGCGACGTGACCGGCGTGTTCTTCGGCGGCGCCTTCGTTTCGGTGACGGCGGCCGAGGGCGTCGAATGGGCGTCGCTGCGCCCGCAAGTGGTTTCGATCCTGCTCGATCACTTCGTCTCCGAAGCGCCGCTGTTCGCGGGCGGCGGAGCCGCCGGCTTCTCCGTCCCGCCCGAGGACGACGACTTCGGTGACGATCCCGCCGACGCCGACATCGTCGAGCAGATCAAGGACCTGATCGAAAGCCGCGTTCGCCCGGCCGTCGCCAACGACGGCGGCGACATCGTCTATCGCGGTTTTCGCGAAGGCGTGGTGTACCTCTCGATGCAGGGTGCCTGCTCGGGCTGCCCTTCGTCCAGCGCCACGCTCAAGCAGGGCATCGAAAGCCTGCTCAAGCACTACGTCCCCGAGGTCAGCGAAGTGCGCGCGGCCTGATCGCACGATGAATATCCGCCGCGGAAATCTCGCGTGACGGCCGCTCCCTTCGATACCTCCAGGATCACTCCTGCGACCACGCTCGTGATCGACAGTGCGACCGATGCCTGCTCGGTGGCACTGTTCGACGGCACCGAACTCGTCGCCGGCGAATATCGGATGCTCGGGCGCGGCCATGCCGAAGCGCTGGTGCCGATGATCGCGACGCTTCCCGAAAAGGGACGCGCAGGCCGGATCGCGGTGGCGCTCGGCCCCGGCAGCTTCACCGGCGTGCGCGTCGGCCTTGCCGCCGCCCGCGCGCTGGCGCTCGCCTGGGGCGCGGAGATCATCGGTTATCCCACCCTCGCGCTGGTCGCGGCGATGGCGCGCGAGAGCGAAGGCGCGCAGGACCTGGCGGTGGCGATGACCGGCGGGCACGGCGAATGGTTCGTGCAGGGGTTCGCGGCCGGCGGCACGCAAAGCCGCCCGCTCGCATCGCTGCGTCCCGACGAGGCGGCGGCAGCCACCCTCGAGCCGCTCGTCGTCGGCAACCAGGCACAAGCGCTGGTGGACTTGCGCGGACAGGGGCGTGCACTGCCGCTGTGGCCCGATGCGCGGGCGTTTGCACTGCTGCCCGCCTCGTCCCTGCTGGGGGACGTGCAACCGCTCTATGGCCGCGCACCCGATGCCAAGCTGCCGGGGCAAACGGCGACAAGCGCGGCATGATCGACGATCTCGACAGGATCATGGCGGTCATGTCGACGGCGTTCGACCCGATTTACGGCGAAGCGTGGAATCGACGTCAAGTCGAAGATGCACTCAAATTCGGTAATTGCCACTATTGTATTCTCGACCCCCAAGGACAGAATCCCGTGGAAGGCGAATCGGGGGCGGCATTTTTCTTGTCGCGCACCGGATACGAGGAAGAAGAACTTCTGCTCTTGGCGGTAGATCCGCAGTACCGTCGCCGGGGACTTGCCCGCATGTTGCTGGAAAAACTGCGCACGGATGCCGCCAGTCGCGGCGCACGGCGCCTGCTACTCGAAATGAGACGCGGCAACACGGCTGAAATATTGTATAAAAATTTCGGATTTTATTCAATCGGCGAGCGGCGCGAGTATTACCGCACCGCAAGCGGCGGGCGCCTTGATGCGCTGACTTTCGCCTGCGACATAGTTTCCGATTAACAGATCATTACAGGTGGCTGACTGCACCGAGTGATGACAATTCATGCGCAACTTTGAAATCAACTTGCGCATCTGTTCCAAATCGTCCAATGGACCATCCGCAAGCCCTAATCGGCGTGCTACTCTCAATAAAATGGTCGCACCATAAGGACTACCAGAATGGATACTATCCAGCCGGACATTAACGAGACGTTGATCACGCTCACGTCCGACATTGTCGCTGCCCACGTCAGCAACAACAACGTTACCGTCGAAGACCTCCCCACGCTCATCACCAACGTCTACGGTGCGCTTTCCGGCCTTGGTGGCCCGATCGCAGTCGTGGAAGAAAAGCCGGAACCCGCCGTTTCGGTGCGCGCTTCGGTCAAGCCAGACTACATCGTCTGCCTTGAGGACGGCAAGAAGCTCAAGATGCTCAAGCGCCACCTCATGACTCACTACAACATGACCCCGGACGACTATCGCGCGCGCTGGAACCTGCCCGCGGACTATCCGATGGTCGCCCCCAACTATGCCGAAAAGCGCCGCGAACTGGCGAAGAAGATCGGCCTCGGCCGCAAGCCCGACGTGCGTCGTGGCCGCAAGCCCAAGGCTGCCGCCGTCGTCGCCTGATCGCCGGCATACCGGCGACCGGGTGCCAGGCCTCTCCCGAAAACCACTTTTTCGGGGACAAAGGCGGGCGCGGTCGCCTGAGACCCGCGCCCTGTCACCAGCGCGGTTGTGATTGGAGGCGCATCACCCTATCTAGGCGATGCGCCTCCCACTCCCAACGACAGGTCCCACGTGAGCCAACCCATCGATATCGAAGCCCTCTGCGCCGAGCGTGGCCTGCGGATCACCGAACAGCGTCGCGTGATCGCCAAGGTGCTGTCCGAAAGCACCGACCACCCCGACGTCGAGAAGCTGCACGAGCGCGCGACCGCCATCGATCACGGCATCTCCATCGCCACGGTGTACCGCACCGTGCGCCTGTTCGAGGAAGCCGGCATCCTCGATCGCCACGACTTCGGCGACGGGCGCGCGCGCTACGAAGCCGCGCCCGAGGCGCATCACGACCACATGATCGACGTCGAATCGGGCCAGGTCGTCGAATTCGTCGACCCCGAACTCGAAGCCCTGCAGCGCCAGATCGCCGAGCGCCTGGGCTACCGCCTCGTCGATCACCGCATGGAACTGTTCGGCGTCAGGCTCGACCGCGAAGGCACCGACGCCCCCACGTCCCGCAGGTGAACGCGGCGCCCTCCGCCCCCGGCCGGCGCGCGTCCGACGAGCGGATCGCGCCCTGGGGCTGGGCGCTGGTCGCGATCCGCCTGCTGGCCATGCTGGCGATGCTGCTGGCGTGCCTGCCGCTGTACTACCTCGCAGCGCCGCTTACCCGGCACAACCCGGTGCCGCGCTGGTTCCTGCGCAGCCTTGGCGTGATCGCCGGGTTGCATGTGCGCGTCCATGGCGCCGCCGCCGAGCGGCGCACCGTGTTCCTCGCCAACCACGTGAGCTGGCTGGACATCCCGGCCATCGCCGGCGCTACCGGCAGCGCCTTCGTCGCGCATGACGGACTGGCGCAGATCGGTCCCTTGCGCTGGCTGTGCGACCTGCACCACACCGTCTTCGTCGCCCGGCACGAACGCCGCAGCGTGGCCGCGCAGATTGCGCAAGTGCGCGAGGCGGTGCGCGACAACGGGCCGCTGACGATCTTCCCCGAAGGCACCACGTCCGACGGCACCGGCACGCTGCCGTTCAAGTCCGCGCTGCTGGCCGCGCTGGAAGGCGAGCACGACGTTCCCATCCGCCCCATCCGCCTCGACTATGGCGCGCAGACGCGCACGATCGCCTGGGTCGGCGACGAGCCCGGCCTCGACAATGCGCTGCGCATCCTCGCACGGGTCAGGCCGGTGGTGCTGACGCTGCACCTCCTGCCCCCGCTGGCGCGCGAAGACATGGCCGACCGCAAACGCATCGCCGCCGCCGCGCGCGCCGCGATCGACGCGGTAGCCTGAAGGCCCGCTCTATCCCGCCGCCAGCTTCAGGTCCGCGAAGTTGCCATAGATCCCCTCCGCCGTATCCGGCAGCGCGGTCAGGTGCTTGCGCGACAGGATCGGCTGCGCATAGCTGATGAGCGGGATGCGCGGCAGGTCGGTCTGCACCACGCGCTGGAACTGGACGTAGAGCGCGCGGCGCTTCGCCTCGTCCGGCTCGGCCGCCGCGCTTTCGAGCAGGCGATCCACTTCCGGGCTGGCGTAATGCGAGGCGTTCGAGAAGGCGACGCCCTTCTTGAAGCTCTTCGACCAGTAGAACCGCTGCGTGCCGATCACCGGATCGGGGCCCATCTGTCCGCCGCCCAGCAGCACCTCGAAATCGCGGTCGGTATAGGCGCGCTTGACGTAGGAGGCGAAGTCCTGCGAGCGCAACTGCACCTTGATGCCGATCGGTTCGAGCGCGGCGCGCACGTAGTCTCCCAAGCGGATCGGCTGGTCGCCGGTGGGCAGGGGGTCGAGCGTGAACGCCAGCCGCACGCCGCCCGGCCCGCGATGGAGGCCCGCCGCGTCGAGCAGCGCCTCGGCCTTCGCGCGGTCGAACGGATAGCGCGGCACGTCGTCGGTGTAGAACCGCACGAGGTTGGAGGGCAGCGGCCCGGTCGCGATCTCGCCCCGGCCATTCAGGATGTTGCGCTTCACGAATTCGCCGTCGATCGCGTGGGCGATCGCCTGGCGCAGCCGCACGTCGCGCAGCTTGGGCACGTCGAGGTTGAATTCCAGGCCCAGGCTGGAGGTCTGCAGCGCATAGTCGCGTTCGTCGAAACGAATGTCGGGGAACTTGGCCACGCGCGCCACGTCGCCCGAGGCGATGCCGGTGGTGAACTGGATCTCGCCGTTCTCCAGCGCCGCCGCATCGGAGGCGCTGTCACCGATCAGGCGGAAGACGATGCCGTCGAGATGCGGCTTGCCCTTGTCCCAATAGTCCGCGTTCCGCACGAGCGTGATGAACTGCCCCCGCTGCCATTCGACGAACTTGAACGGCCCGGTGCCGACCGGCGCGTTGTTGAACGGGTTCCCCAGCACGTCCTTGCCTTGATAGAGATGGCGCGGGACGACTTGCGATTCGTTCGAGGCCAGCGCGCTCAGGATATAAGGCGCGGGGGCGGACAGCCGCAGGATCGCGGTCTGCGGATCGGGGGTGTCGACCGCGGTGACGTTGGCGAAGGTCGAGCGACCGCGGCTGTGGTACTTTTTCCAGACTTCCAGCACCGAATAAGCGACGTCGGCCGAAGTGAACGGCTTGCCGTCGTGCCACTTCACGTCCGGGCGCAGATGCAGCGTGAGGCTGAGGTTGTCCGCCGCCGTCTCCCACGCCGTCGCCAGGCGCGGCTGCGGGGTCAGGTCGGGCGCATAGGACAGCAGGCCGTCGAAAATCTTCGACGAGACGAACTGCACCGCGCCGGCCGAGGTGATCGCGGTGGTGAGCGCGGTGGGCTCGGTTTCCAGCCCGATCACCAGCTTGTTGCCTGCACCCGCGCCGCCACTGCCGCCGCAGCCTTCGAGCAGGGACAGCGCGCCAAGGCCGGCGGCGCTCATCAGGATGCCGCGGCGGGTGAGGATCAGATGTTGCGATACGTCAGTCACGGGCGCGTCTCCGCCAGCTTCCGGGAAAGGGTCAGGGGGGAGAGCATGCATTGTGCGACCAATGGCCTATCCTTCTTGCAGTCATCAAATGCGGTTGCGGCGCACGAGGCTCAGTTCGACCACGGTGTCGCGCAGTTGCAGGGAAGCGCGGGTGGGCTCGATGAGCATGCCGTCGCGCAAGGGGGTGGTGCAGGCGGTCACGACCTTGCCGTCGATGCGGACCGCGCACAGGTCGCACAGGCCCCGGCGGCACGAGAGCACGTAAGCGAGCGAAGGATCGACCTTGCGTTGCAGGTATTGCAGCGCGGTGCTCACGCTCGCGCCTTCCCAGGTGCCGCTGATGCCACTTTGCGCGGGATCCTCGGGCAGTTCGAAGTCGGCGATCTCGTCGCCGCCACCGTCCTGCGGGCGGGCGAGTTTCAGGCGGATGCGCATCACGGCGCGAGCACCGGAAAGGCGACCGCGCGCGTCTCGTAAGCCAGCGCGCCGCCCTGTGCCCGCACGAGGCCGTGGAACGGGGCGGGGCGATCGTCCTCGGCGGCGCTGTCGGCCCGCTGGTGCGCGCCGAGCGAATGGCGGCGGTGGCGCGCGCCGATCAGCGCGGCTTCGAGCACGTCGACGGCGGCGGTGCTTTCGATCGCGGCGAGCCAGTCGCGGTTGTAGGTGGCGTCGCGCTGGCGCACCGCAAGCCGGGGCAGCGCGTTGGCGCGGATGTCGGCGATCTCGGCCAGCGCGGCGTCGATGCGGGCGCCGTCGCGGATAGGGGAGAGCGCGCGGTCGGTCAGCGCGCCCAGGCGCTGCGCCAGTTCGAGCGGGGCCACCCCGGTCTCGCGCTCCAGCGGGGCGACCAGCCGTGCGTGCAGTTCGTCGCCGTTGGTGGCGGGCTGGAGCGACCAGTTGCGGCGCGAAAAGCGCACGGCGGCAACGCCAGCGCGGCGCCCCTGCACCAGCATCTGCGCCCCGGCGTTGCCCGAAAGCCGGTTGGCGCCGTGGAGCCCTCCCGCCGCCTCGCCGCAGGCATAGAGCCCGGCAACGCCGGTCGATCCGTCCACGTCGATATGGATGCCGCCCAGCGAGAAGTGCGCGGCGGGGGCGACCTCGATCGCGTAGCCGGACTTGATGCGCTCGATCAGCGGGGTGAAGTCGAACCCCTGGTAGCGGCCGTCGGCGGCAAGGCTTTTCGACCAGAGCGGCATGTTCTCGATGATGTCGCGCGGCAGGTGCGCCCACGACAGGTAGACGCCGCCGTTCGGCGACCCGCGCCCGGCCGCAACTTCCGCCGCACTCGCCGCCGAAACGACGTCGCGCGTCGCCAGTTCGACGTTCACGGGGTCCCAACTGTGCAGAAAACGCTCGCCATAACGGTTGAGCAGCCACGCCCGGACCCCCGCCTGCGGCCCGATCGTCCAGGGAAACTGGATGCCCTTCCAGATCTCCGGCGCCAACACGCAGCACGGCAGGAACTGCAACATTTCCGGCTCGATCAGCGCCGCCCCGGCCGCCAGCGCCATCGCATGGCCCTCGCCCGCCAGCTCCTCGGGCGCGGTCCGCAGCCGCCAGTTGGACGTGGTCCCGCCGGTCGCCAGCACGACCGCACGCGCATGTACTTCCTCAACCAGCCCCGTACGCCGATCCACCCCGGTCACGCCGACGACCGTACCGTCGGCGCCCTGCAGCAAACCGGCGGACACGAAATCCTCGCGAAACATCACCCCGGCGCGGGTGGCAGCAGTCGTCACCGCCTTCTGCATGTCCGGGCCCTTGATGTGAACGCCGCGCCCGCTGCTGTGCCCCGGCGCCCGTTTGACGACGCGCGGCTTCACGCCCATCGTGATCAGTTCGCCCAGCGCATCGCCCACTTCCTCGACCATTGAGGTGACCAACGACTGATCGCCGATGAAGCGCCCCGAGCGGATCGTGTCCTGTGCAAAATCCTGTTCGGTATCGGCCGCGGGATCAAGGTCGAAGCCCAGCCGCGCCAGCGTGCTGTCGGCAATCGAGATACCGCCACCCGACGTGATCGTCGCCCCGGTGCGCCCCGCCAGCCCCTTGTTGAGAACGAGCACGTCAGCCCCAGCCTCGCGCGCATGACGCGCGGCGGTAAGGCCGGCGCCACCCGCCCCGACCACGACGACATCCCAGATACGCGCGCTGCTCATCGTGCCAATCCTGCTGTGTGCCTGCCAGTACCACGGCGGTCGCAGACCTCACTAAAGAATTGTCTAGTGTATCGATAGACTTTGTTTGTATGATTGGTTTTCGATGCGCGAGAAGATGCCCACCCACGCTGCCGGCATGGTGACGGAGGCTGTCCATGAAGTTGCTGAAGCCCTTTGCCCTCGGCGCCCATTCGCTTTCCAGCCGGGTCGTCATGGCCCCATTGACCCGCCGCCGCGCGGGGCACGGCAAAGTCCCCAATGCGCTGATGGCCGAATATTACGCGCAGCGTGCGGGGGCCGGGCTCATCATTTCCGAGTCGACTGAAGTCGACCCGCGCAGCGCGCCCGACGCGCGTTCACGCCCCGGCCTTTACAACGCCGAGCAGGCCGACGCATGGGCGCACGTGGTGGAGCGAGTCCATCTGGCGGGCGGCAAGATCTTCGTCCAGCTTTCCCACCTCGGCCGCGCCGCGCATCCGCTGCTGCTGGCGGAGGGTGAGCAGCCGGTCGCGCCTTCCGCCATCGCCGGCAAGGGCGTGGCCTTCACACGCGAGGGCCCCCAGCCCTTCCCGGTGCCCCGCGCGCTGGATATCGCGGAAATCCCCGAAGTCATCGACCAGTTCGCCGAGGCGGCACTGTTCGCACGCGAAGCCGGGTTCGACGGGGTCGAGATCCACGGCGCCAACGGCTACCTGCTCGACCAGTTCATCCGCTCGGGTTCGAACCGGCGCACCGACGCTTACGGCGGCTCGGTCCAGAACCGGCTACGGTTCCTGCTCGAAGTGACCGAAACGATGGCCGCGCTGTGGGGCGTCGAGCGCGTCGGCGTGCGGCTGTCGCCATGGACCGACTTCAACGGCATGGCAGACGCCGATCCGATCGAGACGTTCTCCTATGCCGCCGAAGCGCTCGACCAGATCGGCATCGCGTACCTCCATCTCGTCGAGCCGGTCGGCCAGTCGCCCGCGCTGGCGCCGTCATTGCGCGAAAGGTTCGGCGGCGCGCTGATCGTCGCAGGCGGATACGATCGCGAAGCGGCGGAACAAGCAATCGCCGACGGCACCGCCGACCTCGTGGCGTTCGGCGAAAGCTTCATCGCGAATCCCGACTTGCCCGAACGCTTCCGCCACAACGCCGCGCTCAACGCCGCCGATCGCGCGACGTTCTACGGCGGCGGCGCGGAGGGCTACACCGACTACCCAGCGCTCAGCCTGCAGCAGGCTTATCCATGACAGCGCTTTCGCGGCGCGCCCGCATGACACCGCCATTCCAAGGAGAGCCAAAATGACCCAAGTCGACACGATCTGGTACACCCGCTGCCCCGTCCCCACCACGTCTGGCATCGCCCAGCATTTCCGCTGGCTGCACGACGAATTCGCCAAGTCCGGCGTGGCGCTGGAATCGATCCGCGCAGCCGAGGACAAGGCGGTGCGCCTGTCCCACTTCGACCACACACAGCCGCGCATGTTCCGCGAAGGCGGCAACATCCCGCCGCTGTGGGCACGCGGCCTCGGGCGCGACACCGTCGTCGTCGGCATCACCTGGGTCGACGAGGAGCAGTTGATCCTGGTGCGCGAGGGCAGCGCGATCCGGTCGGTCGCGGACTTGCGCGGCGCGCGGCTCGGCCTGCCGCGGCACGATGGCGCGATCGTCGACGTCGGGCGCGGGCAGGACTTGCGCGGGCTGCTGACCGCATTGGAAATCGGCGGTATCGACCGGAGCGAGGTGACTTTCGTCGACCTGACCGGCGGCGAGATCGACTTGCGCGAACAACGCCGCGAGGAGCGTGTGCATCTGGGCGCGCAGGCATTGCTCGATGGAACCGTCGACGCGATCTACGCCAAGGGTGCGGTCAGCGCGACGCTGATAGAGAAGCACGGCTTTCGCTCG
>Ga0247734_1001056_pt1 | contig 21901 bp, 14 predicted proteins | sample UWRJL103311B2_FD_180933 | JGI IMG/M metagenome (GOLD analysis project Ga0247734, IMG submission 180933) | Plant litter microbial communities from Arlington Agricultural Research Station in Wisconsin, United States - UWRJ-L103-311B-2 | ecosystem: Environmental > Terrestrial > Plant litter >... | reverse complement strand
CTCAGGATTGCTTATAGCGATAATTTAAACAGGATCAGAGCACCGAAAAAGAGACCGGCTTAGACTTTTGATGCTGGAGAACGGGAAGAGGCAGAGCAGAGCAGAGCAGAGGCAGAGCAGAGCAGAGCAGAGCAGAGCAGAGCAGAGCAGAGCAGAGCAGAGCAGAGCAGAGCAGAGAAGAACATGATCTTTGGGAATGAATAAATTAAAAACATACATCACCAAGAAACCTATGATGAGAACTCAATTATATGAAGAATATGTTGAACTTCCTTACCTCTCAGAACCCTACGTTTTCATGGCTAGGTGATGACAGCAGACAGAAAGCATCGGTTCCCTTTTGGAATAAAATTCTTAACCTGCCAATCTAAAGAATGAAACTAGAAGATAACTGAGTGTCATAACAAATCTGCGAATTAGAACTTGTCTCAAGTTACCATACCCGTTGGGATCTACCGTTGGGACCTTTTCTGACACAGGTCAATATAGAACGGGAGGAATTGCAGAATGAACCACCAATGTGCTATTGTTTAACCTCAAGATAAGCGATGCAATTTTCCACCTAACATAATTACTTCTGATTAATGATCATTTTCGTAAAACTAAGCCATCTGTTATAATGTGATGTAAATTGTGAACATAATTCAGGTACCAGCCTCGTCTGTCAGCCTCGCGATTGACAGGGTAGCTTGATTGTGGGCAGTCGCGTTCCACCGCGTTCGAAGTGAGAAATGGATTTTATCTGTCGCCCGATTCTCTCACAGCTTTGAACTGAGCATGGAGAGAAGGTTTTATTGCTGGAAAGCCGATGCTGAAGTGTTTTCATCATGGCCCGCTACTTGACACCTTCCAAAATTGCCCTTCTGGCTCTGATCGAGCTGTACACAGACGGAGCAGCTCCTACCTCGTCCACGGTCCCAATTCTCTCATTCATACTCAACCAACTGCTTCCATCCGCTCGCCCTAAGTCTCGCCCTGTAACTCCTGCTCCGGTGCAGTCTTTGCCCTTCATCCTCGAACCCAAAGCCTTCGAAACCCTTCTGGCCGCATACCCCGCAGCACATGGCGTCCCAGGCCGTACCTTGTGGGACCATTTCCTCAAGAAGCTATGGGATATTGACAGTCTAGATGCCTTACATGTCTTCTTTGAGAGACGAGTCCATCTTCTGGCAAAATCCCATGATGAGACAAGAATAGATAGCGATATGGGCATTCCCCCTCCATCCCAAGATATGATCATACTTTCTCGCACGTCACCATTCGGCAGCTTCGTACGCCGATCAATTGTTGAATTTGAGCGATTGAAATTCAGTGATGCCGTTTCACTCTGGATGGCTTTTGCAAAGTGGAGGCAGGACACACGGGTATATTGGACAAGAAGGAACGGAGGAGGCTTGAGCAGATGGGCTGGAGACAACGCACTGCTCAATGGACAGTTGGAATGGGGTGTGGAAGAGACCGAAATGCTACAGCTTGTAGCGTATGATAACTTTGATGTCACAAAATCAGGAGAAGGTTATGTTAGTACGGATGATATCGAGAAAGTTTTGGAATTCCAAGTTGAACAGATGCAAAGTAAGATATCAATTGCCTACCTCTTAGGACAGAGTTAACAGGTTCAGAGCTTGGGAGCAGAATACCAGTGGAGATAAAAGACAAATTCCAGAGCTTGCTAGACCAGAGCGTCATGATACCCAGTCTATCGCATTATCTCAAGTATGACCCTTCACGTTGTAAAAGAGCTAGCTAACTCGACATAGTTTCCTAGAAGCTTGGAGAGCGGGAGATTATCCCACTTCATTTGACAATCTTCACCGATACTTCGACTACACTATGCAGAATAGGGACCGGCTCTTTTACCAATATGCTCTAATGAATCTTGCGGTGCTGCAGGCAGACTTTGGCTGCTTCGACGAGGCCGTTGCTGCAATGCTAGAAACTGTCTCAACAGCACGAGAGAACAAAGATCTCCCATGTTTAAACTTCGCTTTGAATTGGCTGTATCACTTCGGAAAAGCTCATCCACGGATTCTCATTGGAGCCGAATCAACAAATATGCTTGGCGTTGAACGAGAAGGTCTTGCATTTCTCCGGATCAAAGCTAAAGATACTGGAATGTTCACTTTGTGGAGCTCTTCCTTGCTGAGCGAAGCAAAGTTGGGCATGTCAAACGGCGAAAGCGTTGCAACTGTATTCGAAAATATACTCAAAAGCTCACAGCTTATCGTGGAGAAAAATATGAAGAGTATGATGGGTCCGCAGATGGCAATGCAGTCTTCACTCTGGGGACGTCTGGGTGTCGTTCATTTGTCGAGGGAATATTGTGAGGTGTTTCTCAGCTGTCATGCTAGATATGCGCTCTTCGATGATGCGCTTAGAGTCACTTGCAAGGTTTCTCATCTTTTGACTGAGAGAGGGAGATATGACGAGGCAATGCTGAATCTCAAGAGCTTAGATACAAACTCTCTGCGCTCTTGGAAGGCAAATCAGTACTGGATGAAATACTGCGGGATACTCTCTCTAAAGCGAGATCTTCACAGAAACAACCTTGATGGAGCAGATCAGCTCCTATCACAGCTGCTTCAGTCCAATGACTCTGGATCAGACCTTGATCTTGTCTTTGAGACTAATATCCTCCACATTGATTACCTGATTAGGCGTACCGATTATAGCAAGGCGCTGGCTAAGATAGAACAAATGTCTGCTGCGATGAAGGAGGATGGCGATGACATCAATCTGCGTATCAAGCTTCTGACGATGAAAGCATTACTTCAAGATAAGGCAGGACGCCCACAAAGGGGCTTTTCTGTCGCCGTGCGGGCTGCAAGCATTGCATGGCGTGCGCATCTCATACCAGCTCTTTGGGCTGCAATGGGTGCCGTAGCCAATATTTTGACTTCCCTATCCGAATTCCATGCATCATCGCAAATTCTCCACTCAATCATACCTCGAGCGCTAGAGTGCGAGAGCTGTTCATTGAATTCACAGCTCTATTCATTCCTGGTCGATGCACATATGGGTATGGCGGGACAGGCTGAGAGTGGGAGCTTAAAAAGGACCGAAAACCTTACCAAGTGCTTAGAGTTTCTTGATAGGTCTTTCGCGGAGTATTCTTCTATTGAAGACATTGAGGGGCAATGTCAGATGACCGCAAAAAAGGCTACCATATTTATGATATTGGGCGATAAAGCTCAGGCGAATGACTGTGCAAGTGCGGTGCTAGCTTTGAGGAAACAGGCGAGACAAAACGCCGTTGAGGAGAGTGGTGCCATGAGATAATTCTACAACTATAGTTGTAGCCGTAGATAGATTATGATACCCATTTTTGCTGTTCCCGGTATAAGGAATTAGCTGAGCTGATGGTCCGTAAGTATGAGCTGTTCTATTAGCGATCCACCAATGACCATGAATAATTACTAGAGTGTGCATCCCCAATCGTTCTTTTGAGATGGCAGAGAGTTCATCTTCGATGCCCGTGATAACCTACATGTAAATGCAACACCATTTGCCATCCAGCGAGAACTGTAGCTATACAGGATCACCCTCAATTTTGACCAGTAGAACGTGCCAGCAGATCTGATAGCTGGTGATTTGGAAAGAGCTACCGTATTGTTTCTGGCAAAAAGAATGTCACGCATCACAAGGAGACTGGGTCAATTTCTGTAATAGCATAAACCTAAGAGAATATACAGTCTTTCTATCAGCCATCCCACCTTCAGCATGTATCTACCCATCCCATACTATCTCTCAAAATGCTCCTTACTCGGCCGGCTTGTGGTAGTTGGTCTTCTCGTTCCAGCTGTAGAATGTTAGCCTCTTTCTCATATGCCATCCGAGCATATTTTCGCAGCGAGCATTGCGCCATCGAATACCATCTTCCACAGGTACTAAGGGTCTTGAAATGTACTTACAAAGCAGTCTGCAGATATATTAGTGACAATTCAACACAGTAGCAAGGAACTATGGGATTCATACCTTGTCTCCATTGCCCCAGAAGAAGTTTCTAGTTCGGATGTTCTGATACGAGTATTCGGTTCTCTCCTCAAGAGGCTCCATGTGCTCCCAATGAGCCCAATGCGCATCCCACAGAATCTTTGCATTAACAGATGCAATAATCAAAGCGGGAATTACTGTGCTACTCGTAGTCAGCAACTAAAGCTTCTATTCGCAGCTCCCCTCATCACTCACTAAATCGACAGCTTGCGCCAAAGGTCTAGAGCAGAACCGGTCAGCCTCATTCCCTTTCAATTAATTCAATGCATCCATACTCACCACTTGTAGCAGCTGCATGGTCTTTGATAGCCTGTCTCTCGCGGTTGAAGGCATTGTCCTCGACACCGTGGAGGCCGGAGTTCTCAGTGCTTGCAAGTCGGCGTTGGATAGTCTGGCGGACAGCTGGAGAACGCAGCTGCGTTGCAAAGCGTTGGGACGCGAAGAGTGATCGTTGAGGCAACATCGTGCTGCTATCGTGTGTGGTCAATTGCTGTTTCTTTCTTCTTGAAGTTGATGTTGAAGGTGGTCTGAGGTCACTTTTGGTTCATTGGCGGATCGGCATCTCGGGTTTCTTGTCATGTGACCTTTGACGACAACGAGTCACTCTCGCGATGCCGAGTCGCGTCTTCGAGGTGGCAAGGACTACTGTGCTGCTAGATCTGGTCATCTGGAGAAGGGGGTTTAGGTGCTGTTTTGGAGGCTGTTATCCATGACCTTAGGGCTCTTCAAGCAATCGTATAACTAAAATCATGGACCAGCAGCGGGGTCTGAGGATCACGACTTGGAATGGTAAGTTCCTCGGGCTAGTGAGATGGTGAGTTTTAGCTGACTTTGGTAGTAAACGGTATCAGGTTGGTGATTATAGGCTCATGTGTTGCTTATGTAGAGGCGGAATGATAACTTTGATCCAGGAATCCGTTTGGATATCAACCATGGTGTCGAAATAGAAAGTTTGCGGTATTTTGCCTCACTTCCTAGAGCGCATCGAGGTCTAATAAACTCTAGGCAATGTTCGATATACTGGAATCTGATATTGTTGTTATGCAAGAGACCAAAATTCAAAAGAAAGACCTTCAAGATGATATGGTTCTTGTTCCTGGATGGGATGTGTACTTTAGCCTTCCAAAATATAAGAAAGGTAAGAGCTATGAGGAAGTCTCTTCACTTTAGTAGGCCTTGGTAACGGGTCTCTCAGGTTACTCAGGCGTTGCAATCTATACACGTACCTCGGTTTGTGCTCCAATTCGAGCAGAAGAAGGCATCACCGGCATCCTCACCCCTCCAAATTCGACTACAAGCTATCGTGATCTACCTGAAGACCAACAGATTGGTGGCTATCCAACCGTAAGCCAATTAGCCGATTGTGATGCTGATACAGCTATACTTGATTCTGAAGGACGCTGTGTGATTCTTGAGTTCCCTGCATTCGTTCTCATAGGCGTATACAGCCCTGCCAACCGCGATGAATCTCGCGATGAGTTCCGCATCGGTTTTCTGACTGCTCTTGACGCACGAGTGCGTAACCTGGTGGCTGCTGGCAAGAGAGTATTCTTGACTGGGGATTTGAATATCATCAGAGACGAGATTGATACAGCGAACGCTACTGAGCAGCTGAAGAAGCACGGGATGACAATAGATGAGTATGTGTCAACACCGGCTCGACGGATGCTCAATCAACTGCTTTTTGGGGGAAAGGTTCTCGGCGAAAGAGACGAAGGCCGCGAAAATCCAGTCATGTGGGACATCTGCCGATTGTTCCACCCTAGTCGTAGAGGCATGTTCACCTGCTGGGAACAAAAGACTAATGCTCGCCCGGGGAATTTTGGGTCACGTATAGATTATGTTCTCTGCAGTTATGACTGGAATGACTGGTTTTCAGCCTCCGATATTCAAGAAGGTCTAATGGGCTCAGATCACTGTCCTGTTTACGCGGATTTGAAGCAGAAAGTTGAGATTGATGGAAAAGAAGTTGATATCAAGGACATCATGAGTGCTGGGATGTTCAAAAATGGTGTAAGGCAGCGTGATTGGTCTGCAAAGGACCTGCTGCCACTGTCAGCCAAGCTCATACCCGAGTTCGACCGCCGCCGCAGCATCAAGGACATGTTCACAAAAAAGGCTGCCTTGTTGAATGGAACATTGCTTACTGTTGCTGAAGATAGTATTGTGCGAGCTGGTCCTTCCCCATCGCTCAATCCACTGGACTCCAGCGCTCAGTTAGTAGACAATATCACTAAAGCCAAACTTACTGCACAAGACCAGAAGCAAGAGAGAGAAGCACCATCGTCAACAGCACCTCCTTTGAAGCGGATCAAGACAGGTACAACACCGAGGTCGAATGGAGCTACGTCCAAAACCCAAGCAGGAAAAGGCCAAAGCAGTCTAATGGGATTTTTCAAACCGAAGGCTACTCAAACTAACAGGCAAATGGAGAACCCAGTAGTCTCCAGGAATGATCTAGAATCCAACTGTATTGAACCTGCCAGCCCTACCACCCCTCCCCGGGCAGCACAACCAACGGCAGAGTCAGCTTCTCCTATACTACAGAGTGGTCAAAGTTCTGTGACCCCAAGCAGACCTTTCGTTCTTGCGGATCAGAAGGATGTAATCGATCCTATTGTTGCAAAGGAAAGCTGGTCAAAGATTCTGGGGAAACGAGTGGTGCCTCGATGTGACCATAACGAACCGTGTATGAGCAAAAAGACGATTAAGCCTGGCGAAAACTGTGGCAGATCTTTCTACATGTGTTCACGTCCGCTTGGCCCTTCCGGGCAGAAGGAAAAGAACACCCAATGGCGATGTGGCACCTTCATATGGAGTAGTGATTGGCCTGGCGAGAAGACTTGAATAGAGGGGAGCTCTGGATATACCTGGCAAAACATCATATGCAATGCATCTATGGAAGACTCCATGCAGCGAAGTTCAGAGGTTCGAAAGTACGTATGGTCATTCCTCAGCAACTAGAATAGAATGATGACTCCTCTTGATGCTATGATACCTCGACCTCATACACCTCCTTCACACTATAGACCGAAACATATCTTGTGGCACCTTCACTTATCACATCTGGATGACCACAATCTGATACCTATTCCCAAGGGAAGACTCAGCCCAAGGATTCGAGAGCTAGAACTTATATAGGCACAGAATAATACCCAATCGGTTTTGCATGATCCCATTGTTTACTTATGACTGTGATCCTATGGTTTCATGCATCAGCGGTGACTTCTACAAGCCTTATTATGCTACGGTTCTAGTTGGCTGCACTGAGCAGAGATTCGCACCAAAATGTCGGTGTGTCTTGCTGCTGGAAGTAGCCTTCATGTTTTAAGGTGACTTTCACAATTTTTATTACTCTACAATCTGAATTGGCTGCACTGAGCAGAAACTCACACCAACGTTTCAGTGTGCTTTGCTGCTAGGAGCAGCGTAGAATCTTCCAGCGAGCGACGCTAGGTAACAATTCAGGAGGTTGGTCGCTTCGTGCAAACCAAATCGCACTAAACATCCAACCCCTCAGATATGGAGCCCCCCCCCCCTTTGATAACAGAGAGAGCAGCCATTGGCTAAAAAGGAGGAGGTTGGTCGTTTAGCTCGCACACACCCGACCCGATCTCATGTTTATTTTGAAAAATTTGCAACGGCGGCAGTCATAGCAACGCCGGCGGTGAATCTTCTGAGCTGGCAGGACTGATGCACGACCAAGGGGTTTGTTGACTATGGTGATGCTATGTGAGGGACTATGATGAGTTTGAGGGATCTTGGGAGGGTGTTTAAGGTTAGAAATGTGCTTTTAAGGGTAGACAGTAGTATTTTCTAGTCACGGAGTGGTAGAAACTTAGTATCTTGAAGTAGAATGTGATATAGTTAGCTTTTCTGAAACTGAAAACCACTGAGTGGTTTCAATGGTCACAGCAAGGTCACGATATAGTCTGGGACTTTATTTTTATTTATTTTTATCATACTTTATTCTTTGGGGGGGCTTTTAGCTACAATCTTCCGAAGACATAGTGCCATCTGAATAAGTACGGTGCATGTGTTGATTCATGATCGTGGTGCGCAACCATGAACCTGAAGTTGTTTTGGGTGATGTTCATGATCGTGATGTGCAACCATGAACCTGGGGGTGTGTTGGTGATGAGATTCCAGACGACCGCAAGTCCTCCATACTGCCAATAGCAATAACACGATGGACAAACGTGTCTACGGCTCAAGGACCTTGAAGTTGATGAAGCTCCAAGAGACCAGACCAAACCATAGCGCGCCATGAAGCCTCCACATCAATAAGGGCCACAAACCAGCCAATTTCGTTCGCCAGATGATCAATTAAAGAAAAGAAAAGAATTTAAGTTACATACAGTGAGAACCCAAGTTGCGTGTGGTGAGATTGACAATGTGCAAAAGGGAACGTGCTAGAGAGTAGAATGGTTGTTGATGCCCCAAGATAGCCGTCGAATGATAGCCAAGTGTAGATTGCTAGAGGTGACGCGCAAAGTCTACAACGGAGCTTGACGAGCCATCTAAAAGTCTTCATCAAAGTTGCCAGCGAGGTCAGCAGTGCCATCAAATGCATCCTCATCTGTAGCTTCGTAGCCATTATCATTCTCCGAGTGCTCATCAAAGTCCTCAGGAAGAGAATTCTTGTAGACTGTGGTTTGCGTAAGGCCCTCAAGAGCTGTGGCATAGTTGGCGGTATCGGTGAGGATGATGGTGGTACCAGAAGCATTGCCTTGGGCGAGGAGAGCATCCTTCTTCTTCTTACTCATGCGACGCTTCTTCTCAGAGGACTTGCGTGGTCGGTATCGGTACTCTGGGTGGAGTCGGAGATGCTCTGCCTTTGCAGCTGCAGCCATAGCACGATAGATAGCTCTAGTCTGTTCGTTCGAGCGTTGCCACATGTCACCGAGGATCTTGGCTACAAGATGTTAGACCTAGGATCAATAGATACTACAAGATGTACTTACAGATTTGGTTGTTGTGCAAGCCAGGATTAAGTTGAACAGCTTGAGCATGGTGGGCTTGACGAAACAAGATGAATGCATTTGGTGGGCGCTTGATCTTAGCCTTGCCAGAAACGGAAGCTGGGCTAGATGGAGAAGACGAAACGGGACCAACGGCAGCATCTGGGACGCCGGCCTGCTGCTGGAGCTGATTCTCCCAGATAGCAACACCATCGTGTGATTGTGGCTGGTCATAGTCATAATTATTCTCGGCGACAAAGAAGCTACCAGCACCATGAGTAATGGCTGGGTGGATTCTCAAGTCATGGAGCATCTGCTCGTCAAGGAAGACCTTGAATGGAAGGCCATCAAAAACTTCGCAGAACTGCTCGGGAAAGTGCTCGACAGAACCAAGGAAAGTCTCGGCATAGTCAAGACCATTGATGACCCAAGTAACCTCCTCGGTTTCAGTGACAGCCCTGTGTAAAATTAGCGCGTGAATGGCTTTGCTGTTTAGGAAGACTTACTTGAAATGGTCGGCGAAGTGCTTAAGATCAGCATTGACCAACTTGATAATGATCTCAGAAGAGAACACGACACGGGTAGCGCCTTGCACGATTGCCATCTGCAAAACGTGAGCGGTAGTGTGGAATGCGACTTCACGCGAAATGGATGGAATTTGGCTGACGCCCTCTGGAAGATGAGCAGCCATGATTGCGGGGGCGGGGAATGTTGTGATGTGCTAGGGTTTTGCAATTAGGGACCGCGAGGTCTAATAGTAGGAATGGAATGAGGAGGTTTGATAGTGAAGTCTCGAAAGCGAACCAACGAGAAGAATGTGTGGTGATTAGGAAGGTGAGGTTGTAAAGTAGAACGAGTTTGAGAGGGAGGAGGACTTGGCTGCTTGACTTTGTTGTAGTTTTTCGAAAACTGGCGCTAGGCCTTAGCGCGGAGTTCAAGGAAGAACCAAGCCTTCTTTGCCAAAACTCACGTGAGTATTCTTGGCTTCTTTAGTTCTGTATTCAATCTGATAGTAAATTGAAACATTTGTCTTTTTTGCTCCCTGTGCATTTCATAAGTTCCTATCTGTTAATTGTAAAAGAAATATAGAAGAAAACGGCGTAGCTAAAGTAAGCCCTAAGCTCATTTCACACCAAGATGCGTGGTACACAGGAATAGCTTAGAAACCCAACCATGGAATGTAGAGTTTAGTTTGACTAGTAATAGCTCCGTAGATTTGCTAAAGATTCTGAGACATAAAACCATCGTCCGTCAGATGCCAGACACACTTTACAGGCAGCCTATGGCAACGGATCAATAGCATACATGGAATTCTTGAAGTGCAGGAGACATTTAGCACCATTGATGTCTACCAGCTCATCAAAGTCTATTGTTAATCATGTTAAGCTCGGTCCTGGGAAGCAAGAACCTATATCTATCTTTCACGATTTTCTGCAAATGGTGATCCGAACTCACTAAGTGGAAATTATCTAAACACTTGAAAAATAAAACAGCTAACATCTATATAGCATGACGTTGGCAACTTGTGTACCATAGAAAATTAGAGCCTCGCACAGGCGAAAGGTCAAACGACTAGTTGATCACCTCTGCCGTTGTTGACAAGAAGACAATGTTGGAAAATGCCGCTGAAGTACAAAAGACTTTTACCATCCTTGACTTAGGAGATACGTCTATATACCATTCTATGAATGTATTAATCCAAGGGTTCAAGATTATAAGTGAGTCCTGCAATATTGATGTTCCAAAGATATAATGCTGAGATTTGACCAGTTGCTCAGCGCGATAAAGAATCGCGTCATGCCACGCGATGTCGAGTAATCTTGCAACCCATTTCCGAAGCTGCAGTTAAGGGAATGACAGACGCCAATAATGACATCGAAAAACGCGAAGAGGGGAGTAGGACGCACCTTGAGGACATATTCGTGGATTTTAAGAACTATCTCAACTCATAATCAGGAATATATTGGCGATAGAAGAATTTTGTGATGGATTCTATAAGAATTGGAGATATGAACGTGAAAGGTTTTCACATAGATTAGAGCAAGATCACCCTCTACTATCGATGTCAAGATGGAATAGGATAGGGTACCGAGCTATCCACTTGGGGGCCATTTAGACGCAATACCACAGAAAATGGTCTAGTAATTCACGAAAACAAGGCCCTATTTCATAGGGAGGGACTGAAACCCCGTATTCTTGAATGACTCCATCAATACGAGAGCTAGCTCCCTTGGTTCCCGTAATGAAACGGGCAGTTCAGTTGAGTACGTAAGAGCTTGTCAGATTACTATAACCTATCTTGACTCTCATGTTCTTAACAACAATGCAGATGCATGTTAGGTTGTGAGGAATTGTTCGCTGGTATAATACAAGGTGGTTATGCAACTCATTGCGGTAAGTAAAAAGTGATCACCCGGGCTCTACTGATTTTCAAACTCCCAGAAATCGGACTGTAAATCGTGGCATGAACGATCGCTAGCATTTGGTGGAATTTGGTTGCATTTAGTAGCATTCTTGAAACCAAATTCTTGGACTTATTCATTCCCGCTTCATTTCATTACGGCGTGTTTCCCGCAGCAGGGCACATACTGATGCTTTGAACTCTCTTGGTGGACATGGCTCAGGACAGATTGATAGAAACAAAGAGGGAATATGACCCCAAGTCAAGCGATTGGTAGTGAGCATTGTGGATGTGAAGATGTGACGATGTGATACTGGTTCTCTTTGTTGGCATGTCGTGAAAATAAAGAACGGGAGCTAATGCAGCCCAAGACAACGTCAAGTGCGCATCCCCCGACCCTGACACTGACAGCCCAGACGACTGCCACACTCTCAGCCAGTGATGTGCCGCAAGGTGGAGAATGGGCATGGCGATGCGGGTAGATCTTACATTGCCAAGGGGGGGAAGAGTCACTTGGCACAGAACATTCTTGACTTCTCTATCTATGGTGATGCATGCGAGATATTGGGTATATTTATCGCTCAGCAATTTACAGTAGAGCCCTCTACTTTAGATTCTGATTCAGTTGCCAAAAGTTAAAGCATCCATCTCTTTGCAATTTTCGTAGAGTTCCCGCATCATCTTCTCGTTGAAAGTGATAGGTGAACACCCCAGCCCTCGCTCAGGAGTCAGCTCCATCAAGCCTCGATAATATTGTAATGAGACATTGGAAAAAATAATGACACCAGATCTCAGGTCTTTCCCCTGATTCATACACAGACACAGATCGATCCCAAATCATTCGGCAAGTAGCAATATATTTATGCTCAAAAATATGCAAAACAGTGTATTAAGCACGCACTACCTATTCCACTTAAAAATCCCTTCTTAGTCTAAACCCCCCAGAATCAGCAATTAAAGCTTGCCTAATGTAGATAGCAGTTGTAGCAGTAGATCTACTGTTTTCACTTAGTTAGGTAAGTTTTTCTCTCGGCCACGTTTTAATAGATCATTCTTATCTGATGGATATCCGTGAAAACTCAAATCAACCAGGGCCTCTCTATATTTATAGTACTGGCCGGCATTCTCTGGGGATCTATAGATATTTAGCTGCAACTTCAGCAGTTTCAATAGATATACCAACACTTTAGGTCCTAATGAGCGGTTGCATGATGCGGAAGTAGAGGGGAGGGGATCGAACTCAAGTTCGAAAGCAATCGCGATGTTATTTTACTTATTCTAAAGACCTCGGCCAAGAAGGAACTCAGAAAGAGGTCAGCGATATCTAAACACATAGTCCCTAGTTTGAGGCCGAAAGTTGCTTTAAACATATCTAGGGGGTATGATGGCAGTTTTCCGCAGAAGGGAATGAATGATTTATCATCTCCCTGTCAGAAGAAATGAGATTGGAGTTGAAAGCTTTAGTTGAGCCCGTGATGGATATCTATTTCAAGCCCGTGGTCAACATCTTTAAAACAGCGTAGTGAAATTCATGTGCAATCAGCACACACAGATTGCCATTAGCTCCTAGAACACCAACGCAGATTATCGTCCATAAGACTTTATGTTACGAAAACACTTAGAAATGAAGTGGAGAGTTCGGTGGTATTACAAACTACTTGATAGTTATTGTTTTTGAAATTCAAGAACAGCCAGGCAAAGTAACTGATACTATAGAAAATAAGAAAGTACATGCTTTGCTACACAGAGATTGATGATGGACCACAACTTTTAACTAATACAGAAATCCAAAAAGACCACTCGACCTCATTTATGCAGACCAAATAGTAAGATATGCATGGGATCGCTTTCTCTCCCACTTTACATGTGAGGAATGTTGGAAATTATAGCTTCTGGCTTTCAATAGAGCTAATACCTTAACATAGGCCAACAATTGTATAGTAGAACATATTCGGGGTTATTCAATCTTTAGGGCTTTAAGTTGGACAATTTTCAGGACTCTACGGAACGAATTGTAGCTTATCCTGAGATTTTCTGTTACATGATACCCAGGTATGGATAATCACCAACTATGGGAACGTAGAGTCAGCTCCACCACATAAACCAATATGAAGATGACATTGAATTCTCTAGAAGCAAGGTCGCCACCAAGGATCTAATGTATCTTAAATGCTCAAATTAACGAGAGTCTACTTAGGTCTCAACTCATACGCACTGAATTCAGGTTCTCAACATAGTTACAATGGTTTACTGAAGTTTCAATTTCACCGAGTATCTGGTTAAATTTTCAAATCACCATGATACAAGACCTTTAAGTCATGAGGGTATTGGCAAATTATATTATTAAAATGATGCTGGATATCCTAGCAGGCCATAGCAACATTTTACTATAGGGTGCGAGAATGATCAACGGACATTCGGTTCGAGAATCCATAATTGGCCTCTCTTTTATTCTTGATACGATATCTTCCGTATCTCACCCAGCCTCTGTCTTGCAGCAGCCAGATTGTTCTCCAGTTGAAGAATCTCGACCTGGACATATATGTGTTAGTCGACATAGTAAAAATAGAATACAGAATAACATACCTGCTGTTCCATCTCTCGAACCTTGAATTCGTGTGCTCCTAGACTTTTATAGTCGATACCCTCATCGTCTTGGTTCTGTTCCTTGATCATATTTTGGACTTGTCTCACTAAAGTTCTGCAAGCCGCACCAACCGCTTTGCTAGCCTGTTCGAGTGACTCTTGGCTCTTGCTCATGAAGCCAGCCTTCACCCTGCTTGCTGCTACCAGCTGTGCTGTAGATGCAGCGACATTGTTTGATGCCACAATCAGCTGCTCTGGTATGTTTCGACCCGAGATGACACCGTCAGCTGTCTCAATCAGTGTGTTTGTAGAGGAAGCAACGGCTTTGGCTGCTGAAATGAGGCCTTCGGTCCACCGGTTGTTTTTCTTGTAGAATTGTGTTTTCGACGAGGAGCCACGTCCAGCTTGGACAATCTCTTGTTGGGTCTCTGTTGCAGCCTTGATCAATCTTGCAATCGCGTTTGTGATAGCGACAGCAGCATCGAGTATAGAGTCGTGGATTCGTAGCTCATATGTCGAATACCCGTCCTTTGGCTTGTTCTTGAGCTTCGCAAGACGCGCAGCAGCAGCACTAATGGCATCCGCAGCCTTTGTTAACTCACTATCAACGAGGTCGCCCAAGTCCCCTTTGTTATTAGATAACTTTCCACTGTTTGGTGAAAACGAATCAGCGAGCTTGTTGAGTTTCTGCAAATTGACCTGCACTTCGTTCATGCAGTTTATAACGACCTCAGTTCGTTGGACTGGGTCCATGGAATCAAGCCTGAAGCTCTGTAAACTACGGAAGAACTTGACAGTAGACTGTGCCGATTGTCTTGCCCCATTTATCAATTGGTCAGCTTTCTTGTCATCTGATGCCAGTCTTGTAAGACCTTTGGTATTGCTAAGAACATCTGCTATAGAACTCGAGAATATGTTGATTGTGCGAATGATCTCGGCATGTGTGCTATTTGGCCCATCTGCAATGAAGTTGTTGAAGGATGTAGCAAATTCTGTTGCGCTTGAAGATGCTTTCTCAATTTGCGATAGGACGTATGAAGGAGTTGCACTCTGATTACCAGCTTGCATGGAAGAATCAAGCTCATACAACGCGTCATCAACCCGTTGCACTCCACTTTGGAGAACAGAATCAATGATGTCGTTAATTTTGCCAATATTAGCCAAAAGCATAGCATCGATCTGGTCGTCCAAAGCATTATCTGTGTCGCCACGAGACTGCTCCTGTTCATGAAGTTTCATCAAGGCTTCATCTACCACCTGCTTCATGATAGCAAGCTCTTCCTCTTTATCCCGTAAAAGACGTTCTGCATCAGATCCACCTTCGCTATACTTAGAATGGACTTCATCCAAAGCGCGGGACTTTTTACGCAGCGCCTCCTCAAGGTCTGCCATCTCTCGATTGTATTTTGAAAGCATTGATGAAAGTTCGTTGCCTTTGCTTCGCTCCAGGTTATCGGCACGATCCAGCGCCATGCGCAGTTCCCGTTTGAGCTTCTCCAATTCTTCCCGGCTCCCTCCAGCTAGTCTATCTTTATCATGCATGGCACGATCTCTTTCCCGAATCATATCAGCAAGTTCCAGATTTTTCGTCTTGATCTCTCGTTCAAGCTTCTCCCGTTTATCAATTGCCTCTTGTGCAGAAGCAGCCTTAAGCTGCACACCTTTGAACTTCGTCAAAAGATCTAGATGCTCCGTACGTAGTTGGGAATATAACTTGGCCAAGGCCTCATATTTTGTCCGCCATGTATTGACCTGTTCCTGAAGAGCCCGAATTTGATCATCCTTGCTACCAAGTTGTTGGCCGTAGCTGTTCTGAATTTGCTGGAGCTCGCCTTCCAGACCTTTGATCTTCTGATCGTACTGCTGTAGCATCAGTTGATCGCGAGCATATTGAGCTCTAGCATCAAAATTCTCTTGCTCTAGTTGTGCCATACGACCTTGTGTCTGTTGTTGGAATTGCTGGGAGTGTAGCGCTTCCTGCTCACGACGCTGCTGCTCTGCGAGCTGGCGCTGCTGTTCCTCAAAGTCACGTTGAGCCTGTAACTGAGCCTGTTGCTGAGCACGAAACTGCTCTTGTTGTCGCTCCTCCAATACCCGTTGTTGATCCTCATATTCCCTGTTTTGTCGTGCTTGTTCATTTTGCCAGAACTCGCCAATGTCCCCCGGCTCTTCAGTCTTAGGGGGGGGCGGAGGGGTTATTTGCCTCTCTATTTCTTGCTTTGGTCTCTGTGGTAGGCTAGGAGCAGCATCATCTTCGGAAAGGAGACTGGGCGGATCTTGTGGGAGCTTCGGAACAGTTATTAAGCTTGTGAGATAGCGAAGGTTGGAGCATTCGTAGTAGAACTTGATAAGACGGTAGTGTTGAGCATCATACCGCTCTCGCAAAGGCTGTAAAGCGTCATCGTCCCCGGTTGCTATATTGACTGTCAGAACTTGAAAACAATTTGTTCAACTCATTCGGGGCAATTTGGAAGCAATTGATTGCAGGGATCTGTTACAATTCCACGGAAGATGCAGAAAGGGCTTACTCACTGGTATGCATAGCTCGTAACATGCTGGTTATAAACTTGTAAATTCCATAGCTCTCCTGAACCAGAGGTACCAAAGCAGATATTCTACACTCATTCCCATTTCCTCCCCGGAAATGCGAGAATATTAACTTCTGGAATTGCTCTATGCGATCCTGAAGCAGCATAAGATCCGAAATTGTCTCATAACCTTCATTTGGATCATTGATTCCCTTTAAACTTATATATTCCTCGTATTCGAATGTGCCATTGAAGTCTGGGTGCTGCTGATGGAAGGTCAACTTCGCTAATAGAAAGTGGACGTATTCCTTGATGAGTGGTGCATATCCCCGCATGCCTTCCCCAGACATGCCTCTATTCAGACTATCAATCCAGCTTCTGTTACTCATTGCCTCTCGCAGTGTTGATGGATGGCCCTCCTGCAGCACTTTATGAACGGTAATTAGGGCCTTGAAGGTCTGCACTTCATCTGCGAGTATAGGCTGCACCTTCATGCCAGCCCAGAAGGCTGCCGACGATTTGTGGTCCCATGTGAAGACAATACAGCTCCGCACATGCTTTCGTTTTGGAGCAGTCTCTTCAATGCTCGTCGCCTTTCGGATGTTGATCGCCAGGTCGCCTTCCTTCCTGTATGATCAAATGTTAGCAAATGTAATAGTAATAGGAAGTTTCCAGGCTACGGACTTTGTATGATCAACATTGCGCCCCGTATTGTGAGCCATGATGGGGATGGGGGTTATGGAGCACAGCGGGCAGCAGCTGTAGGCGGAAGAAGATTTGAAATGCCAAAAGTGAGGAGGGAGATGACAATACAGCAGGAGAGTACAAGAGCGCAAAGCCGTTGATTATCTTGCCTAGAAAGTCGTCGTGGCGGAGGCTCGGGACGAGTAAGTGTGGCGCCGATGCTGGGCATTCATGACAAGCAAGGTATGGCCCACAGAACTGACTGTTCTTGTTAACAGATAAAAGTCAAATGATCCCCGGGACGCGTGGAACCAACGTGGAGGTAGATTTTCTGCAAACACATCATCTCAAGCCAAATGAAAGATTCAAATTTGAAGTGAAAATGGGCAACTCCCAGACTGGCGCATCACAAGCATCACCAGAAAACAAACTTAAGATGAATGAACAACTACTGACTACAACATACTGCGACAAAACATCAGGAAACCACAGCAGTCCGCAACGATCGTTCAACTGTTACTGTTTGAGCCCGTCTAATGTAGGTCAAAAAAGCATGTCTTAAAGGGGGGGGGGGGGGGAACAATCCTGCAGATTGTGAAATTTAGAAACTGGAATTCCCTATCTCTGTCACAATGCGACGTCTAGAAAGATACAGGTTCTAGAGTCACATCGTTAACGTCAATGGAAGAGTTTGGTGCATTTATGTTTTTAATAAGTCGGAGTGCAGCTTTGAAAGGCGACACCTCTATTTCCATACCCCCTAAAGGCCCGCCGAACTCCTAACAATGCTAACGGTCAACACTATCCATTACTCCATAACCACATTGAATCCCGTGGTATTACAGATGCCTGCCTATATACCATATCCATGAGCTCTTCCCGCAATGCCATCCCAGCGCCAATGTATATCTCCTCCAGTGTTCTGTTAGACACCCATGTCTTCATCTATAAAGCTGCTCTTGGCTCTAGCTTCCTCCTCTTGAGCAGCTTGCCATGTTGGTAATCTGGGCCCGTCTTCATCTGGGCTACTTGATAGAACTCTGTTAACGGCCCTTCGTTTCGGAAGCCGAGGGGGTTTCTGATCGGCGGGCGGCTGCTCCTGAGGAGGCTCCAGATCTTCGGGATCATCGACCCAGGGAGGCATATACTCCGGAGCGTGTTCACTCATCGGTGTAGTCGGTTCTGAATCGTTCGCAGGTGCCGCAACCACCAAAAGGCCGTCATCAGAACTCTCGTTTGTTTGTGATTCTCGACTTCGTCTCTTCGGGAGAGGAGGATACGGAGCTACTGGTCGTTGGATATCTTTCGATTCATTTCCATTCGAACTTTGACCAGAATCGAGCTGGGTTTGAGATTCTGAGGGGGACGGTATCGGTTTGCGTTTTGGGACTGGTATTGGGGCAGTCTTCGTTTTCTTATCAGGTGGCGGAAGAGGAGTTCCGGGAGGAGGGAGGGGCTGCCCTCTTCCCATCACAAGTGGACGAGTTGGAGCCTCCTTTGCCTCTAAACTACCGTCTGCTTTCGGTTCACCGTGACGTTGGAGAGCATTCAACCCCCATTTCTTAGCAGTGGCGGCAGCATTGCTCACAACCGCCAGAGATATGCGCTTCGCTTCTACAGTTGATGACTTTCCTGACGAAGATGCAGAATTCTCCCGTCTTGGATCGCGGCCAAAGGACCCAAACGACTTCATTGATGGTGGATCTGCTCTAAATGATGTATTTGTTATGCTAGTTGGGCTCGATGGGTATGAGTTCGAAATAATATCACTGTTAAGTTCTGAGTTATTGGGCGAAGGTTGGGGTGTGGTATCGTTATCTGTTCCTTTCTCCAAGTTGGCAGAGTTTCTGGATGATGCCGAAGATTGGCTGCCACGCTTTTCAATTTCTGATGGTCGGGATGGTGATCCTACTGGAGTTGGCACAGGCGAATTTGTTTGTGAAAGAGCCGACATAGATGCCATGGCACTGCCAATATGAGGATGTGTTGAAGAGCCATTATCCTTGAAGGCGTCTGCATTGATTATATCTGTAGCTACAATCGGTGACGATGCTGTAACAAATGATCCTGATCGTAATGCCCTTGGCCTTTCCGAAGTCCCTGTATCGATGCTACTAGACGATCCGTTCATGTTAGAGTTCCCTAGGTTCCCCGTATTCGAAGCAGCTTTACCACCTTTCCGAGAAAATACACCTCCGGCCAAAGGGCTTTGGCCCTCAGGTAAAGGCATGCTTGCACTCTTCTCCATCTGTGGTAAGTCTGGCATTGCTTCCTCATGTTCGGCCTCTAGGTGATGTACTCCTTCTACATCGCCCGCTTGTGCCGCTGCAGATTCTGGGTCGCTTGGAGGGGTGGACACATCGTCAGCCCATATACCACCCCTCCATTTCTTGTGTTCGGTATTATGAAAGGGTGAGTCATCCCAACTAATTATAGTGGTTAGTTTGCAGCAAATGGAGGTGGGTTATCAAGTATAAAGATTGTTAGAGTTCCTATGACTTAGAAAGGGGATTAGACCACTTCATGCACTTACTTAGGAAACACAAGACTCTCGGCGAAGACCTCCTTGATTCTGTTTTCGATTTGTCGAAGGATTAAAGTATACGTAATTTGCCGAGAACTGACTATAGATCAAACGTTAGCAAATGTTACCGCAGGGTACTAGCAGTGAGTATTGAGAGCTTAGATCCATCATTAAGGAATCTCTCATAGTAACACTTTGACCAGCTTATAAATTGCTGTCTCAATGAAAACGAAACCTCGGGACATCCTTGAAAGCATATGAAAAACCACATACCAATAGGCTCTATGGTCATGTCTATTTTTGGCATCGAAGCAAACGTCATCCAAAGTCGATTTGATGGAGGTGGTTTTATCCTGACCATGGCATGGCCCTCAATCCTTTTTAGAACTACAGCAAGCAGCAGTTCTACTTCTCGAGCTTTGAACCTAGTACCCAGATCGATTCTAGCAGTTGCTGCGACCTCAATCCGAAAATTACCTGTATATCGGACATCCGCTTCTACGATTAGTTCTCCATCCACGGTCAAATCCTTGAGACGGGGATTTGTGATGACCGGCGCGGCCTCGCCCATATCTATGTGGCGTAGTACAATCTTTGAGAGGAACGAAGGGGTTTTAACTCGAGATATTTTCTTGGTGATTTTGGATCTAATAAAGTTCTCCACCTCTGGTGTTTTGTAAAGAGATAGGAATGCTCTACCGATGATGGCATTAATCCATCTTGTTTGTAAGTGTTCTTCCGAAGAATGCAATCTTTGCACTAAAGTAATGATATCCTTTACATCGTATTGTAGAGGAACCGGCGGGTTGTCCTTGGCACCTGGCTCTCGTCCCTGGTTTCGAAGCAGGGCGAAATAGAAGTCCTCCTTCTCGGAGCAGTTCTCCGAGAACAGATAGAATGGTTTGGATGACCCGCCATCTGTCGTTACCCCTTCAATTTCAGTCCTCCGTGATAAGCGAAGAGCGTTCCTCTTTATAAACAGTTCCCCCTCTGGTATGTAGTCTCCACCCCCAAAGATGCTAACATTATGGTGTGCCAACGAAACTACATGGCGCACATCAAGCTGCTCTTCGTCGTCATATAACATTAAATGTCCATGTCTAGATATATTAGTAGATACACAGAATAATGCCGGCCTGGGAGGTTACCTTAGAACAACATAAAACACATTGCCGCCTCTCCGTTGCTGCTTCCCAGCTCCTTTATTATCCAATGGACTTGCGTGTGGTTTCCTTTCGAAGATAGATTTATACATGCTTTGATATACGCTCTGACTCGGGGCAGAGACAGTTGTCGATCCGATTGGGGTTGAACGCTCTGGCGGTGCAGCATTGATTCCACCTGGTGTATATTCTCTGGTTACCGCGAAGTAACCAGCAGCTACCTCAGCTTCATGATTGTTCCTTAACTGAAATTTCTCTCCCAGTGTATTCTGTGCGTGATTAATCGCATCGGTATCATCGCCTGGTCGTATAATCGTAGATGTCTCATCATCTCCGTAAGCGGTGCTTTCGCGGGTGGGAAACGTGAAGTATCCATGAAGGAATATAACAACAATGATGAGCGGCAGGAATGTTATGCCGCCTAGAATATAGACGATAAGGATCCCCGTCAGACCACCCATACTGACATTTGTATCAACCCAAAAAGTGCAGCTGTTCCTTTACAGTAAATGTACGTGATCTCGGGTTGAGGTGCTGTTCGGGCCAGGCTGAACATTAGCCGCTCAAAGCGGGACCAGGGGAATACCGCCTCGCTCAGTATACAGCAATACTGCAATAATTGAACCAGACCAGCACTCTGTTGTAATTCTAACAAAGTAGCAATACCAGTTTATAAAATTTTCCTATTTTGTTTGTGGGATCTATAGATTTGTACTCTTCTAAGTTAGATACCTCTTGCAAACAAACAAATAGTGTGGTGCTTTTCGTGAGCCTTGCGATGACATCAGGGCTAAATACAGTAGTAATCTGACTACATTGTAGATTGGCCACACAGGTGTGGTGGAGACTGCCGAGCATTTATAACATGGAAAATCTTTGATTTAGTATTCACAGGAATAGAATATAAACAAAACCATTGGCATTAACATATGTATTTGGTCTATTGATCGAATACGCATCTTCATTCTTCGCCTAAGCCAAACCAAGCTGCATAGCAAGACACTTCGTTATAGGCAGCAAGAAGAGATAGAACAAGTCAGGAGAACATATTTCGGATGCAG
>Ga0247734_1001055_pt1 | contig 21927 bp, 21 predicted proteins | sample UWRJL103311B2_FD_180933 | JGI IMG/M metagenome (GOLD analysis project Ga0247734, IMG submission 180933) | Plant litter microbial communities from Arlington Agricultural Research Station in Wisconsin, United States - UWRJ-L103-311B-2 | ecosystem: Environmental > Terrestrial > Plant litter >... | reverse complement strand
TTTGAGTCCATTTAATACTGTATTAAAAACGGCCGTATGTAAGCGATCAAAACTGTTGCAGAAGCGTGCATGCCAAAAGTATTGGAAAATACGTCTACTGTAAAGCCTGTGGCAAAGCCGATAAGAAGTAAATACATTCTGTTGGTATCAGCAGGGAGCAGCAAGACACCAGCAATATATATAAAGCAAAATGCATAGTTAAACAGCACCAGATTCCGCATGAAGAATATCTGCAGGAACAGGTAAAGCAAAATCATTAATGAATATTGAATGGCTTCGCGTAAACTCATTTGCGTTCTTCTATACGTGATTTAAGTTGTTCCTGCTCCCCAAGTTGTTGATTTTGTACCACATACACATAAGAGAGGTTTCTAAAGTCTGTTGCAAGACGAAGTGAGATGTTATAAAAGGTCTGGTCGGGATGTACTGCAACGCTTTGCACTTTACCAACCATAATTCCCGGAGGAAATACAGAGTTCTGGTTTGAAGTGACCGCAGAATCTCCCTTAAAAACTTTGGTGTATTTTGAAACATCCACCAGATCAATAAAATTTGGATCCTTGCCAGGCCATTTTGCGTATCCTATTTCATTGCTGCGGACAAGCTTTGTGGAAACCATAAACTGGGAATGCAAAATAGATGTAACAACAGAATAATTTTCAGAGCAAAACCGTACTTTTCCAACTACACCGGTTGCCGAAATTACACCCATTCCCGGTTTGATGCCATGCGCCGTACCCTTATCAATTGTGATAACATTATTAGTCTTAGAGGTCTCATTATCAACGACCTTTGCAACAGTATACGTAAATCGTGAGGCAAAAACAGAATCAGGAACATAGCCGGCAGGTGCATCTGTCGGATTTTTTTGAGTTAAAGCTGCCACAATAGCGTGTAGGCGTGCATTTTCGTTTGCCAGGTCGGAGTTAATCTCACCCAGTTTGGTATATTCTTTTGCAGAATTTGATAGTGTCAGTGTTTTTGCAACGTAATAATTGGAGGTATTAAAGTAGGTAGCGCCCCAATACGAATTACTGCGCACAATTAACCAGACACTGAGAACTTCCAGCAGCACAAATACCATGAAGAAACGATTCCGGACTACGAAATCAACGAGTTGGAGCATGGGCTAAAATGTTCACACGCAGCTCATCAATTATACAATAACTGATGAGCTGTGAACGATCCAATACTACGAAATTAATACAGGTTTATATAATTCAAGGTTTTTCAGAACCTCGCCAGTCCCCTTAACAACCGCTTTTAACGGATCATCTGCAATATGCACGGGTAATTTGGTTTTCTGAGAGATACGACGGTCAAGGCCGTGGATCAGGGCACCACCACCGGTAAGCCAGATTCCGTTTTTGAAAATATCCGCTGAAAGTTCAGGAGGAGAAATTTCCAATGCCTTCATAACGCCTTCTTCTATTTTGGAAATAGATTTATCAAGAGAATAAGCGATCTCACTATAAGTTACCCTGATTTCTTTTGGAATCCCGGTCATTAAATCCCGGCCACGTACCTGATAATCTTCCAAAGCTACTTCCAGCTCAGGAGAAGCAGATCCAATAGCCATTTTTATTAATTCAGCAGAACGTTCACCAATCAAAAGATTGTGTTCACGACGCATATAATCTACAATATCTCTGGTAAAAACATCACCTGCAATACGAACGGATTGCTCACATACGATACCGGATAATGCGATAACGGCAATTTCTGTCGTACCGCCACCAATGTCAACGATCATTACACCATTTGGCTGTGTAATATCAATTCCTATTCCGATGGCTGCGGCGATAGGTTCGTGAACCATATAAACTTCCTTTGCCCCTGCATGCTCACAGGAATCTTTTACTGCACGTTTCTCAACCTCTGTAATACCCGAAGGGATACAAACCACCATGCGGTGAGAGGGAGTGAAAAAACGACTTCCGGTATCAATCATCTTGATCATACCTCTTATCATCATTTCTGCGGCGGTAAAATCGGCAATCACACCATCTTTTAGTGGACGGATTGTTTTTATATTTTCATTCGTTTTCTCATGCATTTGCATAGCTGTGTGGCCGATTGCCAGGACTTTACCCGTGGTTTTATCCATGGCAATAATCGAAGGCTCGTCAACAACTACTGTATCTTTATGAATGATCAAAGTATTAGCAGTACCTAAATCTATCGCGATGTCGCTTGTCAAAAAATCAAACAATCCCATATTTTTTTTAAAATTTACCCTCCCTTTGATTTCAGGTGTGCAAAATTACAGATTATTACCCACAAACAAAGGCATTTACTAAAATTCAATTATAGGTATTTTTATATTTCAAAACCGGTCATAAAGTATAGTTTGAAATAGAATTTACAAATCCTGTGTACCTTTGTTTTTACTATGGGAATTAAAGCACTTTTAAGTCAGCCTTTGGCTCAATATATTGTAGCACAACAGCAGAACTGGATCGCCAGAAGTATGGAAGTTCAGGAAGAATGGCGTGAAAAACTTGTGAAAAAAGCCATTAATACCCAATTTGGCAAAGATCATTTCTTTAAAGATATACACTCTTACTCCGACTTTCAGAGTGCAGTTCCAGTGCATGACTATGAGGATTTGAAGGAGTATATCAATAAGATTAAAGAAGGTGAAAAGGACATTTTATGGCCTGGAAAACCACTATATTTTGCCAAAACATCAGGGACTACATCAGGCACAAAATACATACCGATATCCAAAGATTCTATTTCCAATCATATTAATTCGGCACGTAATGCAATTTTAAATTATATTGCAGAAACAGGCAGGTCACAATTTCTTGATAAAAAATTAATTTTTTTGTCAGGAAGTCCAGTTCTTACTGAAACCGGAGGCGTTTTGACAGGTCGTTTATCAGGAATTTCTAATCATCATGTGCCTGGTTATCTGCGATCCAATCAAATGCCGAGTTATGAAACCAATTGTATTGAAGACTGGGAAGCTAAGCTGGACAAAATTATTGACGAGACCATAGATCAGCCGATGTCATTGATTTCCGGAATTCCTCCATGGGTTCAGATGTATTTTGACAAAATTGAAGCGCGGACCGGTAAAAAAATTAAAGACGTATTTCCGGATTTTTCTCTATTCATTTATGGCGGGGTAAATTTTGAACCATATAAAGCCAAGCTATTTGAATCGATTGGAAAACGTATTGATTCTATTGAGCTTTATCCTGCCTCTGAAGGTTTTTTAGCTTATCAGGATTCGCAGGAAGAGGAGGGGTTATTGTTGCTTTTAGATACAGGGATTTTCTATGAATTTATTCCGGTTGAAAACTTTTTTGACCAAAACCCAAAACGGTTGTCAATCGGAGAGGTAGAAGTTGGGAAAAATTATGCAATAATCGTAAATAGTAATGCGGGTTTATGGGGTTATTCTCTGGGTGATACAGTAAGATTTGTTTCCACCAATCCTTACAGAGTTTTGGTAACGGGCCGGATCAAGCATTTTATTTCGGCTTTTGGGGAACACGTAATTGGTGAGGAAATTGAGAAAGCGCTGCGTTATGCTATGGAACGCCATCCGGAGACGGAAGTGGTAGAATTTACAGTTGCTCCCATGGTTGCACCGGTTCAGGGCGGACTTCCGTATCATGAATGGCTGGTAGAATTTGCAGTTATGCCGGTTAACATGGAGCAATTTGTGTGGGATATTGACCGGCGCCTTACAGAATTAAATGTGTACTATGATGATTTGATCAAAGGAAATATTTTACGGCAGCTTGTCATGGTTCCTTTAAACAAAAATTCATTTATTGATTATATGCGGGCTAACGGAAAGCTTGGCGGACAAAATAAAATGCCCCGATTGTCGAATGACCGAAAGATTGCGGATGAGTTGATCAAAATAAATCATTCGAATCCGGTTATTAAATGAGTAAAATTTTATGAGTAAGAAACGAATTGCCATTTTAGGCTCGACAGGTTCTATTGGAACACAGGCACTTGAAGTAATTGAAGCCAATCCCGAAATTTTCTCTGTGGAGGTGCTTACTGCCCAGAGTAATGCAGATCTGTTGATTGAACAGGCTGTTAAATTTCATCCCAGAGAAGTTGTAATAGGAGATGAAGCTTTGTTTGATAAAGTAAGTTTTGCACTTTCTAACTTTCCTGTAAAAGTTTATTCTGGCGCAGAAGCACTGGTTTCGGTTGTGGAATCTGAATTTGTAGATACGGTTTTAACAGCTATGGTTGGCTATGCAGGCATGTTACCTACTATCCATGCAATAAAGGCAGGAAAAGATATCGCTCTTGCTAACAAAGAAACACTTGTTGTGGCAGGAGCATTAATTATGGATTTGGCAAAAGAATATGAGGTAAATATTTATCCGGTAGACTCAGAGCATTCAGCTATATTTCAATGCCTGGCAGGAGAATCTGAAAATACGGTTGAAAAAATTATTTTAACTGCATCAGGTGGTCCGTTCCTTGGAAAAGATCGTGCATTTTTATCTTCTGTAACAAAGCAGCAGGCATTGAAACATCCTAACTGGACAATGGGTGCCAAAATTACAATTGATTCCGCCACACTAATGAATAAGGGTCTGGAAGTGATTGAGGCCAGGTGGTTGTTTGATCTTAATGTAAAACAAATAGACGTCATCGTTCATCCACAAAGCATTGTTCATTCCATGGTTCAGTTTGAAGATGGAAGTATTAAAGCTCAGATGGGTTTACCGGATATGAAACTGCCGATTCAGTATGCACTTCATTACCCATACAGGTTAAAATCAGCTTTCGCCAGACTAAATTTTGCAGATTTTCCTTCATTAACTTTTGAAAAACCAGACATGGAAACTTTCCGGAATCTTGCGATTGCTTACGAAGCGCTGGAAAAAGGAGGAAATACAGCATGTATTGTAAACGCAGCGAACGAAATTGCAGTTGACGCTTTTCTTCACGACAAAATCGGTTTTCTTGAAATATCAGATATTATTATTGAAAGCGTGGCAAAGATAAGCCATATACAAAATCCGACATATTCTGATTATGTTCAAACAAATGAAGCGGCAAGGCGTTTTGCTTCTGATATGATTCAAGTAAAAGTTTAGATGGAAGCCGATTTTCTTAAGTATTTATCCGTGGCAATGGCCAGCACCCTTAAATTTTTCGGAGGTCCGATTATGGGAGTGATATTAAAACTGACATGGCTGGAAACCGCCTTGTGCTCTACAATTGGCATGATGTTCAGTGTTTTCCTTTTTACCTATGCAGGAAAGGGTGTGCAGGCTCTTGTAAAAAAATACCGTAAATCGCCACCCAAAAGATTTAGCAGAACAAACAGGATAGCAATTAATATCTGGAAAAAATTCGGGATTATTGGAATTGCTTTTTTAACTCCGCCACTTTTTACACCTATTTTTGGCCCGCTTCTGGCCGTAGCTTTTCGTGTACCAAGAGCGTCTATATTTCTATGGATGTCAATTAGCGCTATATTATGGGGATTGAGTATATCTTACTTATTCCACAAAATGACCTTTATTCAGGAATGGATTAAATGAGCTGCGGCCGCGCGGTTAAAAGTTTAGAGTTGTTATATTTAGCAATTTGATTTAGTATGAGTCCAAAGCAGCCGCAACTTTGAACTCTAAACTCCCTTCCTATCTGCTTACTTCCTTCTTCGGTGCAGTGGATTTTTTCATAAAGTCACCTTGTGAAAAGTACTTTTCTATCAGGCAATACATCAGGATAAAAAAGTATCTGCTTCCCATTTCCTTGATTTTAAGCTTGGATTCGCCGTATTTACGGTTTGTCCAGCTATTGGGCACCACTGCATAATTGTAGCCGCGCACCATTGCTTTTAAAGGAAGTTCTATTGTTAAATTAAAATGTGGCGCCAGAAAAGGTTTGATACCTTCTATGGTTTCTCTTTTGTAAAGTTTAAATGCATTTGTTGTATCGTTATATTTGATACCCATTATCATACGTACAATAAAATTGGCAACCCGGTTAATTACCTTTTTCAATGCGGGATAATCCACTACTTTTCCGCCTTTTTCCCAACGCGAGCCAAATACGCAATCATAATCTCCCTCTAACATTTTGAAATAATATTTCACCAAATCCTCCGGATCATCGGACATATCGGCCATAAATACAGCTACACAATCACCAGTAAAGCGTTCGAGACCATATCTTACTGCGTAGCCAAATCCATTCGGACCAGGATTAGTATAATATATCAGTGTAGGGATTTCCAGAGATAGTGCATCAAGAACTTTTGCTGTACTGTCTTTTGAATTGTCGTTTGTGACACAAATTTCGTGCGGGATATTGTATTTTTTTAAGGTACCATAAAGCGATCTTAAAGTATCGGATATGGATTCCTCCTCGTTATATGCTGGTATTACGACGCTTAGCTTCATGTAAAAGAGAGTGATAAAAACACTGCAAATAAAAGATTATTAATTTGAACTGCCAATTTTGGTCATTTTTGAAAGATAATCAACATATTTCAAAACTGTTTTTTGAATTATTTTATCGTACCGATAATTCAGCCATTGATTTACATTTTCAAACATTTCCTTTCTGTTTAACCAAAACCGAACATTAGTTTGTGCATGAATATTACTGAGCCCGGCGCTGTGTTTACGGTAAACACCCATAGTTTCCGGCAAATACCCAATTTTTCCATGAGAAGCCAACTGAATTATTACTGCCCAATCTCCTGCTGCCGCAGTAGCATGCCAATCTGCAAAATCATTAGTCAAAAAATAATTACGATAGAGCCAGCTGGCCGTAGCCATAAACCATTTGTCTTCCAGAATGTCTTCAATAGTTGAAGTCAGCTTTTGATCTGGTTTATTAAATAAATGACTTGCCGCTCCATCTTCATAAATCACTTCTACATTATGATGGCAAATGGCATAATCGGGATGGGATTCTAAAAAATCAACCTGTTTCTGAAGTTTATATGGGTCGGTCCAGTAGTCATCACCTTCGCACATGGCTACATATTCCCCTTTGCATGCTTTTATCAATTGCAGCACATTATTTCTTCCTGCAAATTCTTTGGGTTCAGAAGGCCCTTGATTTTCTGAATGTAAAAACGCTCGGATTCTTCCGGGATTTTTATCACTATATTCCTGAATGATTTTTTGCGTGAAATCTGTCGAAGCGTCATCACCAATTACAATTTCAAATGGAAATGTAGTTTGCTGCATCAAAGCACCATCCAGCATTTGAGCAATATATTTTTCGTGATTGTAAACAGGAACGCAGACGGAAACTTTCATATTATATAAAAGCACCAGCCTGTTGAAAGACTGATGCTTGAAAATTAAATATTTTAGTATTTAGTTAAATACTTCTTTTAACTGATCAGGACTTGGAAAATTAGGTGTAACCAGTTCTGTTTCAGGTTTGTAAATATAAGCCATTGGGTAACCCCGCTCGATAAAAGTAGGCTCGTCCAGATTGTTATACCTCAACTGGACCGACCAGCGAATATTACGGGTAATATTATTTCCTGACTGATGGATTAAAAACGCTGAAAACAGCAAAATATCTCCAACTTTAAATTCTGTTTGTACAAAATCCTCTTCTTTTAAAGTCGTGGTAATTCCACCCTGATAACCTGATGTATTTGATTCTTTCAAACCTGTAATGTGACTTCCCGGAATTACTTGCAGCGCACCGATCTCGGCTCCTGCATCCACCATTGGAAACCATATAACAGCACTGTCCAAAGATCCTTGTCCGGTCCGCCAATCCTGATGTGCATCCAGTTTCCAGTGTTTACTGCCGTCTTTAGACAAAAAGCGACTATTGAACTGCATGGCAGCACGTGCGCCAATGATCGGATTAGAAAGGCCTGCTTCCTTTAGTAAATTTTCAATTTTAGGATCAAGACCCAGTCTGTGCAAAGAAAAAGTATGTTGTACTGTTTTCCCCGTATTGACAAAAGCATTGAAATCTTTTTCAAAAAACTCAAACATGGCATTTTCAAAAGCATCCCGGTCATCAATGTCAACCGTTTTGCCGGTTACATGTTTGATCTGCGTAGCAAATATTTTGCGTGCTTCAGTATAAATCGTATTTATCTCTTCTTTGTCAAGAAAATTTCTGAGAAGTACGTAACCATCTTTATTAAACTGTTCGCGAAGTGTGCTCATAATATAATTAATTTTAGAAGAATATTTTTACCTCCAAAAGTATAACGTATTAGTAACCAAATTAATGATGTATATCATTTTTGTGAACCAATATTAATCTTCAAACTGCATAAGCAAATCCGGCTGCTCCAAATCCATTGCCATTGTAAAGCAAATATTTCCTGCCATTATGCTCGTAATAATTAGCATAATTAATCATTTGGTAATCAAAATCTTCCGGGTTTTCTGATTTTGCAATGCCCACCAGATTATCCTTGCGTTCCCAGTTTACACCGTCAACAGATTCTGCATAACCCAAGCGGTAACTTTGATTGCGGTCTGTCCGGTAATCGCGTGTGTGGCGGTAGGAATAATACATTTTGTAAATCCCGTTTTCCTTGAAAACGCTTGGACGTCCTACCGCATGTAAAAAATCATCAAATTCTAATGTTGGAATATCACTTATTTCCCAGTGAATTCCATCCTTCGAAGTAGCAGACTGTCCGCGATAAAAAGGCTCGGGATAATCGTGTATATATTCACATTTATGACCGGAAATATACCACATGCGCCAGGTTCCGTCTTCTTCACGAAGTACAGAAGGCTGTGCTGCCCAAATTGGATTTTGAATGCTGCGATCCATAATCGGACCAGTAAACATTTTTTTGAAAGACAATCCGCCATCATGGCTTACTGCCAGTCCCATAGAGAGACGATAAGAATTCCAGGTACGGTTCCAGCCGGTATAATAAAGCCAGATATCTCCGTTCGGCATGTCTACAAACCAGGAAGGCATAGCGCCGGTTTCATCGTATTCGCCCGGTCCGCCCAGTTCAAGAATGGCTTTATCGTGTGTGTAAAGAATCTTTTTCGGATCATCATAATCCACATCAATAAATGTTGGACGGGATTGTCCGCTTGCATCTCTGGAAGAAAAATAAATACGTAAAAAATCTTTATGTTTATATGCGTACGGAACCTGTGCATGAGAAAGGCTATGTGCAAGACTTCCATCAGGTTTGTATACGACTCCTTTTTTAACCCACATTTTTTGTAGTTTTTAGTTTTTTAGTAAACAGTTTACAGGTATCTGTGGCTGTTTACTAGCTTGTAATGAATATTTGACTTTACGTGTCTAGCGAGTTGTTGGTTTTTAAATAAACAATAAACCGGAATTAAATTTTGTATAACCAAACATCTTTATTCCCGGACTGTAAACTGTTTACTTAAAACTTAATACTCCTTAATCAACCGCTTTCTCTGCACGCAGTCTCCAGTTATCCACAAAATCCTTACCCGGAATTGGCAGATCAATATCAACTTCCGGTGCTTTTGCAGTAACTCTGTATTCCATAATATAGAATGCATTTCCAAAAACGTAATGCAATTTGAAATTTTCAATATTAGCTGGAACATCTTCTATCGGAACTTCGGCGCGGAATAATGGATTCGCTTTTAGAAGCGTTGCATAGGTTGGCGTATTTCTTAGCCATGGCGCTACACTTTCGTCTCCTACTACCACTTTGCCACCAGGACGGACAACACGGGTTAATTCATCAAAAGCTCTTTTTCTTTCAGAGAAAGTATTAATTCCGCCAAAATGAAAAACAGCATCAAATGTATCGTCAGGAAAAGGAAGGTAAGAACCGTTTCCAAGGAAATAATGAACATTTACATCTTCCGTTGAAAGTTTTTCCTGCGCTAGTTTAAGCATATTGGGAGATAAATCTGATAGAACAGCAGTTCCGCCCGGTTTTACTTTTTCGAGTATCAAAGCAGAATCCTTACCGGTTCCTGCACCTACTTCAAGCGCAGTCATACCAGGTTTTAATTCCATTAAATCAATAAACAACTTGCGTGTAGCAGCTTCGTCTGAATGATTTAAAGTTTCAAAAACCCATGAAACACCTTTATCATAACGAAGGAAAGCCTGGTCATAAAGATATTGTTCTCTGGCATCTGCGGGAAGTAACTCCTTAGGATATAGCATATTGACGATGCCGGTATCACCAACTTCGTAAATAACCCCGTCTGCACTTGTAAGTGTTTTGCCATCTTCGGCAATAGTAAGTGTGCCGCCGGTTAGTGGACAAACCAACGATTCTAAAAATTCCTTATGATCCATTTTTGTGTTATTCTGATTGATATAGCGGTTCAAAATTACTTTTTTTCTTGGAAGAAAGTTCAATGTAATGCGGTTCTTATTAAATGGCCTTATCCAGCACCTTCATTCATGTACTATAATTGTCAATTCCATTTATTCGTACCTTTGGCAGGAATTAGATTAAATACGATTCTGTTAAATCGATTTTGTTGTTATTATATGTCTCAGCTTCAGGAAAAAATAAAGTCGCTTGCGAAGGAACAATCAGATTATGTTATCGCCCACAGGCGTCATCTGCATAGTAATCCTGAACTTTCTTTTGAGGAATTTAAAACCGCAGCCTACGTGGCAGAGGAGTTACGTGCAATAGGACTCCAGCCGCAGGAAGGATTTGCCGGTACAGGTGTTGTAGCCATTATAGAAGGACGGAATCCCGATTCCAGAACGGTAGGTTTACGTGCCGATATGGACGCTCTGCCAATTTTGGAAGCGAATGAGGTTCCATACAAATCGAAGTTTCCGGGTGTGATGCATGCATGCGGGCACGATGTGCATACTTCGTCTTTATTGGGAACTGCAAGAATTTTGAACCAGTTAAAAGATGAATTTGATGGAACGATCAAATTGGTTTTTCAGCCGGCTGAAGAAAAAGCACCCGGCGGAGCATCCTTAATGATTAAAGAAGGCGTTTTGGAAAATCCAAGGCCTGACAGTATGATTGGACAACATGTTGCCCCAAACGTTCCGGTTGGTAAAATTGGATTTCGCGAAGGAATGTACATGGCCAGCACCGACGAACTTTATCTGACTGTGATAGGAAAAGGTGGCCATGCCGCAGCTCCGCATCAGCTTGTAGATCCGGTTCTTATGGCATCTCATATCATTGTGGCATTACAACAAATAATCAGCAGAAACCGGAATCCTGCTAATCCTGCCGTGCTTTCATTCGGACGTTTTATTGCAGATGGTGTTACAAACGTAATTCCTAATGAGGTAACTATTCAGGGAACGTGGCGCTGTATGGATGAAGTCTGGCGGGAAGAAGGGCTGCAAAAAATGAAAAAACTGGCAGAGGGAATTGCAGAAGCGATGGGTGGAGTTTGTATTTTTGATATAGTCAGAGGTTATCCATTCCTGAAAAACCATCCCGAACTTACACGCCGTGTCAGAACGGCTGCTACGCAGTATGTAGGTGCCGAAAACATCGTTGATCTGGATCTTTGGATGGCAGGCGAAGATTTTGCTTTTTATTCTCAGGTTGTTGATTCGTGTTTTTACCGTTTGGGAACACGTAATGAAGCCAGAGGAATTATTTCCGGCGTGCATACACCAACCTTTGATATTGATGAGTCTGCGTTGGAAATTTCTACTGGCCTGATGAGCTGGCTGGCTATTTCAGAGCTTGATTCTTAGGAATATATCGTTTGAAAAAGCTACTGATTTTAAGATTGATAACACCAAGGATAGCTTCTTTAAATATCCCACGGGACATTTTAGAAGCGCCTTTGGTTCTGTCAGTGAAAATGATTGGAACTTCTACAATATCAAATCCGTATTTCCAGCTATTAAATTTCATCTCAATCTGAAAAGCATAACCGATAAACTGAACATTATCCAGATTAAGTGTTTTTAGAACTTTACTTGTATAGCATATAAAACCAGCTGTTGGGTCCATGATTGGCATACCCGTAATAGTTCTGACATAATATCCTGCAAAATAAGACATCAGGACACGGTTGATCGGCCAGTTTACTACATTAACTCCTGTAATATACCGGGAACCGATAGCAACATCATGCTTTTCGACTGCACAAGCATGGTATAAACGGATTAAATCTTCAGGTGGATGTGAAAAATCGGCATCCATTTCAAATATATATTCATATCCTCGCTGTAATGCCCATTTAAATCCATGAATATAAGCAGTACCTAATCCAAGTTTTCCTTTTCTTTCCTCAATGTGAAGCGAGCCATTATATTCAGACATTAGATTTTTAACGATAGCCGCGGTTCCGTCGGGAGATCCGTCATCTATAATCAGTACATCAAATGATTGTTTTAAACTAAATACTTTGCGTATGATTGCTTCAATATTTTCAATTTCATTGTAGGTTGGAATAACAACAATACTATTGTTCACTTTAAATGAGAGGTTTTAGGTGTATATCTGACAGGGGAGAGTAATTATTTAAATCTTGATATTTTTATTTTTCTCCCGAACTTCTATTTTCTTATTTACTTTTTCATATATCTGCGACATCTGTTTAGGATGCATCATATAATAGGAATAGCTTGTACGATAAACCAGTGTATCTACTTTATGTTTTTTCCAGATATCTGATTTCAACTTATTAAAAATCATCAGAGAAGAATCCAGTGATCTTAACTGTAATCTGGTAACTCTTGACTCAGCAATATGAACATCCGTTAATATGGAAGCCATTTGCTCCTGTGAAAGTGTATTTTTTGGTGGTTTCTCGTCAGAAGAACATCCGGAGATACCCAACAGAGAGATTACCAAAAGTATAGAAAGAAATGAGAAATTCATTGTACGCCGTATCATAACTCTCAAAATACCTATCTTTGTTCAGATTGATTTTGTTACAAAGGTGGTAATTTTTTCGCAAAACTTATGTTTGAACAGTTTTTGGGAAAGCTTCGGAGGTATGAAATACGCATGCGTAAAGCGGTTACCAGTGAGCGCCACGGCAACTTTCATTCAGTTTTCAAAGGGTCCGGGCTGGAATTTGATGACCTTCGTCTTTACCAGTATGGCGATGATGTAAGAGCAATTGACTGGAATACTTCCGCCAAAGGCCATGGTACTTTCATTAAAATCTTTAAAGAAGACAAAGAGCAAACTGCTTTTTTTATGCTGGATGTGAGTGCTTCCCAGCAGGTTGGAGAAATCAGAAAGCTTAAAATAGATATAGCAAAAGAAATTTGCGGAGTGCTTACTTTGTCTGCTATTCAGGAAGCAACCCGGGTAGGATTACTTTGTTTTACCGATAAAAATGAGCGTTATATCAGGCCTTCAGACGGAATGAAGCATGGTTACGGAGTAATTTCCGAATTATACAAACTCGTTCCTGAATCGTCCCGTACTAATATTGCCGATGCTATTTTGGTTACACTGAACTTGCTCAGGCGCAGAAGTCTTGTGTTCCTGATCTCTGATTTTATTGATACTGATTATCATCATAATCTGAAAGCATTATGCCGTAAACACGATGTAATCGTTATCCATCTGTATGATTCCCGGGAAACAGATCTGCCAAGTCTGGGAATTATTCCGCTGTATGATGCCGAGAAACAAAGTACAGTATGGGTTAATACTTCATCGCGGGAATACCGGGAAGATATGGCGGGTCGTTTCAAAAAAAGAAGTGTTGAATTAGAGCGCCTGTGTCACCAAAACCGGGCCGATTATCTGGCTATCAATACGCAGCAGGATTATGTTCCGGCTTTAATCCATTTATTTAAGGTTCGTCATTATACTAAAAGCTCAGGACCTTCATCATAAAAATGTCAGCAAAAGAAATATCTGCATTCAGGAAAGTTGATTTTTTGTCTTCCGGAACTCACATTAAGTTCGGAGCGGTATGGCTGCAAAAAATGTTTATCTGTATTATTTTATCTGTCTATATCTTATTTTTTGCTTATCCTGCTTTCGGACAAAAAACACTGCCAAAAGGTGAATTTCTTACAGATAGTATTGAAGTAGGGAAATCTTTTTTTTATTCTTTAAGCTATCGACACGCTCCTAAAAAGGAAGTTTTTTTTCCTGATACCTCATTTAATTTTTCTCCTTTTGAAATAATTTCACAAAAAAACTTTCCTTCTAGTACCAACGAAAATGGAAGTATTACGCTGGATAGCACCATATATCAGCTCGTGACTTTTGATGTATCAGCTTCTCAAACTTTGCGCATGCCGGTTTACATTTATGAAAAAACAGATTGTACCGCAGTTTATACAGGCGTGGATTCTATATTTTTAAGAAAAAGCAATGTATTTCCATTTGATAGTTTGAAGGTTTTAAAACCAGAAACCGGCCTGATTCCACTTGGCAGTGAATTTAATTTTTCAATATTACTTGGAACACTTGCTTTGGTTATTGGAGTTGTAGGAGCAGTATATTGGGTTTTTGGAAAAGATATTTACAAACAATGGCAATTGCTTAAACTTCAACGCCGCCACCTGGAATATCTTCGTTCTTTTAACCGGTTGCTTCGTAATGCAAGGGAAAAAAATAATATCAAGGATGCAGAAAATGCAATTATAGTTTGGAAAAACTATCTGGAACGACTTGAAAAAAAACCTTTTGCAACTTACACAACGCGCGAAATCATGGATAACATGCCGGATGATTCTCTTGCCGAAGCATTGAAAAATATGGATGGAATTATATACGGTCAGGTAAAGTCTAATAATATGGATGTATTTCTTGAAGTTTTAAAAACAGGTGCAACACGGATCTATCGTATAAAACGGAGACAAATCCTGGACAACCCTTTATCGTAATTGTTGATTATGGAGCAGTGGTTTTCATTACGATGGTTTACTTATGACATAATCAGGTCATACGAATGGGTGTACCCTTACTTTTTATATTTGTTACCAGCCGTTCCGCTTTTGTTTTGGGTGCGAAATGCTTTTCACCGGAAACAAAAACAAAGGCTGGTAATCACTTATCATTCCGTAAAAGAAGGAAAAGACTGGTTAACCCTTTTGCGATTTGTACAGCCTGTTTGTGTTGGTTTAGGAATTTGCCTTATTCTCGTCGCCCTGGCTCGTCCGCAGGTAGTTTCTGAAAGAACCGACCGGTTTTCTGAGGGAATTGATATCATGTTGTTGTTGGATATTTCTGATTCTATGATGGAAAAAGATTTGAGTCCCAATCGTCTTGAAGCGGCAAAACGGGTAGCGAGACAGTTTATAGCAGGCCGGTTACAGGACAGGATCGGTATTATTATTTTTGCAGGAGAGGCTGTTTCTCTTTGTCCGCTCACTACGGATTATGAGTTACTTTATGGTTTTCTTGATGAAATCGGTCCTGATATGATCCCGATAGCAGGCACCGCTATTGGGAGCGCACTGGCAGTAGCGGTAAACCGGATGCGGGAAACCAAAGGGGACAGTAAAGTAGCCATACTGATCAGTGACGGAGATAATACTTCTGGAAATCTGGATCCTACAACTGCTGCACAGCTTGCCAAAGCATTCGGTGTAAAATTGTATTCTATTTCAGTGGGTAATATTAAAAAAACAGCAAAAATGGATACTTTGTCAATTTCGAATGCGTTGGTTGACGAAAGTGAATTGCAGCGTATTGCTGTTTTGGGAGAGGGGAAATATTTTCGTGCTACTGACAATACGGCACTTGAACAGGTGTTCCAACAAATTAACCAGATAGAAAAGGTGAAGTCCAGAAACATAATTTCTCGTGATGTAAGTGACTTTTACCGGGTTTATCTTTATTGGGCAGTTCTGTTTTTGCTGATTGCAATTGGAACCAAGAGTACTTTTATGGCTAATATTTTAGAAGACTAATGCTTAAATCATATTATAACATTGATGCTATTGAAGCAGGACTGGATGAAGTTGGGCGGGGATGTTTAGCTGGTCCTGTTGTTGCAGCAGCTGTAATATTGCCACGGGATTATAAACATTTATATCTTAATGATTCCAAACAGTTGTCTAAATTACAACGGACCGAACTGGAAAAAGAAATAATAAGAGAAGCTTTAGCCTGGGCTGTTGCAGAAGTCGATAACCTGGAAATTGATAAAATAAATATACTTAAAGCCAGCTTTTTGGCAATGCATCGCGCCGTAGACAAGCTCAGTCTCCGGCCCGAACATTTACTGGTTGATGGTAACCGGTTTACGCCATATCCTATGATTCCGCATACCTGCATTATTCAGGGAGATGCACATTATCTTTCTATTGCAGCGGCTTCTGTTTTGGCCAAAAATTACCGTGACGAATTAATGTCTCAATTAGGTCTTCAGTTTCCGCATTATGGCTGGGATCACAATGTTGGTTATCCCACTATTCACCATCGGCGGGCAATTTCAGAGCATGGCGTATGTTCGTATCACCGAATGAGTTTCCGGTTACTAAAAGAATGACCTGTCAGATCTTTGGTTTTTTATACAACGGTACGGTGCTGCAAGGTTCTCCAAACATCAGGCTTTGTGCAACAGGTTTTAATAATGTTGTAATAGCTACATAGGCCGAAATGGGTACAGTAACTTTACTGCATCCTTTTATAACGACGCGTTTGCCGCGATATTCTTCGGGATCGATTTGTTGAATGGCGTCAGAAAATAAGCTGTCTTCCAATAAATCTAAATCTCCAAAAACAACTTTATTTGCGTAAGGTTCCAGATAAATGGCAAGCAGCATATAAGCCCAGGTTGGAACAATTGCATCTTCAGAGCAAATAATCGATACATTTTTTCCCTGATATACAGTCCAGTCATTGGATTTCAGAAATTCCCTAAAATCCTTTTCCCGTAAGATCATTCCCTGAAATAAATTGTCTTTAAGATCATATTGTACTCTTTCTCCCTGAGCATAAAGCTCTTCAAGATCAAGAGATACGATTCCGCTGGTTGCGACCCGGTTTGTAATTTCTTCGGTTTCCATATTTTAAATTGGGTTTCAAAATATTAACACGAAAAAACCGGATTTTGTTTGTCTTGGCTTTTATAAAAATAAATTTATCTAAACAATCACAGCAGCTTTATGAGAAGGAGGCGACATAAAATCTTTAAGATAATAAGGCTCAAAACTGGCCAGATCTTCAAAGTTGTTGTTTGTAAAAGCTTGTATAGCAAGTTGTCCAACCGTTTGAGCAGAAGGACGGATTTCCTGATTTATAAAAATAGCATTAGGGTTTTCAGATAATAATTTTTTGCATTTATCTGCACCATCTCCAAAGAAAACAATCTTACGATCCTGTAATAAATCCACAAAGGAATTTTCGTCCATAATGATGGCTTTTGTTTGCAGGATAATATTGTTTTCAGCATCAAAAACGGATGCATAAACTTCCATTCGCCGGGCATCAATCATAGCACAAAAAAGCATATCTTTTGCAAAAAAAGGAATAACCTGTAATGACATAGCTTCCAGCGTATTAATTGCAATCAGAGGTTTGTCCAACGCAAAACAAAGTCCTTTGGCTGTAGAAACTCCCACACGAAGCCCTGTATAAGAACCAGGCCCTTTTCCAACCGCTATTGCATCAAGGTCATTCAAATTATATCCTGCTTGCTCCACTGCATTTTTAATCAGCGTGGTGAGCATGGCAGAAGAAGATCTGTCGGTAAATAGATCATAACTTGAAAGCAAAACTGAATCCTTGTGAACGGCAACAGAGCAGCCACGGGTAGAAGTGTCAATACTGAGTAGGAGCATAGAAAGTCGGAAGGAAATTTTTTAGCCGCCGCCGCGCGGTACAGTTTGCAGGAATATTAATCTATGCCTGCAAACTGTAAACTGATATATTAGCGTTAAGTTAATCCTAATATATCAGTTTACAGTTTTTTTAAACAATTGAAAATCAGTTATTAAAGTCAGTTAACTTTTTACTTAATACTAATTTTTCTTTCCTTTAAGAATTTCATTGTAACGATTGGTATCCTTGAAAACAGCCAATGCAGCTTTTACTTCTGCATCTTCATTAAAAGAAGCTTCTCTCATACCTTTTTCGAAATAATAATGTTTAATAATTTCCTCATCAAGGATCATTTTTATTTCTGATTTTGAAATTTGCAGATCGTTGTCCTTGCTATGTGAAAGTTTAGATCTCAATGCTTTAAGCTGATCATCAATGATATCCAGTGATTTTTCTTTTTTGGCAGAAGCTTCCAAATCATTCAGATCTCTTTCAACCTGTGTAGTATAGTCATATTCTTTATCAGAAAGCCATTTTACGAAACCCGCATATTCGCTGTCAGTCAAATGGAATTCCTTCGCAGGCTTAATGGTTGGATGTTCGAAATGATATTTCACTGCATAATCGAAAAATAACCGGTTTCTTCCCAGTGAAGTAGCAAGAGGTGAAAAGGTTTCTTTCTCAGTAATAATGTCAGGCAGAATACCACCTCCGTCATACACAACACGTCCGTTTTTCGTTTTAAATGCTGTCATCAGCGAATCTGCGATTTTCCCCACACTGCCGTCTTCATTGCGATGGCTGTAATCAATAGCCTGGATACATCTGCCGCTTGGAATGTAATATTTGGCAGTAGTAATTTTCATTTTGGTATTAAAAGAAAGATCACGCGTAGTTTGCACCAATCCTTTTCCGTAAGTCCGCTGCCCAATCAAAACGCCTCTGTCGTAATCCTGAATTACGCCTGAAACAATTTCAGCAGCAGAAGCACTCCGGTTATTTGTTAAAACCACCATTGGGATTTCGGTATCCAAAGCTGGGTTATAAGCATTGTACGTTTTATTCCATTCCGTTACTTTTCCTTTGGTAGAAACAATTTCTTCTCCTTTTGGAATAAAAATATTGGAAATTTCAATGGCCATGTTTAGTAATCCTCCCGGATTATCCCGCAGATCCAGCACCAGATGTTTCATTCCTTTTCCCTTTAATTCCTGAAACGCAGCACGAACTTCACGGGATGCCGTTGCAGTAAAGTCTTTTAGATCAATATAGCCAACGTCTTCGCTAAGCATACCATAATAAGGTACGTTGGTAACTTTAACAATATCACGGTTAAGTGAAATTTCCAGTGGCTTAGGAATACCATAACGCTTAATTGTCAGGGTTACGCCAGTTTGGGTTTGGCCTTTTAATAATTTGCCAGTATCAAAATCTTCCCGCGTAGACAAATCTATTCCATTGATCTTTACAATTTCATCGCCCAATTGTAGTCCTGCTTTTTGAGCCGGCGTATCTTCATAAACCATCATGACCGTATGCTTTCCTTCCGACGAATTGACCATCGCACCAATACCGTTGTACTTGCCGGTTGTCATGGTCATATAATCTTCAATATCATCTTCGGCATAATAAACGGTATACGGATCCAGTGTCCGTAACATATTATCAATGCTGATTTTGATCAATTGATTTGGATTGATCTCATCAACATAATAAGCATTTAATTCCTTAAAAAGTGTGGCATAAATATCAAGATTCCGTGCAATTTCAAATAAACGGTCTTCTTGCCGGAAAGAGACAAATGCCAGGCCAACAACTACGGGTATGGCAAGCCAGATGGAGCGAAAATACTTTTTCATCTATGTCAGGAATTATTTGTTTGTATTTTAAGAAGAGCGGGTGGAAGTTTTCCCAGTCGTTTCAGGGTTTGCTTCATAGCCGTTTCAATAACGTCATAACTTGATATTTCTTTTGCAAGATACAAAAAAGCAATGTATGATGGTCTCGACTCGGCAGGAGAAGATACGAAGGATTCTTTATTTAAACGATAAGATTCTTTGCAGCGTCTTCGGATAAGATTCCGGTCAACAGCTTTTTTAAACTGTTTTTTCGGTACCGAAAATAAAACCTGCGGAAATGGGGGTGGGACTTCTTTTTCATAAACATAAAGCACCCGGAAAGGAAAGAGGTAGAACGTATGAACATCCGCACTACCTCTTTTAAAAACTCTTCCGATTAAATGAGGGCTGCATAAGCGCTCATTTTTACCAAATTTTTGTTTCAAGTTCTTGCAGAAAAAAGCGTCTGAATAATTTGAGAATTCCCAAATTATTCAGACGGTGTAAGACTGGTGTCTTCGACTGAAAGTCCCCGATCAGGTGTATGAGTTTAAACTACGACTAAACGCTCTTTCAACTCAAACTTAAACCCGGATTATTGCTTATGACGTTTTTCGTCAGAAACCGTTAATTTACTACGGCCTTTCTTGCGACGGGCAGCAATAACATTACGACCATTGGCCGTAGACATTCTTTCACGGAATCCGTGTTTGTTTCTCCTCTTGCGATTCGAAGGTTGAAAGGTACGTTTCATCTCTTTATCAAATTATTACCTGTATAAAATCTCTTTGACCCGTAATTTTGGCTTGCAAAGGTAGATAATTATTTTTACTAAGTCAATGTTTAAAAGTTTTTATTATATCAACCTGTTATCTAGGTAGTTATTAAGTGCTTGAAATAAATTTTCACATCAAATGATAAGTGATTGTTGAATAGTAAAAACCTCCGATTGCTGGTCCGCCTAAAAAGGAATTGTAATAGTTATTGGTAAGATTACTGGCTCCGATTTTTAAATTAAGTTTTGATTTCAAAAAATCGTGGTTAATCTGCGCATCGACAGTTCCATAAGATGCAACATCGCCATTGGTTAAAAATGATTGCCAGTAATATTTGCTTTGCCATTTGTAAGTAGCATTAAAACCAAAATTTCCAATTACCTTATTTCCGCCAAAAGATATGTTTGTGATCCATTGCGGCGTATTAAAGCCATCTTCCAAAGCGTCATCATGAGATGTGCGGTGTAATTTGGCATAAGATAAATTTCCGGTCAGGATATATTTTTGCATGAACTTGTAGGACAGGCCCAGACTTCCTCCGAAGTTATAAACTGTACTTTTAGAATTCGTCCAGACGCGATAACGACTTTGTTTTGCTTTGTCGTTCATGTAATAAGGTATAGAATCCTGACTGGCTGTATTGGGTACATTAACTTCCACCTGAGCGATGAAATTTTCGTATTTATTGTAATAAAAATCTACATCCACACTCAGTTTCCTATCAAGGAAAAGTGATTTATAACCGGTTTCAAAAGAATTAATATGTTCCGGCTGTAGATAAGTATAGCTGTTTTTAGTCAGTAATCCTGTGTTTTTTAAGATGGCAGCATTGGTAGTGATACCACTGTTAAAGTCATTTTGTACCGCAGCCTGAAAATTATCAACGGAAGTCCGCAGGTAAGAATTTTCAAATACGCCGCTCGACATAACTTTCAGGCCGCCAATGCGTTTCACACCACCGCTGTTGACATTGGAAAAAGCTTCAAATATACTTGGGAACCGATAACCGCTTTGGAACGAAAGCCTGAAATTCTGTTCAATAGCCGGCGAATAAACCAGCGTAACACGTGGGTTAAATTTTAAATTGAAATGATCATTTTTATCAGCACGAAGCGTTGCGGACAATTTCAGGCGGTCATTAAAAAACGTCTTCCCAGCCTGGACAAAACCACCTGTTTTGCCATAAGTGAAATTATCAAACTCGTGTCCTTTATGGTAATTGATAAAATAGTTGCCATCCGGATGTATCAGATAAGTGCGGTGGTCAAATCCGGCAAGAAGATCAATTCTTGTTTTTTGTTTAAAATTGGAAGCAAACAAATTGGCAAGATCTGCTTGTCCTTCAATATGAAACAAGTCATCTTTCACACGCAATGCAGAACCGATATCCCAGTTATTGATATCAGAAAGTTCTTTTAATTTATTTTTAAATTCCGGAGTGCCTGGCTGATAGCGACCTGCATCAGCTAATAGACGTGCTTGCTGTAATGCCTGAGCAACGCTTGAGCCTGCGCTGGTCGCCGTATTAAATCCTTTGGTAAAATCGCTGTACCAAACTGCGTCACTTTTATAATTTCTATCCTGATTTTCCGCGGCCGAGCGTAAGTTATAAGATTGACCGGTATTTTCTCTTGTCCAGTAAGCACGTAACTGGTAATTTTTGGTCTTAAGCTCA
>Ga0247734_1001054_pt1 | contig 21928 bp, 19 predicted proteins | sample UWRJL103311B2_FD_180933 | JGI IMG/M metagenome (GOLD analysis project Ga0247734, IMG submission 180933) | Plant litter microbial communities from Arlington Agricultural Research Station in Wisconsin, United States - UWRJ-L103-311B-2 | ecosystem: Environmental > Terrestrial > Plant litter >... | reverse complement strand
ATTTCCGTAAAAAGGAAAATACGTTCGTTGATCATATCTGAAATAGCTATTTTTGTACATGCCTGTAATTGTAGCTGAAAACATCAGCAAAAAATATATTATTGACCATCAGAGAAAAGGTGGTGCTCCTAGCCTTCGCGACATTGTTAACGAAACCGTTGACAAAGTGTTTTCGCGAAAAGGCAAGAATACCGATTTTGCAGAAAAAGAGGAATTCTGGGCTTTAAAAGATGTTAATTTTACTATTGACCAAGGTGACCGTATTGGCATTGTAGGTCATAACGGAGCCGGGAAATCAACACTCCTCAAAATTCTAAGCCGGATTACTGAGCCTAGCACCGGTCAAATTAAAATTGACGGGCGAATTGCAAGTTTGCTGGAAGTAGGAACTGGTTTTCATCCGGAGCTGACTGGCCGTGAGAATATATTTCTTAATGGCGCAATACTTGGAATGGCAAAGAGTGAGATTAAGCAATCGTTTGACGCTATTGTTGATTTTGCGGGTGTTGAGAAATTTTTAGACACACCGGTAAAACGTTATTCATCAGGAATGTACGTGCGGCTGGGCTTTGCAATAGCAGCCCATCTAAATCCTGAAATTCTAATTGTGGATGAAGTGCTGGCGGTAGGTGATACAGAATTTCAGAAAAAATGTCTTGGAAAAATGCGTGATGTTTCTGAAAGCGGAAGAACACTCCTGTTTGTCAGTCATAATTTAACTGCTATACAGGCTCTTTGTAATAAATCATTTTATTTCGAAAAAGGCCGTTTAATTGATCAGGGTGAAACCACACATATTGTTACCAATTATTTAAGCAAGGTTTCTCATAAATCTCTTGAAAAACATTGGGACACCGTAGACGAGGCACCAGGAAATGATCAGGTGCGGATTAAAAGCTTTAAACTTTTACCGGAATATCAGGAAAACCTGTCTCATATTGACGTTCGTACCCCTATGAATTTTCAGTTTGAATTCTGGAATATGGAGGAAGGCGCTAATTTGAACCTGAGTATGCACTTGTATACTTTTACTGGTGAGTGCATATTTAATGTAGGAACACAATCAGAACCCTTTGGTAAGGGTTTAGTAAGAGGAACCTGCGAAATTCCTGGTAATTTTTTAAACGATGGCTCTTATGTCGTTTCAATGATGATCGTTAAAGATACCAGTACGGTTCTTTATAATATGGAAGAAGCCCTTATTTTTGACATTGAGGATTTCCGCGAAAATGTTACCTGGTATGGTAAATGGCCTGGTTACATTCGCCCTCAACTTAATTTTTCCATTCGCCAAACTGAACACGTAGTGAATGATTAACGTCACTAAAACTTTTTTACCTGATCAGGAAAAATACCTTCAATATGTTCGGGAAATTTGGGAACGTGGGTATCTTACCAATAACGGCCCTGTTTTACAGCAACTTGAATCCCAATTAAAAGATTATTTAAATGTAGATCATCTTTATTTTTGTGGAAACGGTACTATCGTTTTGCAAATTGCAATCAAAGCCCTTGAAATTACAGGAGAAGTAATTACTACTCCGTTTTCTTACTGTGCTACTTCCAATGCAATATTGTGGGAAAAATGTATCCCGGTATTCGTTGATATTGATCGTGAAACTTTCAATGTCGATCCTAAATTAATCGAAGCTTCCATTACATCGACTACAACCGCTATACTGGTTACGCATGTTTATGGAAATCCTTGCGATGTTGAAGAAATTGAACGCATTGCAAAAAAGCATAACCTAAAAGTTATTTACGATGCTGCTCATGCATTTGGCGTAAAATACAAAAACCGGTCATTGCTGTCTTTCGGTGATATTAGTACCTGCAGCTTTCATGCAACCAAAGTTTTCCATACAATTGAAGGCGGAGCGCTGATCTCTAATCATCCTGAATTAGACGAAAAACTCAATTTGCTTCGTGCCTTTGGGCATCAGGGCGATGAGTCTTATCATTTTGCAGGAATTAATGGTAAAAACTCGGAGTTCCATGCTGCTATGGGGTTATGCAACCTGCCGCATGTTCCTGAAATTATTGCTGCCCGGAAAGATGTATTTGATGCATATGATAGCTTACTGAACTGGAATATTCTGGAACAGCCGAAAAGAAGCGAGTATATTGAATATAACTATGCCTATTATCCCGTAGTATTTCCATCAGAACAGATTATGAAAAATGTGATGGAAGCTTTGCGTGCTGAAGATATTATCCCCCGCAGGTATTTTTATCCGTCTCTTAATATGCTGGAATTTATGCCAAGACAAATTTCATGTCCTGTTTCTGAAAATATTTCCGAACGGGTTTTGTGTCTGCCATTGTATGTAGGACTTCCGCTTTCGGATATTGAACGGATTTCGGCAATCATCAACGGTCACTTAGCACCATAGTATTATGGTTATATTATATTGGCTTTCATTTTTAATATTTCTATTCAGTGTTGGTTTCGTTTCTAAAAAAATTGCGCAGCCATCACTGACTGAGTGGATTATTACGTCATTCATTCTCTTTACCGGAAGTATTATACCTACGGGTTTTGTGCTTTCAGCACTTGATCTTACTGCCAGTGTTTTTTCATGGATTATTGGAAATTTCATTATGCTTGCTATACATGCAGGCATCTGGTCTTTGCTGGTTCCCAAAAAACAGCATTATTCTATACGACTTATATTAGCCAACAGAGTTAATACTTTCAGGCTTTGGACTACGGAATTATCCTCTTACCTGAAGTTTGTATTTATTATAATGTTTGGTACACTTGCCATCGTTTGTATTACCAATTTCATACTGGTTCTCTTTACAGTTCCTAACGAGTGGGATAGCATGACAGGGCATTTAAACCGGGCAATACGATACATTCAACGGGGTACAATGGCTCATTTTGGTGGGGCAAACTGGAACATGGATACATATCCTAAAAGTCCTACCACTATTCAGATCTATTGTTACCTGATCAGTGGAAAAGTTGAAAATGCATTCAAACTGATTCATCATTTATCCTATTACATTACACTCATATCAGTTTTTGGTATTGCACAAAGAATTGGCAGAAACCTTTCGGCCAGTATTTTTTGTGCTTTAGCGTATGGAATGTTCCTGGATTTTTTAATGCAGGCAGTTACAACGGAAACAGATATTATTTTAACAGCCTACCTGAGTTGTCTTCTTTATTTTCTTTTCACCTATTACAATACAAGGGCCAACAAGTACCTCTATCTTTCGGGTATCACATTTGGCATTGCCCTTGGTCATAAAGCAACATTTGCATTACTGCTGCCTTCCGTTTTTGTAATCATGGTTTACACGGTTTTTCTTGCACCTGATTTCAAAATATTTTTTCAGCGATTCTGGAAACTTGCTGCTGCTATTTCACTTGCTGTGCTGATCTATACTTTACCAACCGGATACGTTAAAAATATAGAGGTATTTGGTCATCCGATTGGTCCGGCCAGCGCCCGTAAACATCAGTCCTTTGAAAGGTTTGGGCCTTTATCTAATTTATTTGAACAGGGAAGCAGGAATGTTGTACGTTATTCTTACGATTTTTTCAATCTGGATGGAATCCGTAATGCGCAGTGGGGTTATGATCTCAATACGTTCATTCGCAAACCGCTTGTGATGCTGGAAGACAAGCTTCACATGCGCCTGGATGAAGAAAAAGTTTACGCTATTGTCCCTTTTTCACTTCACCGCAAGTTTGATTATTACAATGCTAATCCTTATTGGGGCGTTTTTGGCTTTGCACTGATTCTGCCTTTAATTCTGTTGGTGTTATTCAGGGTTTTCTGGTCACGTGTTCACTGGTTTCTCGCACTTGCTTTTATTATTCACTTTATTGGAATTTCTTACTCAGCAGTTTATGATCCTTTTAAAGGAAGGTATTTTATAGAAAGCGGTTTGTTTGGTGTTTTTTTCCTGCTATTGCTTTTCTCTCATCATCGCCTGTCAATTATTAAGCCAAGACGGAGAATCTGGAAAGCTTATGTTTTAATAATTGTAATGGTGGCATGTGTTTCCGCGGTCATGTCAGTTTATCTGAACATTCGCTGCCTGCCTTTTCCGGCGTATGGTTCTGAGTCAGCTTTACAAATGAGCCGTATTAAATATCAGACTTTTGCCCGGCCAGATATTACCAAGGCATACGAACGTTATGATTCGATTGTTCCACAGGACGCAACCGTTGCACTGGCCACAATTAATGATGACTTTGAATATCCTCTTTATGGAAAGAAACTTACACGAAAATTGATTTCGATTAATCCTTATGAGCAGGGTTTACAACCAATTCCAAAAGAAGCAGATTATCTTTTTTATGACAAAAGTATTGTAAATGATACAAGCAGGATCAAAGCTCTTCCCGGGGATTTACGTTTGGGATCGGATACTACCATGACTGGTTTAAATGTAAAAGGAGAAGATCATTATCTTCGCAAGCTTAAATAATAATTGGATAAGAGATGAATGATTTTAAATTCTTCCGCTTTTTATCTAAATCAAATTCATCAAGTATGGCAACAATCCGCCAGTAATCAGATAATCAATGACCATTGCAATCATGCAGCCTTATATATTCCCATATATCGGGTATTTCCAATTGATTAATGCCGTAGATAAATTTATCATTTATGATGATGTAAATTTTATCAATAAAGGATGGATTAATCGTAACAACATTTTAGTATCAGGAGCACCACATCTTTTCACTATTCCGCTAAAAGACGCCAGTCAGAATAAATTAATAAATGAAGTAGAATTGCTGACTAATGATCCATGGAAAAAAAAGTTTTTAAAAACAATTCAGCAATCCTACCAAAAAGCACCAAATTATAAAAATGTTTTTGTTCTTGTAGAAGAAATTGTATATTTAAATACCGAAACAATTCATGAACTTGCACTGCATGCTTTAAAAAAAATATGTATTTATATGGGAATTAGCACTGAAATCGTTTCTTCCTCAGCCATTTACAAAAATACTAATTTAAAAGCGCAGGATAGGATACTGGATATTTGTAAACAGGAAAATGCGGATCATTATATTAATCCTGTTGGCGGAATGGAGTTATATGACAAGTCTAAATTTGCAAAAGAGAATATTCAGCTTAACTTTCTAAAAAGTGTTGCTAGCCCTTATTCTCAATTCAAAAATGCTTTCGTACCTTGGCTGTCGATTATAGATATATTGATGTTTAACGATACGGAAAGCATTAACACACTTTTAAAAGAATACGAACTTATATAAGAATGGCAAAAGTTATCATTTTTGGCGTTTTAGATACCGCAGAATTGGCTCATTATTATTTGCAGCATGATTCAGAACATGAAGTGGTAGCTTTCGCAGTTAACCGTCAATATATTCAGGAAGAATCATTCCATGGCTTACCAGTGGTGGCTTTTGAAGATGTCGAAAAAGTATTTTTCCCTTCAGAATATTCATTTTTTGCCCCGATGACCGGCCGGAATATGAATAGAAACCGGGAAGGCGTTTATAACGAAATTAAAGCCAAAGGATATCAGCTTATATCTTATATCAGCTCTCATGCAACCATTTTTGATAAAAGCGTTGTTGGAGATAACTGTTTTATTCTGGAAGATAATACTATTCAGCCTTTCACAACAATCGGAAATAATGTTGTCATGTGGAGCGGTAATCACATCGGACATCATAGCATTATTAAAGATCACGTATTTTTTACTTCACATGTAGTGATGTCAGGGCACTGTGAGATTGGGTCGTATTCATTTTTTGGTGTAAATAGTACTATTCGTGACTATACACAAATTGCTCAGGGGACATTGGTAGGAATGGCATCCGCAATTACCAAAGAAACAGAAGAATGGGGAATTTATATTGGTAATCCTGCGAAAAAGGTACCAGGCAAAAAAAGCTTTGAAGCTTATTAATTGGTACACTCGCATTTTTATTGAAGACAATGTGATTTTGTTTTGATATTTATAGCAACTCACTAAGTTAATGGAACATAAAAAAATACTATTCGTAAGTCATGATGCAAACAGGGCAGGAAGTCAGCTTCTATTGCTACAATTGCTGAGACTACTGAAAGAACGAGGCGTTCCAATGCATTTATTGCTTTGCAATGGTGGAGAACTGGAAGATGAGTTTGCGGAAGTGATAACAATTACCAGGTTATATAAAAGTTATACTGTTGCTCCTCCCCTTTTTACAGGAAAGCTTCTCAGAAAAGTTAATCTGCATAAATTATACGAAGAACACTCCGCGCAAAAAGAAAACGGCAGAATAATAACTGAGCTGGAAAGCCAGAATATTGGATTGGTTTTTGTTAATTCTATCGCGAACGCCGGTGTATACTATGATACATTAAGTTTTTTGCATCATTTACCTTTGGTGTTATTTGTGCATGAACTTGCTATGTCTGTCAAAATTTATACGCATGAAAAACATTTAAATTTCCTGCTGAAAAAGACAGACCACTTAATTGCTGTGTCAAAAGCAGTAGCGAATTACTACATTAAAAAATATGATTATCCTGTTCAGCATGTCAGTACTTTTACGCTGATTGATCATGACCATATTGATGAGAAACTAAAAAATGTACAAGCTAAGCTTCTCGAAAAAACATATAGAATTCCGGAAGATGCTATCATAATTGGTGGTTGCGGTAATGCGGAATGGCGTAAAGGAAATGATTTATTTAATTGGATCGGGAGAAATGTAATTCAGAGAACTGCCCCGCTTCCCGTATATTTTGTGTGGATAGGTGCAGGCCCGCAGCACGAAATATATGAGCTGATTGAAACTGATATTCGTCTTATGGGGCTTTCAGACAGAATTATACTGATACCTCCAACTCCTCAGGCGCTCGATTATATTAATCGCTTTGATATACTTCTTCTCAGTTCGCGGGAAGATCCTTATCCTTTGGTAGTTTTGGAAGCTGCCTTACAGGAAATTCCGGTTGTATGTTTTGAAAATGCAGGTGGAGCTCCGGAATTAATTGAATCAGATGCAGGTTTTGTTGTGCCCTACATGGATATTTCAGCAGCTTCTGACGCTATTATTCAATTGGTTCTTGATCCAGGTCTACGCGAAATAATGGGAAAAAAGGGACGAAAAAAAGTATTGGAACGGCATAATACTGATAAAAGTGTTGGTAATATCGAGGCCATCATTCAAAAGTATTTACCTTTGCAGGTTTCGGAAAAGCAAAATCAATGACTATTGTTTTCACTATTTGTTCAATCAATTATTTAGCTCAGGCACGTACATTGGGAGATTCGTTAAAATCTACGAATCCTGATATACTTTTTTTTATCGGACTGGTAGATATTCTTGAGGGCGTAAGCTTTGATGAATCTTTTATACCAAAGTATCCGATGATTGAAATCGATAAGATAGGCATTGATAAGTTTGCCGAAATGGCTGACAGATATGATATTACAGAATTAAACACTGCAGTTAAGCCTTTTTATTTTAGCTATTTTTTCAAAAATTACCCAAAAGCAGATCATGTCATTTATTTTGATCCTGACATCATCATCTTTCAGCCGCTTACGGGTTTATTAAATTCGCTCCAAAACCATCCGGCTGTTTTAACACCACATATTAATACGCCAATTGAAGACCGCCTGGTTCCTAATGAATTACATCATTTGAATACAGGTATTTACAATCTGGGATTTGTAGCATTCAAAAGAACTGCTGAAAATCTGGAATATATAAAATGGTGGGAAGAAAAACTTCGTTATGAGTGTTTGATTGATCTGTGTAATGGATTGTTTACAGACCAAAACTGGATGAATTTTTTGCCAATATTTGTCCCTGACGTGCATATTGAGCGTAATCCGGGTTACAATGCGGCTTATTGGAATTTACATGAGCGTCAGTTCTCATTGATTGATCAAACTTATTTTGTCAATGAAAATAACCCTTTAATATTTTTTCATTACAGCGGCTACGATCCTGCAAAACCAGAAATATTATCAAAATACCAGAATCGGTTTGAACTTTCAGAACGAAAAGATCTCACTAAGCTTTTTGAATTATATAAAAACAATCTCTTAGAAAACGGAAATTCCTATTACCGGAAATTTCCTTGTTTTTATATAAAACCTGTTCGCGTTACCCGTTACAAGCGGGTGAGAAAGTGGCTTAAAATTCCTTTTAATTACACAATTGATCAGCTCGAAACCATATAAATGAAAGAGCTTGTATCTGTAATAATTCCTGTACCAAATCCTGATCTTAGTCCGACTCAAGAAAGAATACTACATCATTGCCTGGAAGCATTGGCCAATTATACCATCATTTTTGTCACATTTGAAAAGGCAGACCTGGGTATTATTAAAGATCACAGAAAGGATATTGATGTTATTTATTTTCCAAAAGAATATTTCCAGTCCCGGCAGACTTTAGCTAAACTTTTTTTAATGGAAGATTTTTATGAACAGTTTAGCTGGGCAAATTTTCTTCTGATGCATGAGCTGAACAGTTGGATCATAAAAGATGAACTTCATCATTGGTGTAAACAAGGTTATGATTATCTGAAAGCTGCGCCGATCACTAAAAATAAGTCGGTAAACACTGATTTTTTGAGTGGGATTTCTCAATTTGCAGGATTAAATAGTACTCAAAAACAGAGTTTAGGCAATAGCTTTCAGGATAACGGGTTATACCTGTGTATTGTGGAGCGAATGATTAAAATATTAAAAAGTAAAGAAAAAACGGCTTATCAATACCGGCATAACAATGAATTGTCAAATCGTGATTCCGTTTTCTGGGAAATAGAAGCAAATCGCTTTTGGCCTAATCTGAGAAAACCATCGAGGATTGTTCAAAATTATTTTGCTCAGTATGCTGATAACCAAATTATTAACAAATTAAACATTAAAGAAAAATTACCTTTTGCTCTGACTGGTATAAACAGTACCAATATAGATGGATTGCCCTATTTTAAATAGGCAAAAGGGAATATACACACATGAATATTATTTTCACTGTTTGCAACCGAACAAGTTTGCCTCATGCTTTAGCACTGGGTAATTCTGTCATGCAATTTCCCGACAATATATTTTATTTGTGCTGGGTAGATACCGGGATAGTGCCACAGCTTCCTGAACATATAAAATTATTATCCGTTTCCGACCTTAAAATTCCGGCCTGGGAGCAAATGATTCATCATTATTACGATTTTGAATTACTTCCTGCTTGCCGTCCGTGGTTTGCCAAATATTTAATCAACCTTCATCAGGATCAGCATACTTTTGCTTTTTTTGCACCTACCGTATTACTTTTAAGCCCAATAAGTGAGATATTTCGCAATGATGCCGGTATACTATTAACTCCACATATTTCGAAACCACTGGTAAAGTCCGGGAATCTGGATGATAAAAGAATTCTGAATATTGGTATGTTTCATTCTGGTAGCTGGATATTAAACCGGAATGAAGAAAGCCTGAAATTTTTGGATTGGTGGACCATCCGAACAATTGACAGAGCAAAATTTGACCTTTGCAATGGAATGTGTATGGATCAGTTATGGCTCAATTTTGCTCTGGTCAGGGTTACAAGTGCTCATCAAGTTTCTCATCCCGGCTGGCATTACGGACTACACGCGGTTTTAAATAAAGAATTGGTTTATCAAAATGATCAATATAATGTTGATGGAAGTCCTTTGATTTCTATCGACTTTGCCGGTCTGGATTTCTTTGATCCCATCTGGTCTGATCATGCGGATCTGATATCCGGGAATAAGGCGTTTAAAAAAATATTTTTAGAATACCGGAAAAATATTAATGCTTTTAAATCTCTTTTACCAACCGGACCCGGATATGGAATAATCCCAAAAATCAAGCCGAACCGGATATTACGGAAAAAGATAAAAGTCAAACTAAGGTCAATCACACAGTTTATTGATCAGTTTTAATATAATATTCAAATACAATGATACCCTTCGAAGAAAGTACACGTGATCTGCGTGCATTTATATCTGAATTAAAAATAAAAAAAGAAAATCAGGGTGATTTTCCGAAACTTACGATCATTACACCGTCTTATAACCAGGCCGATTTTTTAGAGCGGACTATTTTGAGTGTTTTAAATCAAAATTATCCCAATCTGGAGTATATCATTATAGACGGAGGCTCGACGGATCACAGTGTTGAAATTATAAAAAAGTACGAAAAATATCTGACATATTGGGTTTCTGAAAAAGACCGTGGTCAGGTTCATGCTATCAATAAAGCCCTGGAAAGAGCAACCGGAGAATATATTGGTTTTCAAAATTCTGACGATGTATATTTTCGGGATACATTTAAACGTTTTGGAAAAGCAGCATTAAAAACCCGGGCGGATATTTTGTATGGCGATCTCTTCATGATTTCAACCAGCGACGAAATAACGGAAATATTAAAAACGACGTCTTACAGTATTGATTGTCAAGTATTAGAAGGAATGCAAATTCATAATCAGTCATTATTTTTCAAAAAATCATTGGTAGATAAGTATGGGTTATTTGATGAATCATACCGTTTTGCTTTCGATTATGAATTTATAACCCGTTACACCGCCGAGGGAACAACAAGTGTTAGTAAAATAGATGGGCTTGAAGGAGCTCTCAGAGTACATGCTGATGCTAAATCGTCTACTATTGCACCAATTGGTAAAGAAGAACATTTGAGAATTCAAAAATTGTACATTTCAACGATAGGTTCTCCGGCTCTCAACAAATTGAGGTATCTTTGGTGCAGATTACGCAAAACAATATATTTCGTTACGCGGTTAGATTTTAAATATATCAGTTACAGATTATCCAGATGAATTGGAGTCTTTTAAATATCACTCAAAATTTTAATAATCTCAGGTATTCTGTGGGCATTGCTATGATGTTCAACGGTTTCCCCTTGATTTTCTTTATTCGGGATACTCTAAAAATAGGGCCGGCAAGTAGTGTTTTTACTGCCGTTTTCTTCCTTTTAGCTTTAATATTGATGGTTCCGGCACATCTTTTCCGCCGTCTCTATAAACCAAATCCAATCCTTTTTAACCTTGGACTTGGATTTGTTTTGCTGTCGTTTTATTATTTCATGTTTATAAATACAGGGGGAAAACCAATTGCAGATATAGGAAATTATGTATTTATCTTCGGTTTCCTGATTTTATTGCTCCATGTACCCAATGATGTATCCGAAACCCTGGTAGCTGTTCTGTTTATTCTGGCGCTTTTTGCCAATATTACTCTTGTATATTCTCTTTTGACGGATCCTAACTGGACTCCCGGTATGCGTGCTGCTGTAAGTTTTTCCAATGATACAGCCCAACCGGGGGGAAATCCACACATTACTGCCAGAAATGGTGTAATATGCCTGGTGACAGCCATTGTATTACTCGGAAAAACAAAGGGTGTTTTTACTAAATTATTCTTATTCTTTTCTATCCTTTTTAGCCTGGGAGTTGTGGTTATTTCTCTGGCAAAATCAAGTTATATTGGAATAGGCCTGATGACGCTTGCTTATTTTATATTTCAGTTCAAGGTTAGAAATATTTTTACTGCCATTGGAAACATGTTTAAGTTCAGGAATTTCATTGTTATAATCTTAATTCTTGTTGGAATAAATTACTTTTTAAGCCGCTACGGAAATGTTATAAATCTGATTCTTGGATATTGGGATGTTTTTGAAAGCAGGATTATGGATGTAATTTTCACCTCATTTGGGGTTAAACTTACTGAAACAGCCGATGTCGATTATTCTGCGATGGGCCGGGTCAGTGGTTTTGGATCATTTGTGGATACATTATTTTCATGGGATGCATTTTTAGGAAGAGGTTATAAAAGTGTTTATCTGGATGTACCCATCCTGGAATCCTTTGTGAATCACGGAATTATGGGATTTCTGTTTTTCGCTTCATTCAACTTCTTTCTATTTATTTTTGCAATTAGAGAAATCAAACGAAATACGAATTCTCTCTCCACTTTCCTTGCTTATTTTTTCATTTCTCTTGTCATATTACTGATTACCGGAGGGCGTCCGACCGAAATTGCTTTCTGGTTCCCGTATCTGGTTATGATAAGATTCTTAGGTATTGGTTACATTACGAATTATTTGCCTGCTTCAAAACAAAGAGCTTTAAAAACAGTTTCAGTTCAGTAATTCGTTTATAAATTGTGAAAACAACCCATTAAAATCTTTAGTGTTTGGGTTCATTAATATTTCAACCCGGCAAATGAGAGAAAGAGTAGAACAACTTGATGGATTAAGAGGCATATTTTCTGTTCTTGTAGTTGTCCATCACCACAATGCCTTCAAAGATTCAATTTTCTACAATAACTTTTTTGTAATCAATTCAAGCCTTTTTGTTGATTTCTTCTTTGTACTGAGCGGGTTCGTGATTTCGATGAATTATATTGGTAGGATTAACACAAAACAAGATTTTTTTCAGTTTGTAAAAAAGCGTTTCCTTCGTTTGTACCCACTGTTATTTTTTACAGAAATCGTATTTCTGAGTGCCAATTTAGTAGGTGAAAACAGTATTTTGAAACATGTATCAAATCTGGGTCTTTCATATTATTTCCTGACCGCATTAGATACGCTTACGTTTATGGGATCAACGCCCGTTTTGGGAGGTTGGATTGGCCTGAATTATCCTGCATGGTCTATTTCTTCTGAAATGATATCATACCTGGTTTTTGGACTGGTATTACTTTTTCTTCCCGGCAAAAAGAATTGGGCTTTTTTGATTATAATCATACTTTCTGCATTATTTATCATTGATCAGAAAGAATATTTATTGACCTATGATTATGGATTTATCCGTGGCCTCCTTTGCTTTTGTATGGGTATTTTCACTTTTGAAGTCATAAAAAAAATGGATTTCAAATTGTCATTTTTGGAAATACCATACCTGCTTTTATTGATTTCTGCTATGTATTTTGTTCACCATTTTGAGCTGAATTTATGGAAACTTGTTTTTCCCTTCATTTTTTCTGTCGGAATTTTTATCTTTTGTAATTCATCAGGAATCGTTTCACAATTACTTTGCACACGACCTTTTCAATATCTGGGCCGTATCTCCTATTCTATTTATCTGAACCATGCGATTGTTCTGATATTCGTTAATATTCTGCTTTTCAGGTTATTTAAGTCTCCACAAACTGAATGGATGATTGGCATATCTCTTCTCGTATCCATCACAATTACAATCATTTATTCCCATTTTACGTACGAATGGATTGAAAAAAGATTTGGTCAGTATCTGAAAAGAAAATTATAAGAGAGAACCCGGCATATTTATAAACTCGGTATTCTTCACCAGACGTTCCTATGGAACGAAATTTCATTGTATTCTCACATTTCTACCCACGAAACGTCCCTATGGGACGACTGTTCAATAGTAATTTTTTAAAAAAATTCATCAATTTGAAATGAATCCGTTTATAAAAAAGTTCTGTTTTACTGAATCAAACAGAGATTAATTTACAATATCAGTAAACCATTCCCGAACTTGATTGGTTAATATTATGAGCAGTTGGTCATCTGAAAATTAGGGTACGCAATTGCTGGAACCAATGATATTCAATAATAAAGAATCTGGTTCTTTGTTATTTTTCCAACTTTTAAACGATACTATCATGTCAACTTTCAAAGAACTTATTAATGGTAACAAACCAGTATTAGTAGATTTTTCTGCTGAATGGTGCGGCCCATGTAAAATGATGAAACCTATTCTTGACACTTTAAAGGAAGATTTAGGTGATTCTGCAACAATTATTAAAGTAGATGTGGATAAAAATCCGTCTGCTGCACAAGCATATAAAATCCAGGGAGTTCCTACTTTAATTGTCTTTAAACACGGAAAACCAATGTGGAGACAATCCGGTGTTGTACAAGCTGATCAGCTGAAATCGGTTATTAAAAAATATTTATAATCTTTGCCGAACCACAGATATAAGCGTAATGATCAGTAAAGGAAGTTTGGAAGTTATCAGTAATATAGATTTTTCCGAAAAAGATATTCCGGAAAGAGAATTTGAGCAATTTGAATTTATAAACTGCACGTTCTCCAGTGTTGCCGGAATAGAATATACTGATTGTATTTTTACGGACTGTAATTTCAGTAATGCTGTTCTTGCAAATTGTAAAATGAATGATGTTACATTTAATAATTGTAAGTTACTGGGGGTTAATTTTTCAGAAACAAAAGACTTTGGTTTCTTAGTCAGATTCGATAATTGCATACTGGATTATGCCATTTTTGATAACAAAAAATTAAACAAAAGTTCATTCTCAAATTGCAAGATTCACAATGCTGATTTCACTCAGGCCGACTTATCAAAATGTAAATTCTATAATTGTGATTTTTGGGATTCTGTGTTTGTAAATACCAATGCAGCCGGAGTGGATTTTACTACCAGTAAAAACTTTACCATTGATCCTGTCACAAACAATATCAGAAAAGCCAAATTTTTATCTTCTGATCTGGCTGGTCTTTTGACCAAATTTGATATTATTATTAAATAATTTTAGCCAACTTCTATTTTTGTCTCTTCACAAAAAAAATTTATCATAAAGTTTTATGCAGGAAAAATTGTTTGCAAGAAAAGTTTACACAGGAAAAGAAGTTCTGGAAGACCAGTTGATTACCATAGAGAACGGAAAAATAACTACCATAGAAAATTCTTATTATTTTCCGGAAATTAAAAGTGTAAATAATCTTGCAGCCGGACTTTTTGATAGTCATATTAATGGAGGTGAAAAATTTTATTTCACTCAAAAAGCAGATGAAGAAGCCATTGACGATATTTATAAGGCAAGTTTTCAAACCGGGACAGCATACGTACTACCTACATTAATTACTTCGCCGCAAGAAAATATTCTTAAAGGAATTGAAGCAATTAAAAATTATCAGGAAAAATATCCGGATTCAGGTGTATTGGGTATGCATTTGGAAGGGCCCTTTTTAAACCCAATCAAAAGAGGGGCGCATTTGACTGAATATGTGCGCAAACCGACAAATGCTGAACTGGAAGAAATTATTCGATATGGAAAAGGCATTATCAGCCTGATTACCATCGCGCCTGAAATGTTCACGACAGATCAGATCCAGATGCTTCTGGAATCAGGGATTACTGTTTCTGCCGGGCATTCCAATGCAACGTATGAAGAAGCAACAAAAGCATTTTCTCAGGGAATTCATCTTGTAACGCATCTTTACAATGCTATGTCTGCATTTGGCCATCGTCAGCCAGGACTAGTTGGGGCTACTTTTGATACCCAATTTGTATATGCACCTATTATTATTGACGGCGTTCATTGTGATTTTGCTTCTGCCCGAATTGCCTACAAAATTAAAAAAGACAAACTGTTCCTGATTTCAGATGCGCTCTTCCTGGGAGAAAAAATGACCGAATTTAAATGGGGAGAGTTTGATGCTTATCTGAAAGATGGCCGATATACGAATTCAGATGGAAACCTTGCAGGAGCAACTATCTCTTTGGGTGATGCTGTCCGGAATGCGGTGCAAATAATTGATATTCCATTGCAGGAAGCGATTGAAATGGCAACAATCCGGCCAGCCAAAGCATTAGGAATATCAGATAAAATCGGGCAAATAGCTGTTGGTTTCCCCGCAGTTTTCACCACTTTCGATGATAATTTAGGGACGTTTCAGGTGTTGAAATATTAGATAATTTGATTTACTGATTATCGGTGGCACGGCTGATTAATTAAGATTCGTAAAAAGCCTTGTGTCTCAGCCGTGCCACCGATGAAACGCCTCAATTGACCCAATATCTTAAATGATTAGTTTTTAAACTATCAGTAAACCGCCTTTTTTCAAATCTTCCCAGGTTTTTGACTTCGTTAATATTTCAAAACTACCTAATCCGGAAGATTCAAAATCATTTCTTAACTGCTCAAAAGCATAAGTTTCAGGATTACTGATCAATAATTTTGGCATAATTTCTACCAGCCATTCCGCAATTGTGACATCAGCTTCCACTGCCCATTCTTTCTTTTTATTGAAGAAAACCAGCTCAGCAATTTCAACAACTCTTTTACCCTGCTTTTCTTCAAAAACAGAAAGCTCAGGCAAACTTCCCAACCAGGTTACAATGGCGTTTGGTCTCTGAGCTGAATCAGGGATTGCCCGGATACTCTTTTCAATATATTTGGGAGGGACAGAAGTAGAAGGAACCTTGAAATCAAACCATCTGGAAAGCGGAAAATCCAGGCAAACGCTATGCATATAATTAAAGAGGGATTTTCGCAAACCTTCCGCAAAAAGATCATGATCAGCGCCCAGAGGATCACGATGTTCTAAGTCATTATTTGCAAATTTACCTGTATCCGGCCCAATACGCATGACATCAAATTCCTCCGGATGCAAACCGACGGGACTATGAGCAGTCATAGCAAAGCGGTGCCAAAAACCCGACTGGACAATTCCCTCCTGAAACAGTTGCCTCACCATTTCAAGCGCATCAATCGTTTCCTGGGCAGTTTGTGTAGGAAAACCATACATCAGATACGCATGAACCATGATACCAGCTTGCGTAAATGCATCTGCAACACGAGCTACCTGCGAAACAGTTACTCCCTTTTTCATACGTTCCAGCAAACGGTCGGATGCGACTTCCAGTCCACCAGAAATAGCAATACAACCTGATGCTTTTAACAGCAAGCACAAATCGTGTGTGAAATTTTTCTCAAAACGAATATTCGTCCACCAAACTACCGTCAGTTTTCTTCGGATAATTTCCAGCGCTAAATCCCGAAGTAACGCTGGCGGTGCAGCTTCATCTACAAAGTGAAATCCGTTTTGCTGGGTTTGTTCTATAATTTCTTCAATGCGGTCGCAAAGCAAAGCGGCCGTCATTGGCTCATACCGCCTTATATAATCCAGTGAAATATCGCAGAAAGAACATTTTCCCCAATAACAGCCGTGCGCCAAAGTCAGCTTATTCCACCGTCCGTCGCTCCAAAGCCTGTGCATTGGATTTACGATTTCTATGACAGACAAATAATCATGTAAAGGCAAATCACTGTAATCCGGCGTACCGGTATCCCGTTGCGGAATATCTTTTTCTTTGGCTCCATTGTGATAAATTACTTCACCATTAACCAAAGAATAAACTCTTTTCAGTTGTGAAATATCACGTTCTCCATCAACATATTCCAATAAAGACAAAAGAGGAGCTTCTCCATCATCCAGACAAACAAAATCGATATAATTAAAAACGCGCGGCTCTTTTAATGAACGTAATTCTGTGTTTGCAAAACCGCCACCCATGACAACCTTTATGTGTGGATAATGCTTTTTCAGGTATTGTCCACATTTAAATCCACCATATAAATTCCCCGGAAAAGGCACTGTAATACAAACCATATCAGGCTGGTACTTCTGAATTTTCTGTTCCAGTATTTGTGTCAATATTTGAGACAACAGTGTATCCGGCATTTCCAGAGCCGTTTCCATTTCATCAAAATGTGTAGCCGATCTTCCTAAACGCTCCGCATAACGGCTAAATCCAAAATGCGGATCAACAGCTTCCTGAATTAAATCACCTAAATCTTCTAAATATAAAGTAGCAAAATGCCGGGCTTTATCATGTATTCCCATGGTTCCAAAAGCCCAGTCCATATCTTCCAACTGTTGAAAACGGCTGGCTTCCGGGAGATAACTTCTGTCGCAAATACTGTGTGCCAGGGTTGGATTGTTGTTTTTCAAAAAACGTATGACTGGATCTATCGTGGAAATATAATCGTCTTTTAATGCATAAATCCGGTAGCTGTTTTCAGTTAATTCAGCATCAGAATTGTCAAGATCATTAAAAAGTTTGGTTAAACCTTTTGAAGAAAACAACGCCAGAATTACATCAATCCCCAAATCAGCCTGATATGATTCTCTTCCCAAAGTATTTAAGAAGCCTTTGAGATAAGCAGTTGCAGGATAAGGCGTATTAAGCTGAGTGAATGGCGGTGTAATGAAGAGTGTTTTCTTTTTCAACAGATTGGTTATTTTTCTTCTTACAAAGTTAATGGTTTTAAGCTTGAATAACTGCATTCTAATCCATGTCTGCTAATCTCATAATTTGGCATGATTTTTAAAATCCTGTTAAAAAATTGCTCTTCACCTCAAAAATCAACAGGTTATGATACAGTCATTTCAGATAAATATCAACACAGACATTTTAACGGACTTAAACAAGAGACTTTCGGGCACACGCTGGACTGATGAACTTGAAAACACAGAATGGCAATATGGAACAAATTCAGCCTATTTAAAAAAATTACTTCGCTATTGGCAAAATGAATTTGACTGGAAAAAGCAGGAGACTTACTTAAATTCTTTTGCTCATTTTAAGACAACAATTCAGGATGTTGGAATTCATTTTATCCATGAAAAAGGCAGAGGCACAAAAAATGTTCCGTTGTTTTTAACACATGGTTTCCCGGATTCTTTCGTTCGGTTTTTGAAAATAATTCCACTACTTACTGAACCGGATGAAAATGGATTTTCTTTTGACCTGATCATCCCTTCCATCCCCGGATACGGTTTTTCAGACATTCCGAAACAGCCGGGAATGAATCCCAAAAAAGTGGCAGATTTATTTGCAGAATTAATGGCAAAGTTGGGTTATGATCAATATTTCGCACATGGTGGTGACTGGGGCAGCAGTATTACGGAACAACTTGCGTTAAATTATCCTGATAACATATTGGGAATTCACCTTACAGATTTACCATTCCATCATTTGTTTACAGTGCCGGAAACTGATCTGAGCGAAGCAGAAAAGAAGTATTTGGAAACTGGAAAACAATGGCAAATGACCGAAGGTGGTTATGCGATGATTCAAAGTACTAAACCACAAACGTTGGGTTACGGTTTAAATGATTCACCTGCAGGACTGGCATCCTGGATCATTGAAAAATTTTATACATGGAGCGATTGCAACGGTAATCTTGAAAATTCATTTACAAAAGATGAATTACTCACCAATCTCACTATTTATTGGGCAACTCAAACGATCAATTCTGCTATTCGTATTTATTATGAAACGATGAAGTATCCGCCAGAGAATTCCTCCGAAAAAGTAAAAGTACCGACAGCAGCAGCTATTTTCCCAAAAGATCTTATTACTGCTCCAAAAGAATTTGCTGATAGATTTTTCAATATAAAACAGTGGACACAAATGCCAAAAGGCGGACATTTTGCAGCAATGGAACAACCGGAATTATTGGCAAACGACATTCGTAAGTTTTGCAGTGTTGCCAAAGTTTTAACAATAAATTAACGCTTGTAAATGGTCTTATTTCCCATAAATCAGGTATTATTACAAAGAATAAAATCTGATTTATGAAATCCATTTTCGCAGGAACGTATATATTTTGCTTTCTTAACTTCATTACCTTCTCTCCTACTCTTCTTGCTCAGAAAAATAAGGATTATCCTGCATCCAAGTTTCCCGACCGCATTATTCTAGGCTTTAAAGGAAATCCCGCTGTTTCACAAGCTGTTAACTGGCGGACAGATGAATCTGTTTCTGATGCGGTTGCTGCTATCCTTGAAGCCGATCCATCACCGGATTTTCAGGAGAATGCACGTATTGTAAAGGCTTTTACGCAATCAATCGTGATTGATCGCGAAACGGTGCATTACCACGAAGTTAACTTTACTGATCTTAAACCTGCCACGCAATATATGTATCGCGTAGGCGGCGGTTCTCACTGGAGTGAATGGTTTCATTTCACAACAGCTTCTGATAAACCGGAGCCAGTATCCTTTTTTTATTTTGGAGACGCGCAAAATGATATCCGTTCCTTATGGTCGCGAACAATACGAGGAGCATACTCAACCTTGCCAAAAGCCAATCTGATGATCCATGCCGGTGATTTGATTAATCGTTCCAACACGGATTATGAATGGGGAGAATGGTTTGAAGCAGGCGGCTGGGTAAATGGTATGATTCCTAGTTTGGCAACACCGGGCAACCATGAATATTATAAAGACAAAAATGATAAACCACAGGTTTCTATGCACTGGCGTCCACAGTTTGCATTGCCGGAAAACGGACCTGAGGGATTACAGGAAACTACTTACTATATTGATTACCAAGGCATAAGATTTATTGCCATGAATTCTCAGGCAGCACAAATAGATTCTTCGGTTATGGATAAACAAGCGGTTTGGTTTGAAAATGTAGTGAAGGAAAATAAAAACCGTTGGGTCATTGTAATTCATCATCATCCTATTTATTCGACTAAAAACGGAAGGGATAATGATGAATGGAGACTAAAAATGGAACCGCTTTACAAAAAGTATAAAGTTGATATTGTGTTGCAGGGCCATGACCATACTTACGGACGGGGAATAAATATGCCATTGGGACAAAGCAGAAAAAAGCCGGACGGGCCCATTTATGTAGTCTCAGTAAGCGGACCCAAAATGTACGACATTGGCTTACAGGATTGGATGGATCGTGCAGGATCCAATACACAATTATATCAGGTTATTACAGTAGATCAGCAAAAACTGGCGTTTAAAGCTTACACAGTGAATGGCGATTTATATGATTCCTTTGACCTGGAAAAAGATAAACAAGGACAAAATACATTGGTTGAACTTTCTAATTCATTAAAAATGAAAGAAAGGCTCGACTTGCCGGAGCGTTACCAGAAAAGCTTTAAAAAAGAAGAATTAAAAGAATATAATGAGCGCTACCAGGAATATAAAAAACGTAAAGGTTTGAAGTGAGTATCGGCGGCATGGCTGAGTTATAAAGCTTCGTAAAAAGCCTGGTGACTCAGCCATGCCACCGATTTTAATAAAAGAGTGATTTGTAAACATTCGCAAACGCTATTTTTTAGCAGCCCAGAAAATAGCGTTTCTAAAAATAGTCTGATATTCTTCACTTTCAAACAATACCGGAGAGTGTCCCATAAATATGTAGACGTTTTTTGCTTTCACTTTTTTGTTAGACCAAATTACCGGATGATCGCCCATTTTGATTTTGGAATCAGGTACATAAGTTAATTCATCCACGCTTGCAATGACATCCACATTTGGTCGCGGACTTTTATCATAAATATACCATTCTTCTTTTTTTACCAAAAACGAAGAAGGAACACCTTTCATAACCGGATGTTTCTTGTCCTCCACTTTTACCGTTGCAGCAGCAAAATCAGCAATATAATTTTTGTATTTAATGCCGCCCATAAAATCAGAAAACCAGGGCCAGATTTTATATCCGTCAAATTCTCCCAATAAAGTGGCGTGATGAAATCCGATCCATCCGCCTTTTCCTTCATTAATGTATTTTTCAAATGCTGCAATGGCTCCCGGTTTCCAAGCATAAGGCACAAAATCAAGCTGGATAAATAATTGATAACCAGCTAAAAAAGTATCATTTATTTTATCCGTATTTTCTATATAATCAATGGAAAAGTTACGCTCTGCCGCTAATTTATCCAACCAGATTTTGGCTGCTTTTGAATACTCAACATGATGTCCACCACTCTCTGAAATAGCAAGAACCTTGAAATCCGGCTTTTTAGTTTGGGCTAAAAGAGAATTTACTGAAACTAAAATCAGGAAGATCAGGTAAAAACTGTATTTCAAAGAAAGGATTTTCATGAAGTTAATTATTAAAAACAAAATTTTAAAGTGTATTAAAGCTGAATTCTAGGATAAGAAAATTAATGCATAACAGGCAATACTACATTACTGCTGTTCTTAGCATCATGATGAATCACGATTTTTGATTTTTGGAAATCCTGCTCATTAGCTTCAAAAATATTCATGAATTTCTGCGGATTTCTGTCAACCAATGGAAACCAACTGCTTTGTACCTGCACCATTACTTTATGTCCCTTTTTGAAAGTATGCGCAATTTCATTCAATTTGAAAGAGACTTTTTCAATTTTGTCTTTTGTAAATGGCTCCGGTTTGCTG
>Ga0247734_1001053_pt1 | contig 21938 bp, 17 predicted proteins | sample UWRJL103311B2_FD_180933 | JGI IMG/M metagenome (GOLD analysis project Ga0247734, IMG submission 180933) | Plant litter microbial communities from Arlington Agricultural Research Station in Wisconsin, United States - UWRJ-L103-311B-2 | ecosystem: Environmental > Terrestrial > Plant litter >... | reverse complement strand
TTCAGGTTCAGAACCTGGTTCTAATTTCACAATCACGTGAGTTGCTCGATATCCGGCAAACATCTGTTTGTCGCTGATTGAGGACGAATCCACTCCACTAATCCGTCTTTGATCTTGTTGGTCAAGGGCATTCACATAGTCCTTTAATCTCGCCATATCTGGTGCAGTTCCCTGTCCCCTTTGGACAACACGGACCACTTCTATCACCTCGCCCCTTTCAGACTTTTCTTGGAGTAAGTCTACAACTTTCTGGACATCCCCCGGAAAATAAACACAGATTCGAACCCCACCAATATCATGCAGTGCGCCAAACATACTGTCAACGTCTTGGAATGGACCGACATCGGTTATTCGATGCTCCGATTTCAGACTTTTCCAGTAATCCTCCCATTTCTGGCCGTCAAGCTTTTCCAAACGCTCCTTGAACGTTTGCCTCTCCATTCTAGCATCTTGACGGCGTCTAAGAGAGTTGATCGCGGAATCCAAGGTCTTCATCCTCCATGTAATTGGTAAATGAGGAATGTTGCTAGATTTCTGCAGACCACCTGGTCCATTGAGCAACTCCACAACTTTGCCAACGTATTGATTTAGTCCACCCTGCCTAGGCCCGTATTGACTCTTGAATGATTCCAGGAGTTTGTTGAACGCCTTTGCATCAAAGGCATTTGTTGTGGTAGCCTCAATACTCATAGCTAATATGTGGTGATTTTGTTACGTGCAAGTAACTCAGGCCAGCTAATGGTAGCTAGTTATGAAGGAAAGTTAACTTATCCATTCCTGATATAACCCTATCCTAGAACAGGTAGGTGACGCACTGCTAGTATAGCCTCGCCCGGCATGACTTTACGAGGCATTGTGGCTTGGGCGGGGTCTACAAATTCAGCAATTATTTTATTAAGGGGCGTTTAGGCATCGATATCGGCTGGCGGAAATTCATTCTTGAATACTGGGGACGAGGCTCTCGATGCATATACCTATGTATGCATGTGGCACTGCTCTCCATCAACAGCTCTTTCTGGGTTTAGGTGTGGCGGCGACAGTGTACCTTAAAATGTGTCCCCTAATGCGCCTCTTAAATGGTTTGTTTGCAAGGTGCAGCACACCAACCCATACACATACGTGGTCAGCCTAGAGCTGACTACCATATATGGAGATCACCGTTGGTTATAGCGGTCGTATTTATATTAGCAGATATATGAATATGGGGATGCGGGGAATGCGGGGAAATGAGACTAAATGAAGCCTTGGAAATTTGTGACCATACAGTCAGTCATTTTTGAGGCTGTAGATGTCTCCGAGGCTGTGGATTGTAGTATGGTGCCCCGTCGACCGAGGAAAAGAGGAGGGAAATCAGAGATCATCACAGGTTGGCACTCTATTGTTTTATTTTGCCTGCCTGTGTCCCGCCCTCTAATGCCTCGTATAGGTACATCCCTTAATTGTTTGATTATCCAAGCTTCCACTCTTTGCCGCAAGATCGAATCGTTCACGGGAGATAATCAGTCTAGAGGCATTGGTATGTGTGTATTGGTGGAAAATATCAAAAACAATGATGTCAATATTTTAGGAAGTTTCAGACAACATTTCTTTAGTTTCTCTTCCAACGCGGTTAGTTACTGTCGCCGCTCTGCTCAGGCGCTACTTACCCTCGCCTCACTCTCTACTCAGGCTGCTCAGTCACGTTCCTACTCTTTTTATAATAACCAATTATAATCTATCTAAAGCTCGGGTTTGCGGTATAAGTTGTCAACTCTATATTATTATACTCAAGGGGACGACTTCGACTCCTCGGGATCCCAAATAAGACACTTCTCCCCTCCTCTCTTCTTTAAATATATCTATATATATTACCTTTGGCTCTTTTAAAGTATTTCATTTCTCTCTTGAACATTTGCTTTTTTATAATTTTTCTATTCGGTGCGCTTGCGTTCCGTGTCCGTGCAAATCAGATCAGACTCTTCGAGGCATTTCTGGCATCGCAGAAACCAAGTCATGTGAAGTTTGCCGATGGGCAAGAAGGTAGATCACAGTTAATGCTTTCTCGGAAACTATACAGCTGATGAAAAGCGTACAGAAGCAATTCCAGAGATCACTCCGATGCTACAACCTTCTAGGCTTGGGGATTTTGCAACCTACACTTTCTTTTCGATTGCAGGGGTCTTTGTTGGCAATGGGATTGGAGTGCTGAGTGGTGCAGCTGCTGCAAAGAGAACGATTACGAAGGTTCCGGAGACCAAAGCGAGAATTGAGAAAGCCTTTCGTGGATTTAGAGCTGATGTGTTGCGGAAGGAAGCCGATTTGCTAATGAGAAGCAGGCATCCTCTGGATTTGGGGTTTGAGAATGATATCTCAGCTCTTTTCCTATAGAGTAGAGATGTCAGGGTCATAACCCAAGAACATTGGCGGATTATCAATATCCAGATGCCTAAAAGCATCGAGAATGGTCACTGTCAAAGAGTAGCACAAAGGATTATCACTAATCGAGTACGCAAATCATTCAGTCTATATATACTTCTTTTCTATTCATCAATAACAAACATGTTGCTGAACATAAAAACTGCTTGATTATTTCAAAATTCGCCTAAATCTTTTCGAGTTACCCCAACCTGTTCTTTTCAATGTCAATAACATCATTATCTATGCTACGTCTTCACCCAACAGCTCTAAATAGTGCTGCACAACACTCTTCACCTGTGCTTCATAATTTTGGAACTTGAAGCCCATTACATCTTCCGATTTAGACGAGTCAAAACGGGTTCTCCTAGAGGGCTGGTCTCCATCCACCCTCAGTATTCCCTTTTGCACCGCTTGAGGGAAGTTCTCGGCGACAATTCTTCCTGCATTCCCCCATAGCGTTCCTGCATAGCCCTCTGAAACCGCTAGATATGTGGATGCGGGAACAGCTTCATCAAGAGCTTTGACGTGCATGTATGCAACATCATCAACGTGGACAGTGGCCCCAGGAATCTTATGGCTTGCTTTACTTCCTAAGATCACTTGCGATGTGACTGGCCCGTTTGTTCCAAGATGAATATCTTTCACTTCAGTGACAAGTTCGTTCTTACCAACGACAAAAGCCGGAGCAATGTGAACCACATCAAAATTTGGTTTACGTTCTGCGATAAATTTCTCGGTGGCATTTAGTGCGAATATCTTGCTGGCGTTGTATGCGTGGAAATCCGAAGGGTATGGCCCATCTGCATTAGGAATTCTCGAGTCGCCGTTCCAAACGACTCCCAGTGGGGTTTCATCGTCAAAAAACCACTTCATATCGATAATGGCGACAACTGATGAGGTGATCACAACTCGTCTGACCGAAGGGGATTTCATGGCAGCTTCCAGTATGTTAATTGTCCCTGCAATGGCCGGGTCGATCAATTCACTTTTGAAGTTATCGTTATTAAGATCGGCACCTTTGAGGACAATAGGGGAAGCCAGGTGGATAATGTATTCTACTTCTTGGATCGCCTTTTCATAGGCTCCTGGTATCGTTAGGTCAGGCACAATAGCAAATTCCAGTGCGGACCCAGGATTTAGCCCTTTAATGGATGCGTTGGCTAGGATCTGATCTCTCTTCGCATCTGAGCGAACTGCTGCTCGGACATTGTAACCAGATTTGAGAGCAGTGAGGAGTGTTTTGAAGCCGATATGACCCGTGGCTCCAGTAATCAAGACAAGTCCAGAAACCATTTTGCTGTTCAACGTTGTGCTAGACTTAGAGTAGATGAGAATTATATAGATAGGAATAATGCTAGATGGAGCTCAATTCGAGTCAATGTGTGGTGAGTTGATTCGAAAAAACAGGAAGAGTTCTTTGATATATATATTTATATTTATATCTATATATGTATGGCACTCTCTGGAACGCAAATACCAGTTTACGACTCAGCTTGAAAAGCCTCGTTATCTCCGATGGGGACCAAAATCTTAGAAATCAAGAGCGCTATATTTCAGTTTTCGTGTGTAAACTTGGAAGTGTGTAGTAAGGCGGATTATGAATCCAAGTCTTATCGAAATTGTGTGGCTGATATCATTGGATGCTGTCAATCTGGTGATTACTGAACAAGTATCAACTACAACAACGAGAGTGACACACCTTCGATCACGACGGTTCGTCCATTTTTAGGCCCTGTGCCACGATGCGTGGGATTCTTTTGGTAAAATAAAATAGACTTACCAATATATAATCCTGTTAGGCTGGCCAGGGGATCATTCAACAGTGTCTTTATGCCAGCTCAACCAGAAAAGTCAGTACAACCTGATGATTAGTATTGAGTTTGCCAGCATCAGGCCGGGTGAGTTGCTTTTATTAGTGAGCATTATGCCGTCTCGTGGATCTTTTCTTATCGCCGAATTCATCCATGATATCCAAATCTTGTTCTCCATGCACATTTCAGTGCTAAGAAGCTCTCATCTTAGTTCCCCATCCTCGATTCGCGAGTCATTAAGAGCACTAAATATTTTCAATCCTTGCCCGTACGCCAATGGCTATGGTATTCCAATGTCTATATTCGTCAGTGCTAACTGAGCTATCTTGTTTAGATGGGAGATGTTCAGAATCAACATTCTCACATATACTATAGATTTACTAGCCGCTAATTATATACCTAACGAAGAGAAAACGAATAATCAGTCTGTATTCAAGCATAATGGCAACAATAAAAATATGATCCCCAACAGCCACAGGACAAGACTTATCTTAAGTTCTATATGTAGAATTTCCATGTGTTCTCATCAAGATGACAGTCAATACAGCCTGGGGTCCCGAGCGGCTAGTTGAAATGATAGATTCTTCTTTACCTTATCAGCAATTCCAGTGAAAACTATACTGAGTCGAAATATTACATTTGTTTATCTCTCCTAGAAATAACATGCTTCGAAAAAACCATTGAATGCTCCAACCAGACCGCCATATATTACCTATTTTGGTATGAATTAGTCGGACTATGCAGGAATTTGATTCGGTATGACTTTGATGTTAATACTGAGACTTACGGTAAGAATTGGGTTGAGAGCGCCGGCGATTATTGCAACAATCCCGCTGATAATCAAAGTTACATGGTCAATGGGAGCAGCATACGAAAACACAGAGGCATTTTTGTTGACCTGGGTTTAAAAGGTCGTGGAGTTGATGACTCAAGATCTCCTCCACATGGCTGTTTTCTGGCCATCTTCCAGGCCTAATGCTTGCGCTGGCTTGTGGTATTTTACAGGCATATTGTCTCTCTTTCGAAGCAATTGTTTTCATTCAATAATAAGGAGTTGAAATTGCAATTTCAACCTGCCTGGTAAGAGTAGAGCTGGAGTGCATATTGAATTGGATGATACAATATCTTGGACCATGCAACCTACGCTGATGCCAACACGGAACCAAGAGCATTTCGATAACGTATGGCCTACCTACCATGTTCAAAAGGCTTTATCAAACTCACCGGAGGGCTCAAAGTCCCACATATTGCTCGTATGGACTTTGAGGTATAGACTTTGAGATTGGATTGCTTTCAAAATACAAACAAACAATTTATGTTGGCCATTACTAGTGTATTGTCAGTGCATGTTGGAGCAGGGGGGCAAACTTCCCCGCGGCATCTTGCAATAGCAACATCGGCGGCGGGGAATGTCATGGTTGTAACTTTCAGCCATGTAAGTGCGATACCAAGCCTACCTATTGGGGGAGCCTTGACCAACATAATTTAGGCTCGAGTTGTGAAAGAAATAGAAAGGCAAGGATTTCTACCCTTCTCACAAGTTATATCTTCCTCCAAACCATTTGGCGCACCGTTAGGTGCCTTTCTGACCCATGCGATCCCCTCCCCTTTAGTAATACTGATCCCTGTCTCAAGTCTATAGTTTTTTATTCTAGACCTCGAGAGTTACCAAATACAGTATTCCTCTTTAGCCGGTGCCATCGGCTTAGATCGGACTCGATATAAAAGACCAGATTTGTCGAGACTATATAAGGCATTTCTTCCGGCAGTTGCGTTGCAAATTTTGGTCTCTTTTGCGTCGATACTTGCACCATGATACCACGAGCGGGCTTGACATGGATACAGCATCTATCTGAAGTCAGCTACTCACTTTTCAGCACTGCCAAGTGAGTCAATCGTCAACATAATAAATCCGATGCTGACGTGTCCAGTATTTTGCTTGGAATCGGAGACTGGTATTTGTGGACTGTTTGGATATCCAGACGGAATGGCTGTGTTCTTAAAGAAACAGAAGATACTTTTAATTATGGAATGACAGTGACGATACTTGTGCAAGTGTCTATAGAACCAAAGCCGGGGGCGATAATACAGCAACCGGCACATGAAGAATGATGAGACAGAAGGGGAGGAATTCACGATTTTAGGGTAATAGCGCATATTACATGGGCGTAGTACTCTTCAAACAAGAAAGATCTCTTGTCCCTGAACGACAGGAACTAACGAGTAATTGGCGGTAGCATATATCTATTCTGCATCACACTTGCAACGTACCGTAGCTTATATTACTTATAGAATATCAGCAACACAACAGTCCATGTTCAACAACTGCTATTTAATTAAAGCCTATTTGCATTAGTAAGATACTACTTAGTAATGAAAAAACAAACGGCGTGGAAAATGGTCAGAAATGACGGTGCATATCGAAGACGAGCGGTAAACACGATTGAATTGCTATCAGCAGCGATTGAGCATCTTTTCAATCAGTTGATACGTCAATTCTATCCTAGTAAGAAGTCACATATGACTACGGTTTGACTGATAATTATTCAGAGGGGATAGTGGCCTTTAGAGATACCTAAAGTTTAGAAAAGGAAAAACATCTCTTGCAACACAATTTCGCATTTGTGATGGATCAGCTTTTGGCATGCAAAATGAGTTAGAACATGAATCCAAGTATTCCCCAGCTAGGATGTGTGGCTTTCAAAAAAGTCCATGTCCATGATTAACAATTAACACGGCAAAAAGTAAGTGTTAAACCAAATTTGCCAACCGTGGTGTGATAGATAAGTGAAGCACAGGTGCGGTTACCTACACTACAATTCAAGTGTATCTATCCATCCCAGTATCTTTTCTTCTCAATGTGTCACTCCTAAGAAATCGGGCGTGCGAGAACTTTCACATGAGATTTCGGAGCAGCGAATGCTTTATCCAGCCACTCCATGCTCTTTTCATCCGTTTCGTAAAGCTCCATGTCGAAAGAAGTAAAAATCATGGCTAGGCATATAGAAATCTGAACCATTGCAAGGCTAGAAATGCTTGGTTAGAAACGACAGAATATAGAAATATATAGGACAACATCTTACTTCTTCCCAATGCATTGCCTTGGTCCCTTCGAAAACGGGACGTACGCCTTCTCGTAGTCTTTGGCTGAAGGCTGGAGCCAGCGGTCTGGGTTCCAACACAAAGGATCTTTATAATACGCCGGATTGTGGTGTATCATTGCCTCACAACTTGAGATCATAGACTTTCTATTCATTAGTTAATGTGGGATAGGTACCTTGGTGAAACTTACACCCGCTGGAATCAAGTTACTGCCAACTTGTAGTCCAGAAGCAGGAACAATACGCGGCAATAGTCCAGGAACCGCAACTGATATTCTGAGTGTTTCTTTGATCACGGCCATCTAATTTATTCAATATTAGTTTCGGCGCTGAGCAATGAAGGGTGGCTTTACCAAGAAGGGGAGCTTTCCAAGATCATTGTAATCGAATAAACCCTCATCATCTTTTGGAACATCTTTTAGCTCCTCTTTGAATCTCTGCAGAATAAGCGGGTTCTTAAGAAGATGAAAAGTAGCATGTGTGAGTGTGATCATCGTGGACTCGCTACCAGCTACGACCATTACAATAGCATCGTCGACGAGTTCTCGCTCGGTAGGTTCGGGGTAATTCTTTTCGGGTTTTACGTCAGCCATAAAGTCAAATACAGTACTCCTACTGTCTTCATCGCCATAAAATCCTTTTGCTCGTCGAGCCTTCACTTTTCGAATCCACTGAGCACATTGCTGTATAAACATTAGCAATTTTGGATGGAAGTGACACTGAAGGCGGATTAACTTGTCTAAAAACTATATATCCTGGAGCTATCATACTGGCTAGGGAATCAGGTAGTTTACGAGCAAGTTTTCCAATTATGGGGAAGTGTTTCATCAACATCACATTATGAGTAAACATTTCGATGGCTGCAACAAGAGGGGGGGTTTCGCTCATAGTAGAGATCAGTTCTTGATCTACCCCAAACAGAGATTTGCAGATTGAATCCAGCTTAGTTCGATTAGCGTATAACTTCGTGCAGATAGAGAGGGTGTGTTAGCGAACGGTAAAGCACTGAAATAACCTGTGCAAATCCACCGGCATACCTTGGTCATGTTTAGCCCGCATGACCGCCAGCGCACCCTTTACCCTAAGTGATACCAGTCGTGAATGGCCAATGACTGATCGGGGTGTGAAAACGGGATTTATAATATTTCGACGGATTCGATGGACCTTTGGATTCTCAATCGCCAATAAAGATCCGGGAACTCCCACATTCTGATAAAATTGAGGGGCGTGCAGGAAATCTTCTTTTGCTCCGAAAATTCTTGATTGCTAATTAGTATCGACTTAAGAAACCCAAGAATTAGGAGTTACCTGTGGTATGTGGATATATCATTCACATGAACATGATCTGGCGAGATGCGGACGACGGGTCCTTTTAAAACTTTAGATGAGGGCAAAGCACGGATATCAGAATGGACAAACCATAGAGTTTATGAAGTCTCGCAAAGTCATGTACATATGTTCCTCCTCGAACGATATCATGATAGAACTCATACCAAAAAGTTAGACCGGCCAATCGAGGTCCCGGTATTTTACAAAGTGGATGAAAGAATGCTCGATATGTAACAAGTACCGTGGCATATAGAAGACTGATGCCTATTGATAACACAATCACCGCAATGAACCCATCACTTGTTGAGTGGTAAATTTGAAAAGGCATCTTGAAGAACGGAACTCTTATGCCGACTAAAACTGGGCTCTATTTGCTTGAGCTTGTTTCGAGTGTAAAGAATTCACATATATTTTAAGTGTATTCAAAAGTTGCATTCGGAGGAACGATTGAGAGAGTCTTCTCAAGAAACTCAACAATGTGCTAGCGCTTACGTTGTCAAGCAGCCACCAACTCATCCAAATTCTCAGACTTATATGGTAAATCTCCTCCTTTTTTTGCCCGCTGGTTTAGGTTTAGTCTCCTATCTGTAATATTTCTTTTTATGCAGGTGTCGGAGCTGGGGACTGCGTTTAAACAGGGTATCATAGTTGGCTGAGCCGAAGGTCAAGGATCGGATTCCTTCATTGTTGGACACCCCTAGTGCTTATTGTCATCTCCAGCTTTGAGAACTGGGCAAATAAAGAATCATTATTGACCTTTATTCGCTCAGGTAAATTTCAATATATCTAAAGCATTCGAAACTGTTTCCTCTTCTCTCTAGCAACTGGGCATTTCTGATCGATTCTTAATATAATTCATACCCACATGACTAGGAAGTCGAAATGAATAACACATTCATTAGCGCCAGCAAGTCTAACGAGAATAAATGGCTCCAGAGTTTATATTCAACCTCCCCATTCTTCAACACCTACGTTAAACTTCTCTCATCTCTACCAAAAATACCTTTTATCCTTATTGTTTGCTTAGCACTCCACTATATACACAGGAGAATATACTGGAGAAGCTTAAGAGAATGGTTGACATACGGACAAGGCATAGAGCTACCAACATCTACTGATACCTGGGATAAGAAGAAAACCATCAGTATCTTAGAGGAGTCAGGCAAGAGAATAGAGGAAATGGTATTATTGCCTGATCTATTTGTTTCCTGGGCATCCGAGTCGCCTCAAATCAATCCTCATTATAGTGAAGGCAGGCACGCAGCCGAAGATTGGTTCAGAAGGTAGGATACATTTCCCACGCTTTACTGATAGTAGAGCTACTCTCTGACTGAACTTGGTTTTCAGAACTTGCAAGCATGACAATAAGACCCATACCAGATATGTCGCGGCTGACTTTCCATACTTCGCTGCAATATGGGCACCAACTGCCCAGAAAGAGGAATACCGTATAGCTTGTGACTGGACAAATTGGGTAAGTACGGATGATATTCTGTTACCATGAGTTGATCTAGGCTGAGAAAAAAGGCATTTGCTTTTGATGATCGTAAGCGCCTCTTTTATATGGAGGCTCGACCAAATCTAATCAGATACGACAGGTATTGATGAAGGAGAGTTGAAAAACAAGACTGAGGAAGTAAAAGATGAAATTACTGCAACTCTCTCTCTCCTGACGTCATCCCCGATACCTTACTGCCGCGAGTCTCAGCCAGTAAGATATGCGTTTGATCTTATCTGGCAAAGGATATCTGAGGTATTTAAGTCGCTCTGCCTCATGATGTTTGTGGCTTGCTAAATTATATATATATGTTTTAGGCTTCTCCTGAAGGTATACATTAATTGCAAACACCCGAAGTCGCGCAAGCTAATAGATGTAATAGGACTTAAGAGGCGCTTCATAAAAGAACATCAAAAGTACTGTTACGAATTACTTGAGCTAACTGACCTAAGCTCGCAAGATTCAGTGCACGATCTCGAAGATTACGTGCGTCTCCATCGCGAGGATGTTGGTGTACATCCAATTCTTCCTATTCTAGAGTAATGCCCTGCCCTATGTTAAAGTTGTACTTACTGAAAGTTCATCCCCAAGATACTGCTACGGACTAGACCTTCCCGACTATGTCTTTGAAAACAGTTCGCTTTGCCGCATTCAAGAACTTGCTGCGGAGATCGTACGATTGTGAGATCTTAATCTCAGACGATCTTCTCGAATCTACTAATTTGTTTCAGAACCAATGACATTTATTCCTATGTCCGAGAATATGTAACATATAACCTTGTTAATTAACTGGTGCTAGAAGCTGTTATTGACTATTTGTGCAGTCAAACGGTGATGATCACAGTGTCATCAAATTTCTCATTCGGAACGGCATGTCACAAGCTGAAGCCTATGAATTTGCAGGAGACGCCGTGAAAGATAGGTATCGAGAATGGTATCGGGAGCTAGCTAAGCTCCCCTACTGGGGCGAAAAGGTTGACGGCCAAGTACAAACTTACATTCGAGGCTGCCGGGATGTGGTGTTGGCTAATCTAAATTGGAGGTATATTCCTACATCTACGGACAACACGGGTGATACTTTTTCTAAAATTTTACATAGCTTTCGGAGCCAGAGATATTTCGGAAAGTGGAACGAATTAGCGAGGAGAACGAGATTAGTACCTAAAGTATCATGATGAGACGCGACGAGTGTCATAGCATACCTTCCATGCCTACAACATGTTGAAAGGACCTCTCGATCTATTGGTACTAAATTTACAGTCATGGGTATGATAGGTTTGGAAGTAATTGAATTATAAATCCATTATGGTTTTTCTGCCTCAACAAATAAGTCGGAGTATCAATTTCCTTCAGTACAGCATGCTTTTCTTCAGCTTGAATGGTATTCAAAAATGAACTTCTTCTGCGCTCTTCTACGCTCACCAAGCGCCTTCTAACCAATAGTTTAATTTTATTGCATGACTAGTTCTGTCGATTCTGTAATAGTAGAAGTTGGGATGAATTCATGCATGATATTGTTAAGCAAAAGCTTGATATGAAGTAAGCTAACTATTTCAAGGAGAGTAAGACAACTACGGCATGTTCTTCAAACTCAACGTGACTTTCTAATCGGTGAGCTGCATCCAGCATCGACGCAACATAGGCTAGTTGTAAACAGTACTTTATTTAGAGAAACGTTGTATTTCAAAGCAAGGGAAACTCTCACTTCTAATCTTCCCTTTGTGGAAGCTCTTGCATTTGCGAACTCACAGGTCATAACAAGCTTACTAGAGTTCTATTTTCTCACCTATAATGTGTTGTGAGTGGTGGATTTATGACTAATGCCGGTTCTTGATTCTTGGGTTGTTGCCTGGTAGGGTTCTTCGTGTTGCTGTTGGTATCAACGGGAAGGATTTATGCACTCGCCTGACTAGTGGACCGTATCAGCACATAGCAAACCTGATTCCGAGCAAGCGCACGAACTTAAGCACTCACCAACAATCCTGGAACTGCACTTTGATATGTACCTCCAGAATGCTTGGCCCGAAGGCGGAGTGAGTGTTGCTATTTCGAACGTGGTACAGTGTCCTAGCAAATATTTACAGCATGCCTTCCAGCTGTAGCTCAAAATTATAGGGTTGGTTCGTTGTTGCTCGGCATTATCTGATTGTAGATGTCCAACCTATCAGAGATCGCTGATCCATTATCCTGCGCTCACATTCTCAAATTCTTCCCTGTTTGCCAAGATATAACTGCCAATATCTGGAATGATCTCTTTTCTAACACTTAGCTGCAGAGACGCCTTGCTGCAAATATATCTGCAGGATAACCGTGCCGCTCGCGTATACACGTCTAGATATCAGAGCGGAGTTTAATTTTCGAAAGGTAGGTTGGTTCGGGTGAGATCACAACTTCTGAAGATTGGGAACTTGTAAAACCCAATTTTAGCTCATTAGATTGATTTTGTCATTAGTTCATCCAAGACAATCTTTTATCTGGTTCATTTATTCATTTATTGGAATGTTTTATCTTATATCTCATCCTCGAAGTCTTGATATGGATGCCATATAAATTCAGTAGCAGCAATCATATCCCACAGCCAGCGCCGCCTGCAATACTCGCAATGTTTGTTATATCTAAATAACATCAATAAGTCACCAAGCGCAGTCGAAGGCCGCTCTTTTTGGGTGATATTAGATCTCAGAAGTATTTACTTCATGGAGTGTGAGGAAACCTCAACATGTAATAATATCGATAGATACCCCACCCTTGGTCCCCATTATTGGCATATGGCACCCATTCAGTCATATCAATCGCCAGTCCCGTTTCAATATCCAACTGGTGTCGAAATCAAAACCGACGGTACTCTATCCTAGTCAGCGCGTCGGTGACCATAGTCCAGCAACGCAGACCCAATCCCTCTACGAATCACGCACTAGGTATCATAGAAGGTTTTGAATTGATTGCCAATATAGCGCGCCAGAGCATCCCGAGGTATTTCAAGTATATCGCCACCCGAGACGGTCGGCAGCATAGCCCCAGCGGCGCCGAAATACTGGGGGTGGATCTTTGCGTCCTTCTCTTCTCTGTAATCACTGAGTTGCCACAATGCCCATGCGGCGATTTCTTTTGTTTCGGCATCGATGGCTTTGATCATTAATGCTTCGGGCAGGTCGATTGCCATATTTAATTTTTCAACCAAAACGTTGCTGACCTCCTTGTCCGATGGCCATAGAAACATATGCAGAATTCTCCTCTTCTCGGCATTTATATACACGCGAACAAGATCTGGGATATCATTGCGCTCCGCGCGAAGAAAAATTGGTGGTTGATTCCCTGCCCCCTTGCTTTATGATTTTGTGGTTGTCGATGGAGCTGATGTAGATGATGGATGATGGAGTTTAAGGACATAGTATGAGTATTGGCTTTAAAATGAGAATTTTAAAACTTTTATGGAAGTTTGCTTGATTTTGATCTTGTTTTCTTCTGCGGTCATACAACCTACTTGCGGAGGAAATCGAATACATAGCATCCCAAATTGAGCAATCAGGACGCTCCCTGGAGACGATGGTTCCAGTAGTGACGTCGATGATGCAGTTGGTGGACACCCGCCGGTCCACAGAAGTAACTGAGTATGTTAAGAGGTTATCCTACATCGCGATTATATTTCTCCCCCTGTCATACCCCGCCGCTCTTTTCAGCATGAGCCCGGATTTCGAAATTAGCAGCCGATTGTTTTGGGTGTATCCACTGACCGCTGTCCCTCTCCTGGTGCTGGTGCTACTCATTTTGAATTTGCAGTATGATACGAAACAGCTTATCACAAAGGGCAAGAGGATTTGGCCGGAAAGGTACCATGGGGTCTTGCAAGGAAGGTTTTCAAACAAGAAAAGGTCTAATATATAGTGGTTCTGATATCAAGTAAGAAAGCTATAAGGTTCAATTGGCTTATAACTATCTACACAGCAATCTTATTATGATTATAATAGTACCCAAACCCTAAGTCTTATTGTTTGCTATCATTTGACTTTCCTAATATCCAAAAGTATAAGCCCCTGATTCTATAGCGTTTCTGGTTTGTAAAAGTTTGATAGATTTGCACGGCTATCTTTGAGCAACTTGACTTTTCACTAGTAGCAGCTCCAGTTGTCTGTTGCCATCTCCAAAAGCTTAGAATTTTAATTAATTATACGTGATCATTTTTGAGTGTATCTCATTAGCGTTGACTCTTTATTGGAGCAGCTCTTATTCCACACCTGAAGTTATCGCTCAGTGAGATGCTGATGAGGAGCATCCAGCAGAAGATATGGCATATAGCGAATAACGGTGAATTAACAGGAATATTACATAGCCGGATTGGGGTTACGCAAAAGACCCTGATTTCTGGTACTTTGAGTGAGGATACTTCTCGTATCTGAACACAATGAGGTTTAGGCTAGTGGTGACTAGGAGAGGTTGAAAAGTATGGGCTATCCTCACCAGTAGGAAGACGAAGCAAATGAACATCGAATCTAGAGAGTGGAACCAGCAAAGCTCATAATTTCATATTCTTGCGCTGTGATCTGGCTAAAGAGGCGGTCTGATTTATCCTCCACACCTCAAGCCCCCAAATGAAATAAACTACAATACAGTTCATCTGGATACAAGAAACATCAATTAAACGAGACCAGCAACAAACCCCACAGCAGCGATAGAAACAAAAGTCAAAACACCGAATCCAGAACCAAACCGTGTGCTAGCAACACCCTTGCCACTTTCTCCTGCAAATCCAGTTTTGACGCTTGCTGTCGTCCTATCACTAACGAACAAGCAGTCGAGCCGAACACTGGGATCCAGGACCATCGAGCCGTTCTCCCCGCCAATCTTCCAAAACAGTGACAGGATCGGAGTTTCACCTAATAGGGCTGGTGCAGTCTCATTCACGTACACTGAAGCGGATATTTTGTAAGAAGCAACTCGCGTGAGTTCATTGCTTTTTGGAAGTGTAGGGTAGCAGTTCGATGTACTGTTTTCAGATTGGCTAATCGGCTTCGCGGCACTCGACCCAGTCAGCGTGAGTCCGTGGATTTGAGGGTCCGCCAAAGAGGAGCAGCTGCTAGGAAAAGAGGATTGAAGAGAAGAGGCTATCATGGAACAAATTCTTGTCTTAGCAGAAGTTTTGCTATGTTGAGCGGCGGCTGTGACGGCTCGTGCTCCTAGATCGAGAATACAATTGCTACCTAACCGAGACTGGCAGATAGAAGACAAATCGTACATGTTTTTGGATTCGTAGAAGGCGTTATTGTTGTTGGCACGGGTAATACTATAGGTCGTGTGTGAGTTAGCTCTGCACGTTTCCCTTGAGTGGAATATGAGAATAAAAATTTGAAGTATCGATATAGGAAATCTCATATATCTCTTTTAATCCTAGAACTTATAATGCTTACTAGAACCCACAACCAGCATAATCTAAGTCTTCCGAAGTGAGATCGACAGAAGACGGAGTTCCAAGATAAAGAACTCGGTCAAACTGCCGCTGATTTAAGCCACCGGGAAGGATATGATCTTCCATGGCCACCGTCCAGCTAAGATCAAGACCCCCTTCGATAACAGGTACGGAGTGAGTGGTGATACCAATGTGACTGAAAGTCTGGTTGGCGACTCTGCAAAATGCCGTAGTTCTAGAAGGAACAGTTGGACATTCAACATCGACGCATGTTGAGATGTTATTCGCGTTGCAGAGAGATGACAGTGTGAAGAGGATTGGGAGAATAAATATTTCCTAAGTTTTTTGATACATCTTTAAAATTTGTGGAAGGGTTTGAAGATAATTGAATGATAGAAACAGTGTTCGTCGATTCGGTTCGTACTAGGATAAACAATGTAATCTACTGTGTCTGTGCTCGGTTTTAGGTGATTGGTTATCTGGTAATAAAATCTTGACAATATATAAAGATACAAGAAACTAAGCAAGAAATTATATACTGTTCTCGTATTATGATGATCAAAAGGTAGAATAAAGCTATACGTGTGCTCTTTTTGTGTGTTTATGTGCTTCGCCTACGATTGGCAGCGGCAACACTCCGTCTCGGCTTGCAGGACAACCGTCAGGCGCAGCAAGAGCAAAAGCAATAGCACCGTCATCGTGAAGCAAAAGAACACGAAAAGTCTACCGTTCTATGACTACAATAATAATAATCCTGACAACTTCTCCAGCTAGAATATCAAAATATCCTATTTACGGGGAAAGTATACATAGGTAAGGCGGGATCCATCGCACTGAAGGTTGATAAACTTCCTCCGTCTGACTCTTGGGCCTGGAGTTTAAAGGCCCGCTTCCCACGGCACAATGTATTGGCGAGTAAGCACTAGACAGTATACTCGTATGTGCAGTGAAAATTCAAGAAGTAAATATTGCATTATAAAGCCAATTTTTCAGTTTACTTAACTACATATATCATGCCATATGAAACTTTGGTATACAGGGTTGGTGGAAAAACAGACGAAAAAAATACAGCGATTCCCCAGCTAGTAAGTAATGAGTCCTCAAACCACAAATATCATATGTTTACCTTTTTCCGAAAGTGAGACCACTAACTCCGCCATTAATAGTCACCGCTTGAAAGCCTGAGTTGTTATTGCCAAACACTCCCATGCTTGATGGATATTGGTTCTTCATGAGTTTCAAAACAGCTTCTTCCTGCGACTTGGACAGGAGCTCATTCAGAAGCTCCTGCGAGGCTTGCACTGATCTAAGCCCTTCTTCAAGCTGGCGTCGCAATGCTTCAGTTTTTCCTTCGCTGGAGGCAGCTGCTTTGTCTTCATCGCTACTGGGATCCAGATCCAGGTCATCCAGCCTATTCTCCAATGCTGCCAGCTGCTTATCCGTTGTGGTGAGAGCACCTTTAATTTCAGCCTGTGTTGAAGCAACCATCTTCTTGATATCCTCCGTGGTGTTGCTATGGCGGGCGGAGCTCAATCTATGGTACAAAGTTAGCCAGTTTATCCTCTATATCAAGACTGTAATTTTTCTTTTTCCTGGAAACACTTACAAGGTTGCTGTACAAACCACACTGTTAATAGAGAGCTTGCAGTTCGCGAGCTGCGAAGTCATAGCCTTGATCTGCCCTCGTTTGAACAATCCCACTTTCGCTCGATCCCGTCGTGCCATTTCCCCATCCACTGAATTTTTAGTCCAGCGCTGGAGGTCAATTCTAAAGATCTCGCATGCTTTCGTGCAGCTACTAATCGTTGCCTTTGACTGCTCAGCTACACCTGCGCCGAGTAGCTCCCACTCTTTATCCTCTAAATTTTGAAATAATTTTAGTGTTGCATCGACAGATCGTATATCCTCGGTTAGGCACGTAATGGTTTCTGGTGCATCTTTGAGCTGTTGCAGGTCGTCGAGCAGCACTCGTGTGCCGTGTAAAGCCACCCCTGTGATACCTACCACTCCAGCTACAATACTGAAAGGATCAGACATTGTGTGTTGTTGATGATAATAGAAAGTACAAATTGATATGAAAACAAATTAAACAAACCTCAGCGCCCTCTATTCTCAGATGAGGCTGTGCAGGGCAGATTTGTCTCATTGGAGGGTGAGCATCAGGCGATGCGATGCGGCTACAGATAGAAACCAACAAAAACAAGGCAACTCTTCTGTGATGCGCATACAACCACAGCAGAAGGAGTAGAACACATCATCCGCGATGTCCTTTGGCGACGCTAACTCCGGATTGCAAGCGCAGACCATTAACGGTCCCGTCAATTCTAACTTCCATCATTATGCCTCTGCTGGTAAGTTGCAAAAGTATACAAGCCTTGTCTGGCGCTGACAACAGCCCCGCTTCAGAGCGAGCAGAAACCCCTCCAATCCCGTCGGCGTTGATACCCTTCACTCGCGACAGAGACTTTGTAATGCGACCGATGATTCTCGATAAGATCCACCAGGAATGCTCGGAGTTGGGATCCTGGACGGCACTGGTTGGCATTGGCGGTGTCGGGTAAGGATAATTTAGCCCTTCCGCTAAGTTCAATATGATGCGGATCACCAGTGGTGATCACCAGCTAGATTGAGGTTAACCGATTTAAAGGAAATCGCAACTTGCCATCGAATATGCATACCAAACACGAGAACGATCGCCAGATACATGGGTGTTTTGGGTCCATGCAAGCAACGCTGCCCGTTTTGAGCAGAGCTTTAGAGATATTGCAAATTGTGTCAGGATTCCTGGCCGATATAACAAGGATGCCAACATATTCCAGCTCGTACACGACTGGCTGCATGATAATAGAAAAGGACGCTGGCTACTTATACTCGACAATGTAGACGATGCTAGCTTCCTGGTCGAGGCTCAAAGTACTGGTCAGGAAGGCCAAGCGGACAGCGTGAATAGCAATAAGCCGTTGTTGTCATACCTTCCACGTTGTTCTAGAGGATCGTATCTCATAACCTCACGAAGAAGAGATGCAGCGTTGAGACTGGTGGAACAACGGGAAATTATTGAAATCCAACCAATGAATGAATCAGATGCACTAACACTCTTTAAGAGGAAGCTTGGAAATTACGACGATGGCAATGCAGACAGCAAAGAAGCTACTGAGCTCGTCGACGCTCTAGAATTTATGCCCCTTGCCATTGTACAGGCGGCTGCATACATTTCTCAGCGAGCACCGCGCTGCTCTGTGCAACAATATCTGGAAGAATTTCGAAAAAACGACGACCGAAAAGCTGCGCTTTTAAACTACAATGGCGGAGAAGTACGTCGCGATTGGGAAGCCAAGAACTCTATTATGATTACATGGCAGATATCTTTTGATCATATCAACTCCACCAGACCATCAGCTGCCAATTTGCTCTCGCTTATGAGCTTCTTCGACCGGCAAGGCATTCCCGAAGCACTACTTCGAAAACAGAGTGTAGAGGGAGACCCAGAGCAAGATCAGGAAGATAATACGTCTACCCCATCTGCCAAAAATCATTCGATTGGTCGCCTAGCATCCAAGCTGAAGCTAAAGTTCCGAACACATGCGCTGAAACCTCTTTCTCGTCGTAGGCATAAAAGACGTGTGGATGTTAATACCGATAGTGACCATAGTGATCACGATGAAGATAATACATCACATCCTAGGGTCACTGATGATTTTGAAGAAGATATCTCGACCCTGCGGAATTTCTCCTTCATCTCTATTAATACAGACAAAACAACCTTCGAAATGCACAGATTAGTACAGATAGCCATGCGAAAATGGCTTGAACTCCATAAGCAGCAAGAGAGATGGAGAAATCAGTTCATCAGAATTCTTGACACGGAGCTGCCAACGGCAAGATATGAGAACTGGATAGTCTGGAAATCACTTCTCCCACATGCTAAAATGGCATCGGCTCAGCGGCCATATGAAAAGGACTTTTTGTTAAACTGGGCTTCAATCCTTTTTAAGGCAGGGTGGTACTCGTCTGAAATGGGGGATGCGGTGGAGGCAGAGAAGATGATACTTCAGTCATTGAATATTAGAAAAAGCATTCTGGGCGAGGAGGCCCCTGCTACGTTATATAGCACGCAATTTCTTGCCTCGGTTTATGAATATAAGGGACTATTAGAAAGATCCGAGATATTAACTTTACAAACTCTAAATATATGGAAAAGAGTATCAGGCCAGGAGCATCGAAGCACGCTAAATGTCATGAATAACCTGGCTTCAACATATATGAAACAAGAACGCTGGGATGAAGCCGAAGTCATGCAATTACAGGTGTTAAATATAAGAAAAAGAGTATTGGGCCAGGAGAATTTAGACACGCTAGTGAGCATGAATAGTCTAGCTGTAACATATATGAGTCAAGGACGCTGGGATGAAGCTGAAGTCTTGCAATTGCAGGTGCTAGGTATCATAAAAAGAGTGTTGGGTGAGGAGCATCCACGCATGCTAAATGTCATGAATAACCTGGCTTCAACATATATGAATCAAGGACGCTGGGAAGAAGCCGAAGTTATGCAATTACAGGTGTTAAATACAAGAAAGAAAGTGCTAGGCCAGAAGCATCCAGACACGCTAGTTTCCATGAATGACCTGGCTTTAACATATGGGGATCAAGAACGCTGGGATGAAGCCGAAGTGTTACTTTTGCAAGTGTTGAATACAAGAAAAGAAGTGTTAGGCCAGGAGCATCCACACACGGTAATAACCATTAGTAACCTGGCTTCAATATATTGGGAGCAGGGGCGCTGGGATGAGGCCGAAGTCTTGCAATTACAGGTGTTAAATACAAGAAAAGAAGTACTTGGTGAGAAGCACCCACAGACGCTAAACAGCATGAATAATCTCGCATGCACATGGAAAGACCAAGGTCGAGATGCAGAAGCGTTGGATCTGATGTCTGCTTGCTTAGAACTGTCGAAAAAGTGGTTGGGGGTAAATCATCCAGAGACCTTGAAGCATGCAGAGACATATGAAGATTGGGCAGAGGAATGACTTCAATGGATTATTTGTTTAGGTTTTCTGGAAATCTGACATTTGAGAAGATAGCAATAATTCAAGATCATTTCAGTCCAGGTGTCATGGCCCTGGTATCACACAATAGGATGGTGCCTACGAGTGAAATTGGGTATTTCATGTATTGCAAGTGTGAAGTCTGAAGAGTAAGCTAAGTGCCTTGAGAGGCTCTAAGTACAGAAGGATGAGTGACTAAGCGGTGCCAAGGTTCCTCCTTCCATAACACCAGGTTACGAATTGTGCTGCTTAACTATCATGCGTAGCATAATTTCTATTTTCTTTACCAGGAAAATGACTCGAGCAAGTCATATTTTCTCACATTTACCTACCAAATCCGATTTCAAGATGCCATTTTCAGTAGCTTTAGTGTTTTCCTATGGAAAAGATCTCTCTGAGAATCATGAAACCCAAAAGAATCTAGAACAAGCTACCACAGCTCAGAAGTTCTGTCTTAGCTTCACCTACGAAGAATGGAGAAATTATATAGAATCTATCTCCTCTTCCAGGCTACAGCTCGATGACTTATAGATTTCCAATTCAAACCCCTACCTCTACCCAATCCCAACTCGTCACTTTCGCTTTTCGTCAGCTTGAAGATCACACACAACGCATAATATAAACACCTAACCCTTCTTTCCCCAGCAATACCAAAAATTCCTATAGAATGAACCAGAGCCCGAAAAAGCAATGCAAACAATGGCATTCAATACCTCAACCATCTAACCCTCGCTATCAGTGCTATGAACTATAGTCCAAGCACACACACTGTACAATCCAACCTCAGACACTTCGTTACAAACTATGAATATCTCCTCTTCCACTGCCCACTCTCCCCCCTCTCCTCTTCCTCGCCCATAGAGACTGCCTCAAAAGCCTCAACAGAAGCGCAAAGGCTGAGAAGGACAGCACAAATAAAAAGAGAAAAAAAAGAGAAAACAGGGAGATCTCGCTTAATAAAAAGGGGGTACCCACCTTTTAGCCTTTTCTTTCTTAACAAGAAAAAAATATGGATTTTCAGGAGATGGAGAGCGCCACACATACGGCTACGGGAGCGGGAACGCGGCAACGGGAAGGCGGGGATGAAAGTGGGTGGGTAGGTTCTTAAAGAAATAGGGAATCAGGAATGAGGGACTAGGAATAGGAAATGGGGATTGGGGATTGGGGATTGGGGTAGTGTGTAGTAGTGATGTGAGAAGAAGAAGAGGAACAAAAAAAGAAACAAAGAAAGAAGAAAATCAAAATAACATGTACGAACCACACAGCGCCAAATCGCTAAAATTAAAAATCGCTAATCTTTTATACACATATAAGATGTTTCAACTTCGATACACAAGGAAGAAACCTAAATGT
>Ga0247734_1001052_pt1 | contig 21941 bp, 21 predicted proteins | sample UWRJL103311B2_FD_180933 | JGI IMG/M metagenome (GOLD analysis project Ga0247734, IMG submission 180933) | Plant litter microbial communities from Arlington Agricultural Research Station in Wisconsin, United States - UWRJ-L103-311B-2 | ecosystem: Environmental > Terrestrial > Plant litter >... | reverse complement strand
GCTCCGTTTGGCCGGGTTGTTAGAGAGCTGTTTCCCATGATGGATGGATATGCGTTTAGCTACGAGCAGGCGATCATGAAGCCCGACCCTAAAATCTATCTGTCTACTTGCAACCAGATGGGAGTAGAGCCTGGTGATGGTTTCGGGGTCGAAATGGGGCGCGTGTACATGATCGGAGACTCGCCGAGGTGTGACAGGGATGGCCCCCGGATGGTAGGCATTATGGGCATCCTGTTGAGTCGAACACGTGCAGGGAATATCCGAGATCTCACGCGGTTTGCCCGACTGGTCATCGATCAGGATTGAGGGTGGCGTTACTTAGAGTGTGGACGCCCAGCTAGGCTGTTCCACAAAATGTCAGCTCCGATCAGGGGCAGGGCAGCCGTTAGCGCCACGGCCTTCCGAAGAGCCCCGCGATCAAATCTTCAACACAGTTTAACTGCCTACTGAGCCTCCTCAACCGAGCCACCATTCTCATTGATTTCCTGGCTTTGCACTTCAATGATGTAGCGTATGAAAGCTCCGCTGAGGTGCAACGCTAATTCCGCGTCCATGTCTCCCGATTTGGGCTTCTGAACTCCGCCATGCCTTACGCCAGGTTCCGCGTTGGCATACGCGTAAAACTTCTCCATGACACTCACGAGCATTGGGGGCACTGAACCTTCTTTTTTCATGCGGCTGAGCACGTCCCCAAGCGTTGCAGTTCGATCATGCAGAACCTTGCCCACGCTCTCAAAAGCGCTCACCGATTCCTTGATCGAGTTTTCGCAATCCCGGTGTGTGCCCAACGCATACCGCTTGGCCTTACCAAAGTGTTCCCGTGCGGCTTCAAATTTATCGAGTCCCGCCTCGACGCCATCCATTCGATCGGCGAGATCCTTGGGAAGCGCAGATTCCAGCTGGCTCTTGCTGTTCAGGCGCCATCCCACATTATGCTTGGTGAAGACGTCATTCACTTTTTTGCGGTACGCGGCAAAGCTAAAAGCTGCCACATCAATGGTGCCCGGAGCGCCCTTATAGGACGGTTCGACGGATTTCAGCTGCTCTCCTACCACTTCCACGCAATCGTAGAACTGGTACCACTCACAATGCTTAAAAGTGTACGCAAGGCCGTCGGCACACGTCCAGGTATCCCAGTCACTGTCATCCATCTGACGTTGCGTCTCTATGCATAGCCGTTCGTTCAGGCTTTTGATGCCCAGAGGCAACATCTCCTTGTTTTTTTGCCGACTGTCCAAGTCCACGTAGGTCAGTTTCGAGAGAATTGAAATTTGGAACTCATCTCGTAACCATGGCGGAGCGTCCTCCACGATCGGGCCTTGCTGGCGATTGGGATCAAAACCGTTGCGATGGGAGAATTTCAAGAAGTCGCTCCGTATCCATAGCTGGCAGCATGCAGGAAGGCCTGCGCCAAAGCTTATCATCGGATCAAACAACGCCGGAACCAAGCATGAAAAGAAGGAATTAGAGTGCTTGAGCTGGGCAGCCCGTAGTAACCCTAAACTCGCAATTGGGCAGGAAAGAGCCCGGCCAAACTCGAATCTCAGCGACGGGAGTCGTTAAGGCGTTTTCTGGCCGGTAGTCTGCTTCTAAGCCAATAGATTCGGGGCCTTTGGCTTACTCAACACAATTGCCAAATAGCCAATTCAGCTACCGTCTGTCGGACAGGGCTCGTTTATTTTCACCCCCCCCACTTGAAAGTTTTTAAACGAGACGGAGTATTATTATTTGAGGGCAAGGAAAAAGCAGCTCTCTCGAACTCGCCGACTCTTCCTCCATCTGCCCGGTTTTTGGGGCTGTTGGCTCTTAGCTGTTGGTTTTCAATCCGAGGTATCGAAGCAGGAAAAGGTCGGTTGGCAGGGCAGGGGGCATAGGGGAATCGCTCCTTGGCCGTTAGGCCGCTGCTTTTCATTTGGATTCAAATAGATTGCTCTTGAAAAGCGCCACAGGTGCGTCTGTATTTGTACCGGTGTCGGACAACAGTGTGGTGCTCTGGCAGATGAGGTTTTGTGGATATTGATTTCGAAGGCCGCGTGTGGGGAACAGCCGCACAGGTCTTTGGTGTGCGATTGCAGAACCTGGTGGAACAGGGGATCGCCAGTTTCAAGCGTCAGCCCGGTTTAGATGACCCAACCCGAGTGCATGCATCTACCATCGGAGTACCGGGGTTTGATGCGCTGCTGGGGGCTCTGGAGACGCAGGGCATCGCACAGAGCGCTTGGAGTGGCCAAGGCTTCATTGTCGTCCGATCGCATCTACGGACTCATCTGAGGCGGCATCTGCAATGGCAGCTGATGCAGACGGCAGGTTGGAGTGATGAGATCGGCGACAGCTACTTCGCGGGTGACCTGGGCTTGTAGGGCCTTACCGGGGTATATCGCCCCTACGGGTGATCATCGGAGACATGTGATGCACGACAACACGCCAGGGCCACTCACAGCCCATGAGTTTGACGCAATGATGCGCGAGCTGGATGACGCTCAAGATTGGATGCTCGATCAGTTGAAGCAGCGTAGGGTTGCTCAAGAGCAACTTCACGTACCGTCGGAAACTGATCAATGAGGCAGCGAGCGATACCAGTGTGCATAGGGTGAGTTTTCCACCCGGTGTCGATTGAAGTCCGGGCTGCCATCGTCCCACCAGACAGGGCCACGCTCGCCAAGCGCCACTTTCGCGGCCTGAACGCCTGATCGCGCAAGCTCCATTTCTCCTGGATCACCTGACGCCTTCGCCGCCCTCACGGCTCGCCGCGCGCTCATTAACTCACTCACGAGTCGCTGGCGTTCATCGCTGTTCAACGAGGGATTGGAGCAGCGCCACAGTTGCCCTTTTACGACGAAATAACGACCGTCAGGGGTTGTAGGGTTCATAGGCGGTGGACGCTGCTGTTAGCCATTTCGATGTCAACTTGCAGCTGAAAGGTGGGAAGTCTTGCTCGGCCTAGATATGTCGATATCTGCCTGGGCAACGGCATGGTGACGACGCGCGACGCGCAGCACTCCCCATAGCATTGCCATCGCCGCGACCACCCAGGCTGCGATCATGGTGAATAAGATCATTGTCAGGCCCATCGGTACCCCCTGTGTTTCATGCATCCTGTTGGCCAGCCCAAAGGCTTTCCTGAGATGTGTCCATCGATACAGATTTTAGAGCGGTCAGTACGGAGCAGGTTCATGGTTTTTCGGCACCTGAAGGTCAGGTGCTTGGCTCTTTCTGGCGATCGCCGATGACGGAAGCCTACTCGGACATTGCAGATCTTCGATGAAGCCGCGTCCTTCGCACCCCGTGCAATCTTCCCGCAGGTCGAAGCGGTCGCAGCACCGCGAACATTGAGTGAATATCGAGAAATGCTCCTTCTCCCACAGGTCAACGTAGGCCGCCGTGTTGCCTTGCTCCAACGCCACTTGGGAGGCATCCACGACACCTCGGTACGTATCCGGGTCATCAATACGGACTCGCCACTTGCCGTTGATCATTCGAGCTGTTTCCACCAGCGTCAGGCGTTGACCGGTATGGGTGTGAATGTATCGATCGCGTAGCACGCCGTAGGGCGCGTAAGTGCGGGTCGTTAGCAAACTCTCGCCGTCTTTCTCCTGGATCTGTGCGAAAAACCCCTTCGGGTCGGGTCGTACAGTTGCACCGTGCAGGAAGTATCTGCTCCCTTGCAGGCTTCCGACCTGAGCGCCCGCATCGTTGTAAACATCATACTCGGACGCCGGGTGCCGCCATTCCTCTGGCTTCTCTTCAACAAAATGGCAAAACGCGGCGAGCGCCATTTCGACCATGTCGAATCGCTCCAGCGGGTCGATGGCGCTGCATGCCGCCAGCTTGTCGGCGTAGCGCACCAGGTAGCGGTATTGGGCTCCGGGGTTTTGCCAAGTCGCGCGAGCATCGAGGCTGGTCTTCCATTGCGCCAGGGATTCAGCAATCTGGCTGGCGTCCATAAACATTTCCAAAATAATACTGTATGCACATACAGTATTATCTTTTCTGAGTTTAGCAAAGAGCCGTTTAGCGTTTAGGGCGGGCCAGTCGCTAAAAATCCAGCAGTTCGAAATCGGGGTCTCTTACCTCAAGCATATGGCGACGCGAACATCTATGTGCCAAATCCTCGCTCGGGCGAGCGGGCGATGAGCAGCGTCGCGGGCTTCCTGAGGAAGCGTCTGAAACTGAGCCTGTACATGGAGAAGAGCCGGGCGGCAGGGGCGTGGGTCTTCAACTCCTTCGGGTATGGATGGGCTGCCACCAACAACCAAGGCTTCGAGTTGCCGCAGTGAGTCTGCGTCGCTTACTCAATTGCGTTTCATCAAAGCTCCTTGGTGACTGCAAAAATCTCGCGTTGGTATGAGGCGAGATCTATGACTAATATTCTGACGAATTCAAGGTCGTTAGATACGCCGCGTACCATGATCAGAGCCCCGATAGCCTGAAACGCACCGCCCGGTGGCCCCAATTGCAGAGCATTCAGAACGCCGCGAGCATGCGGCGCAAGCGTCCCCTTCGTCCAATCACGAGGTTTCCAAGGAATGAACCGATCAGAGCGCCGTAGGTACGAGAAAGAGTTTCCAAAGGTCTTGAAGAAGGCCGGTGACAATTGCGGGATCTGCCGTAAGCCACTTCAACACAACTCCCGTACTTTTGGTGGAGTGTTGTCGGATGGACGCGCGGCATTGGCGGGTGAGTGTTGTCAAGACCAGCTCGACGTCGTCATGGGCTCCGGGGTCTATATCAATCAAAACACCGATGCCATCAGGGATGTATTAGGCCAAATGAAAGGTAACTCGGGAGGGCAACCAGTCGCCGATGCACTCGAAGCATCTAGGCGCCTACAGTCGGGCATTGGCGGGTTAGAGGAAATCGTCGAAAGCACCAAGCGCCGCGCTGGGCTCTCGGGCCCTGTCCAAGGGATCTCGTTGACCGACACGCCTTGGAAAACGGACGACGCCAATTGGTTTGAGAGCCACCCAGAGAGATCTCACCGGTTACGGCCTATGCATCCAGGCGAGCGGGAAACGGTTCCCTCTCAAATGAAAGCGGCGATCATTCCAGACGATCACCGATGGGAAATCTTGGTGCGGCAAATCAAGAAGGGGCAACGTGCCAGATTGGCCTTTTGTCGCAACATTCAAATGGAGATCCCTGATGTGGAAGCCGTGATCCATGCGATCTTTGACACCGTTGCTAATCCCAGGTCGGGCGAGATAATCACCGTTGAGGAGATTGCTGCTTTGGCCACGCGCTACCACTTGCCGGAAGGTTCAGCTCCCAACTAAACGATGACGGCTCTGCAGAGCCAGCACTGGATGGGGCCGCAGGCTCCATCCAAGAGCTGCAACAGAGAAGCCAGTACCTGCTGGGCGGGTAATTGGCCTAGGCGAAAGCGGTAAGCTCGATCGATTCCAGAGTAGGTGTCGATTTTTGCTTGAATCCGTGTAGTGGGAAAAATCCATTTTGGTGCTTGCTTATGGCCAGCACCCTATTAGGATGAGGGCAGAGATTTAATTCCCATGGAGGGGTGTCGTGCCCGACTACTTTGCCACGCAAGCGGGCTCATTGAACCTGTTCCAGCAGCAAATGCTTCCTAACCGGGGCTTTAGGCCTGGACAGCTCGGTGCGCTGCATGCAGTACTCGCTCATTTTTCTGTGCAGGACGACCCAGCGATCATTTGTCTGCCGACCGGTTATGGCAAAACCTCGTTGATGATGGCGCTGCCCCTGTTGATGTGCCCCAAGCGGATTTTGGTAGTTGAGCCGTCGAGCGCACTTCGAAAGCAAGTCCATTCACACTTCTCAGTGCTATCGACGCTGAAGAGAATCGGCGTCTTAGCTGAAGCTTCTCCGCTACCCGCTGTTCATCTGCATTCAGGACGACCTCAGTCAGTTGAAGACTGGAGCTCGCTAGAACAGTACGACGTTGTCGTGTCGACGCCAGGAAGCTCATCTCCAGCGATTGCTCCCGGTTCACCTGACGATCTCTTCGATCTCATTATTTTCGACGAGGCACATCACGCACCAGCCAACTCTTGGATGGCCTACTTGGAGCATTACCAGCAGGCGAGGTTTGTGTTCCTTACCGCTACGCCGTTTAGACGAGATGGGTTGGTAATCCCGGGGAAGCTTATCTATCGCTACCCGGTCATGAGAGCGGTAGAGGAGGGCGCTTTTGACCCTGTTACCTTCTGCGCCGTGCAAGTCGAGAACGAGCTTGATGATGCCCATGTCGATCAGGTTATCGCCAGGGCAGCCGTAGAGCGTTTCAATCAAGATCGTGCCAATGGATTCGACCATCGCTTGTTCATCAGGGCGGCAACGATTAAGGCTGCGCACGACCTCGTCCCTCTGTATCAAGGATTGGGCATTGCTGTGGAAGCGATCAATAGCAAGCTAACCAGACGTCAGCAAGATGACGTTGAGGCGAGGCTGATCTCGGGCGAGCTTGGAGCCATCATCTGTGTGGACATGTTTGGCGAGGGCTATGATTTTCCGAAGCTCAAAGTCGCAGCTTTGCATGCTCCACATAAATCACTGGTGCCGACCATTCAGTTCATAGGCCGATTCGCGAGGATTGATGACTCCACCGGTACGCCGACGTTGATCGCTCCCAGCTTTAGAATCAGAGAGGCGACTGCGGCGCTGCTTAAAGAGGGTGTCAACCTTGCTCAGATGATTGATGACGCCGCTCTTGCCGAGATCCAGGGCACGCTTGACGATCAGCAGTTTATGGAAGGTTTGCCTGTCAGACGCGTGACGGAGTCAGATTATGATTCTGTGACACTTTTATCTTTTCACCTATATGCCCACGTTCGCGGCTTCCATTGTGATGAAGCTCCTGATTTTTCGTTATTCGGGGCGAAGATTGGCCGACAACTACGAATCGTTAAGCAGTGGGCAGCTGGGGATGGAACCCTTTCCCTTGTACTGACTGCCGACGAGGCACCGCCCAACTGGACAGCTCTGGATGCGCTGATTGACATCAGCCATCAAGCCTTTCTTCTAATGTACTTTCCGGTATCCGGTTACTGTTTTATCGGTTCAACCCTCAGGACGGAGAAGCTTTACCTGGCAATTATGGATGTCGTTTGTCCGGCAGGTTGTCGGGCACTGAGCTATGAGGAGACGAGTAGGGCGCGTGCAGGCTTGGACAGTGTGAGGTTCTTCAACGTTGGATTAAAGAACACGGCATTTAACTCTCAGAGCGAAACCTACAGAACGCTGACCGGGCCTCAGGCAGAGCGAGCAGTGACCTCTGGAGACAGCCGAGCGTATGCCCAAGGGCATTTCTTTGGTAGTGGCATGAATGGGCAGATCAAGGAGACCATAGGAGCGAGCAGTAGCTCCAGAATGTGGAGCAATCAACGCCTTTCCATCCCTGATTTTGTCGATTGGATACGCACGCTAAATGAACGCATCGCCGGTAATGTTCCTTTCAGCGCTACACATCTAGATATCGTGCGTACAACCACTAAGCTGCGCCGGCTTCCTGATAACGTGATTGCGGCAAACTGGCCAAAGGAAGCATTCAAGAACAACCCACGAGTCCGATACCGTACACATGAGCAGGCATTTCGCTACTCAAAGTTGGTTGAGTGGGATCTGCAGGATTTCCGGAGCGACCCGCAAAATGGCCGAATGCAGTTCTCCGTTGCCCACGTAGATCGCGCGGTTGGCATGTGTTTCCATCTTGAGCAGGGGCGAATGATTACGTGCGAGGAACCTGCTGTCACAATCGAGATTGAGCCTGCTCATGATAGCTGGACTCCGCTTGCAGACTGGCTGTGTGACCATAGCCCTGTCTTCTATGCTGCGGATAAATCGTCGTTCGAGAGCATGAACCTAATGGCGGCCCCGCTCCTGCAAACGCTGAGACTTGTGCCCGGCGACACCGCCACAATTAATTGGGATAACTGCAGTATTAGGGTGGAATTCTTGCCGAACGACAACTCAGCTGAGACACAGCGAAGGCGAGCGTTACTACAAGGCAAGGCTACAGTGCAGGAGCACCTCCAGCAGCATTTACTCACTTTGCCGGACGTTGAGGGGATTTTTTACGACCACAGGACGGGTGAGGCAGCCGACTATATATGTGTCACAAAAAACGCAGATAATGAGGTAAATGTCAGTCTTTATCACTGCAAAGGCGCAGGCGGCCCGGCCAATGGAGGTCGAGTGGGTGATGTGTATGAAGTCGCTGGCCAACTCGTCAAATCTGTTTATTACTGCGATGTGGCTACGCTCTTGGAACACATGGAGGATCGTATGCATCGAAGGCACACTTGTCCATCCTATTTCGTAACGGGCAGTCTGCCGGAAATTTCGCAAGTTCTGAAGGCTACTCCAGCGACTAAGTTAAGTTTTTCGGTGATTGGCGTTCAACCTGGCATCCGCAGTTCATTGGTTGATGAAAGATTGAGTGATCTGATGGCATTTTGTATTGGTTACGCTCGACAGGGAGGTGCTTCACGTGCCTATTGGCTTGTAAGTGAGTAGTAATCGTCGCCGCCTTTAGGGCTAATGATATAACGCTTTATCTCGCGTGTTAGTTTTTTTTCGCGAATCAGAAAGCTGAAGCGGAGCACCGCACCATACCCGTTTTCTAAAGTATCTAGAAATATTAAAGTCCAAGTGGGGAATTATGGGCGTTGAAAATGAATCGTTTCGTCAGCTGTTAGGAACTGCTTTAAATAAATATGATTTTCCGATGTTTACTGAGAACATGACGAAGCTATCCTCAGATGAGATGTTAGACTTTTTTGAGGAGTCGTTTGCGCAGCCAGGATCTTATAGTATTCGTGGTGGCCAAAAAGCGCGAAATAATTTCTATTCGCGGTTATTAGGGGATGACTTATTTTCCCTGCAGTTCGCGAAAGCCCAAGAGTACGTCAAGGGGCAGCATGCGAAGATACTCGCCATTGAAAGTGAGTTTGATAAAATACGTGCGACGTTGCCGAAGTGTGACATTTCCAAATATCCAGTCGATATTCAGATGTGGAGCGCAGTCGAGGGCGCCTCTCAGGGTTTGAAACATTTTCATGATAAAATTGATCAAGCAATTCAAGAAAGTGTGGGCGGCAATGCCCACTATGCTATGCCCGAGATGCTTATTGTAAAAAATGAGGAAGGCGGTGATGTCAATATTGATGGTGCATTTTCCTCGATAATAAGCACTCTGGGCCTGACGTTGAAAATGTTAGCTCATCAGAATGGTTGGATTAAAGGTGGGAAGCTTATCGCGCCTTCTAGGCCTACAATTTCGGCAGATCATGTGTCTAAAGCGGCTGCCATTCAGCAGTTCGCTTTGGCATGGGATGCTCTTGAAGATGCCGCTAACAGAACACTATTTTTCGGAGGCGAAATCACGAGCTTCGAAGATGGGGGAGTGCCTGAGGAGTTGTTTGACAAAAGTTTTTTTGCGACTTTTGAAGATAGGAAGGTTTTTTATCGTAGCCCTTGTGATATCGAGAAATTAGATTTTCTAGCAAATCGAAGACTTCATTCTTGGGCGTTCCAGAATATGACCCGGATGTTTTACTCACCGCAAATAGATGCCGTCGTCATGGGCGCGGGCGAAACGCCGCCTGGCTTGGCGATACATAGATACATTTCCAAGGACGAAGCTATAGTCGCTGCCAGCCTGAGTGAGCTATTCGCCTTCGACATCAAAGATGATCAAGAAAAGCATCATGGCCTGACACTCTGTGAGTGGGTGCGAGGGTACTCTGTATTAAAACTCGTCGTAGAGAATGAATTTTCGGACACCAGCTTTGTGCAAGTGGATAAGGGTTTTCTTAAGGCGTCATTACGGGCGTATAATTTGTCCGAAGCTAGCGCGTCTATCCTGATCAATCATTTAACATTTGGCCCGGATGGGCGAGACCTTTTTGATGCCCCGCTAATTTTTTCAGAAGACGGTAAGTATTCGTTCTTGCCTCAGGCGCTGCTTTCCGCCAATTTGGTTGTGGTTATACCATCCAAGTTGAGCACGCTTGATATCGAACTTGAGAAAAGCGAGAAAGGAATGCCCCGGAGTGAGCGAGACTCGTCTAAGAAGTCAAAGATTTCCGCCAAAAAGGGGAAGGGGTTTGAGGGGAAAGTAATATCTTTTTTTAATAAGTTGGGTTATGACTGTGAGGCGGCTAAATTTAATATTGATGGCGCGCCATTCGAGTATGATGCGCTCCTTGTTGTTGATGATGCATTGCTGTTGATTGAATGTAAAAATACGTCAATATCCGGGAATAACGCCGTTAAGGCTTTGAGATATGCTCAGTTTCTATCGGAAACTATCGGTCAGATTAAACGGTTGGAGGCTGGGCTTAAACTTAAGCCTGATATCGTAAAGTCTTTGTTTGGGCGGGATCTGTCAGAATTTCGACTAATACCATTAATTCTTAATTCGTTCACCTATTCCAGTCCCCCTATCGATGGTGTATATATTTCTGACTTCTCATTGATTGGTAAGTTTTTTCAGGAGCGTAATATTTCTGAATTCAGCTACGTCGATGGCAAAAAGAAAGTCAATAAGGTTTTACATCAATTATGGGTGGGTGAGAAACCAACCGTGGAAGAGTTGCTGGAGTATCTGGCGTTTCCTCCTCAATTAAAACTGATTGCAAGCCATTTTACATATCATAAGTATGCGCACTATACATCTGAAGGCTCTATGTTTTTTGCCGGTGTTTTAGATGTTGACGAAGACGCTATGAAGCTGGCGAAGCTAGAGGCGCCCGATGTGTCAAACCAATAGGTATTTAAATACGAGCAGGGCCATGCAGAGTATCGAGCATAATCTTGCTTTGACCAGTACGATCACTTGAATAGACATGTTGAGCACCGCCTTCTCGCGGTGCCCAACATAACCGCTATCGCATTAGCCATCCGCCTGCCACATCAAGCACCTGGCCAGTTATAAACCCGCTTTCGGGGGCTGTGAGGTGGCAGGCTGCATCTGCTACCTCCCAAGGCTGGTATTGAAGTAGCGGCCATCACACACTTCAGCGAACCCTACGGCGACAGAGATGTTTCGAGCCTTGGCGGCAGCGTGCAGGCTTTGAATGCTTGGGCCATTCAAAGGCTCAGCTAGGATGGCGATGTTGTCCTTGGTCGGAAACCCGGTGATCTAGGTTTCCGGGAGGATCAGCAGTTCGGTATCGACCGCGCAGGTAGCGATCACCTCCAACTCGACAACTGGGTGGCGTTGCTCTTCCAGGAGGGGAGGCCTCATCTTTTGGCCGAGTCCTCTGCGCCAGGCGGCGGGCCTGACCCGCTGTTTCAGGATTACCTGAAAGGCATTTATCTGATTGACCCGTTCTACGGCGTAAACTGCGAGACTCCCCGCAGCGGCCTGATACAGCTGCGAGATGTAGCCCCCGACTGTTTTGAAGAGACGGAGTACTATCAGCGCTACTTCCACCTCAACATCGTTGCTGATGAAGTCCAGTTCAACTGTCAGCTGGATAGCAAGCGGTTGGTGTGCCTGTCCTTTGGTTCGCATCGGAGTTACACGGACGAGGAAATGGGGGCTTTGGCCATGATCCAGCCATGGGTCATCTCCTTGATGCGTCAGCGCGTTGCGTATGAAGCTCAGGAGCGGGTGGAGGTACCAGCAACAGATGGCCTTGATGGATTGCGGGCAGCGCTGACCGCTCGGGAGTTCGATATCTGCCAACTGATGCTCAGTGGCCATTCGAGCAAGGGAATCGCCGACCGCTTGGCGATCTCGGTTGATACCGTGAAGACGCATCGCCGGCATATCTATAGCAAATTGAACATCAAGACTCAGTCCGAATTGTTTACGAGTTTCTTAATCAGTGCTTGATAGTTTAATCTAAATATTCGTGGAGTATAAATGAGGCTTCGGAGTGCTGTATTTCATGGGTTGCCGGGTGTAGAAACGCTGTGCTTGGATTTTGAAAAGGTGAATGTTTTTGTCGGGCCCAATGGGGCTGGGAAAACAACTGCATTGTTAGTAGTGAAACTGGCGCTTGAGATTTTGTCTCGCAAGACCATATGCGGTGAGATTGGTGATGTTCCAAGCTGGCTGACGTTCACTTCAGTTGACATGGTGTTTCAGGATCAAGATCGAACTCTCGCCAATGCCATGTCTGACTTGCTTGAGATGGTTTCAGATACTTTGCATTTAAGAATTAAATGCGATGATACTGATTTCTTTATTGAATCTATTAAATCCGAGTCAGAAGTCCATGTTGTATCTGCTAAGAAAATTGAGGTAATCGAGAATTTGCAGAATGCTATACAGCAGACCGAGGAACGTATAGACGAAGCACAGGCTCAACTCAATCAGAATCAAAGTAACCAAGGTGTCAGGCTGGAGCTCGACCGTATCCGGCAAGCGCACGAGAAGTACCTAATTGATCTTGAGGTGGCTATGCAATGCGAGATCATAAAGCCGGGCACTGTGACGGAGGAGGTCAACCGAAAGCTTCTGGATGAAGCCCTGAGCAACACCCGTTTCCCAGCAGCGGTTTGGGTGGATTCGGCCAAGAACCTAGAGGGCGTCATTCCAGACTTCATTAATCGGATGTGTGAGCAGCAGTCTGGTAAACCAGCCGAGAAGAAAAAATTCCGTGCCGCTCATGCTGCGTTGAACCACCTTCTGCAGCATGAGGTAGATTTTCATGAGGTTGATGGCGAGAAATGCTTATCCATTGATGGAGTGGACTACCGCAGGGCATCGTCCGGCACCCGTGTCTCACTTGCATACTTTGGTCTGACTCATTTTCTGAACCATACAGACTTCGTAATTTGGGACGAGCCCGAGAATGGACTGCACCCGACCCGTCGGATCAGAATCCTGGATCTCATTCAACAAGATCCACGGCAATTTCTGATTGCTACACATGCGCTAGAGTTTGCTCCTATTTTCGCGGTCGATAGCAAGATTTACAGGTGCGATTCTTCCTACGAGGAGGACGCAGAGAATACGACTCTTCAAGTTCGAGAGGTGACCAGTCGCAAGGATGGCTTCCTTCTGCTAGAGGCACTGGGCGTGCAACCTGCTCGTACCCTTTTTACTGCAAATGTCGTGCTTTGGGTTGAAGGCCCTACGGAGCTCGTGTTCTACCGGCACTGGCTTAAGCATGCATTGCAGGGACTAGATCTGGAGGAGGGGTTTCATTACACAATCATGCATTATGGGGGTGGGCTGATTTCGTACCTTGGCGTTGCGGATGATGAGCACCGCGAGTTGGCCTTTGATGCACTCAGTATCTGCCGCAACATCATCATCGCCATCGACTCAGATCTTGATGGGGTAGTGGTGGGTAACGACTCTGAGCAGTTGAAGCCTGGTGCACGGGCGGTAAAAGCTGAGGTGGATCGACTGAATGGCAGCCGGGCGGACTCTGCCCTATTTTGCGTTACCAAAGGGCGCGAGATTGAAAACTATCTCCCACCTAAAGCGCTGCTCCACGCAGCGTCTTCGTGCTGGCAGGGATACGCAGACCATGAAGCAACTCTGCCAGTTGATGATTTTATGTGCGGGCAATACCAGCCTTTTCACCAGGCCCTGCAGGCTTTTTTTGAGAGCGCCGGTGTCACCTCATTGAAAGTCAAAGACGGCGTCGAGCAAATTCATGTTCATGGCAAAAGCTTATGGGGAGAGGCCAACAAGGTGGCAATGATGAGGGCCGCTCTCACGTTGGAGGGCCTGACGCCAGAAGACATGCTCTGGGGGTTTTCGCGCGAGCTTGACGACATGGTTAAGTTCATAAGTCGGGCGAATGCATCCTGAGCAAAGCGTTCATCCTAGGTGCATTGCGGGCAGTCTAATGCGTTGTTACGGTGGAGCAGATGGCGTCACGAGGAATCTATGGGCGCCGGGCATTGTGGCAGGCGTCCAGCTCGATTTGAGCGCAAACCTCCGCCTGGGCAAGGGTCTGATCGGTGAAAGAAATCAGGCTTGTGTAAGCGTCCGGCCAACTCACCTTCCTGACCCCGACGCCAAAGGCGATGGTGTCCACCTAATTAGGTGGACACCATTTCTAGCCTTTTAAGCGGGTCTTTCCATGCAGCCACAACGCCGATCCTATTCCAAAGCCTTCAAGGCCCAGGTAGTCCAAGAGTGCGCTCAGCCCGGCGCGTCGATTGCCAGCGTCGCGCAGCACCACAGCCTTAACGCGAACCTCGTCCATAAATGGATTCGAGTGCAAACGAACAAAGCCATGGCGCTGCAACCTGCTTTCATTCCGCTACCTTTGCAGCTCGCCGGAGGGTATTCCAAGGCTCCATCATCGAGCATCTGCATTGAAATCCAGAACCCACATGGCACCGTCAAGGTGAACTGGCCGACCGAAAGCGCTGCTGCCTGTGCCACCTTTCTGCGAGACCTGCTGCGGTGATTCGCCTCGACGCGATCTGGCTCGCCACCGAGCCGATGGACATGCGCGCCGGCACCGAAACGGCGTTAGCCAGGGTCATTGCCGTGTTCGGTGCGGCGAAGCCGCACTGCGCTTATCTGTTCGCCAATCGCCGCGCCAATCGGATGAAAGTTCTGGTGCATGACGGCGTGGGTATCTGGCTTGCGGCACGAAGGCTGAACCAGGGCAAGTTTCACTGGCCAGGTATTCGGCACGGCTCGGAAGTCGAACTCGACAGCGAGCAACTTCAAGCCTTGGTGTTGGGGTTGCCTTGGCAACGAGTTGGCACGGGCGGTGCGATCACAGTGCTTTAGCACCTGCCATTAGCCCATCGGTTTATCGCCGCTGATCGCCTGCTCTGGCACAATCAGCAGCATGAATTCCTTGCCAAAACTCGATCAGATGACACCGGAACAGCTTCGCGCCTTAGCCGAACAAGCTATGCAGTTGCTGTCCCAGGTCGACACGATGGGCCAGAAAATCCAACGTCTTGAAACGGTCAACGAGCAACTTGCTCACGAGATCGCCATCCTCAAGCGACACAAATTCGCTAAGCGTAGCGAGCAACTGAGCCCCGACCAAGGCAGTCTGCTCGACGATCTGCTCGATACCGATATCGCAGCTATCGAAGCCGAGCTGAAGGCAACCAATCCGCCAGCCGCACCGGCCGAGTCACGTCAGAAGCCCAAGCGTGTCCCACTGCCGTCGCAGTTTCCTCGCATAGTGATACATCACGAACCGCAAGACACCCAGTGCGCCTGTGGCTGTCAGCTTCAGCGTATCGGTGAAGACGTCAGCGAGAAGCTCGATTACACCCCGGGTGTGTTCACAGTTGAGCAGCATGTGCGTGGAAAATGGACGTGCCGCCAGTGCGAAACACTGATCCAGGCGCCTGTACCGGCTCAAGTGATCGACAAGGGCATTCCGACCGCCGGCCTGTTGGCCCATGTGATGGTGGCGAAGTTCGCCGACCATTTACCGCTGTACCGGCAGGAGAAGATTTTTGCTCGGGCCGGGCTGGCGATTGCTCGCTCGACACTGGCGCAATGGGTCGGACAGACCGGCGTACAACTCCAGCCTCTGGTCGATGCGCTGCGTGAACAAGTGTTGGCCCTGGGCGTGATCCACGCCGATGAGACTCCGGTTCAGATGCTCGCGCCAGGCGAGAAGAAAACTCACCGCGCTTACGTCTGGGCCTACAGCACCACGCCGTTTTCGGCGCTCAAGGCTGTGGTTTATGACTTCAGTCCCAGTCGTGCAGGCGAGCATGCGCGCAACTTCCTCGGGCGGTGGAACGGCAAGCTGGTATGCGACGATTTCGCTGGCTACAAAGCCGGTTTCGAGAAAGGCATCACCGAAATTGGCTGCATGGCCCACGCCCGTCGCAAGTTTTTCGATCTGCACGTGGCGAACAAAAGCCAGCTGGCTGAACAAGCGCTGTACTCGATTGGCGGCTTGTACGAAGTTGAACGCCAAGCTCGGGACATGAGCGATGAGGATCGTTGGCGAATACGCCAGGAAAAGGCAGCCCCGATCATCAAAACGCTGCATGACTGGATGTTGGCCCAGCGTGATCTGGTGCCCAACGGAACGGCAACAGCCAAAGCCTTGGATTACAGCCTTAAACGCTGGGTAGCGCTGACGCGCTACCTGGACGACGGGGCTGTGCCCATTGACAACAACCAAGTCGAAAACCAGATCAGGCCGTGGGCTCTTGGGCGCTCCAACTGGTTGTTCGCCGGATCGCTTCGCAGTGGCAAACGTGCGGCTGCGATCATGAGCCTGATCCAGTCGGCACGCATGAACGGGCATGATCCGTATGCCTATCTGAAAGATGTGCTGACACGGCTGCCGACACAGCGGGCGAGTGAGATCGAAGAGCTGCTGCCGCATCGATGGCAACCAATTTAGTTGCGCAAGATGAGATGCCCCGGCGCTTACAAAGCATCATTTTGAACACTGTCTTCACCGGACGCTCGCACTCAGTAGGCTTATAAGGATGGAATGTTCGTGCTCCCCAGAATTCGCATCAAGAAAAACCATATCCTGACTAATGCCCTGAGAGCTAGAAACACCTAAGACGAACTCTCGTCCCGTAGATACAGCGAGCCTCTGCGCAAAAGGAATCAAGCGGTTGGCCTGCTCGATGCCATAGTTCTCAATAGGAAGATTCAACCCAATAGACCAATCGGGGGAATCAATCTCAGATACGCTCTCATCGCGTTCGTGTTTTTGGTTCACGAGGAATGCTCCCAGCTCAGACCATTCGCAAACGAGACCATTGAACGCAGCCACAAGCTCTGCCTCGACAGCGTCGTTGTCGCTGCCATCTACATATAGATAAAGCATCTGTTCTGAGCGTCCGAGGGCTAGCAATGCACCTATGATAGCGCTAGTGCACGCCAATTGTGAGCAGATGCCCATCATCGTGCTTATAGCTGGATTGGGTAGATGACTTCACCGGACGCTTACAGGCTTGTTGCGTTGTGTTGGGGCTCACGCTGCGAGGAGGCCCATTCGGAATGAACTGGCGCGCACTCAAAGCTTGCCGGCACACATCTCCTGACTATCTTGGGTGGGGCACTCTACCTTTCATGGCTTGGATGCAGGGACGGGCGCCTTCACTACATTCCAATACGGCTGTGCCGACTGGATATGTCGGCTGGCCCTCTGAATTGCCGGTCTCGACTCATCATCCAGATACCAGTAGCAGTACGTGATGGCGCGGGTGATCGCTACATATGCCGTACGGAGTGCTTCCTCGCCCTGCGCGGTGTCATATCCACACGGGTCTCCTACCCGATTTAGACCCGCCTGCGCGTATAGGTCGTTCTTTGAGGGCGAGGAAGTCTTCAGGTCACAGTCACCGAGTAGAAATACAGCCTTTGCTTGGAGACCCTTGGCTGAATGGTAGGTAAGGAATTTTATCTGGCTGGAGCGTTTCTCCATCCTTGCCCTATCAAGCAACTCCTCAAGTTCGTCGCGTGCCTCATCCTTCACTGAGTTTGAGCGCGTCAAGACGAGTATGGAGTCTCCGGCGAGGTAATGTCGTTCAACGTCAGCAGCGATTTGCTTCCAGTTCAGTTCCCGGACTTCAACTGGCACTTGGTGCTTTATTACGGAATTGTTTTTCGCAACCCCTTGCTTGTTGGGAACGCCTCCAGGGGTGCGTTTCACAATTTCCTCTGCTGCATCAATCACCATCTGATGGGATCGATGGTTCTCTTGCATGAGCACCTGATTTGGCTCAGGCGACTCGAACACCTTGTCGAAATCGATGAGGTAGTGAGGAGAGCTACCTCGCCAGCCGTAGATACTTTGCCAGTCATCACCTACTGCCATAAGCGAAGCGTAGGCTGGTGAACCGTTGGTGGGAACTGTCAAATTGCGCCTTTCGATCTCGGCGAACGTCGCACGAATCCACGATATCGTGTTGGCACCGACATCCTGAAACTCGTCAACAAGCAGAGTCGTCATAGGTTTTAGCACGCCCGGTGAGAGCGCTTTGAGATTGTGTGGCTTACGCTCGCTGAAGATGGCGAACATGGTATTGAACGTCATTACCGGCGGGGTCATGTTGAACAGCATGCGGGTAAAATCATTCCAGTAGATCGCCAATGCATGGAAGAAATCTCGATCCACGTCGCCCTTCGGCAAGCGCATCGCCCGGATGGCTTCGAAGACGTCCAAGCCCAGATTTTCCATGTACGACGCAGCGCTGTAGAAAGCTTCAGTGATGTACTGGGAAAAATGTCACCTTCGATCTTGTAGGTGAATTTAGGGCAGGTGTTCACTAGGCTCTTGATCGCCTCGATGGAGCTGGCTGAGTCGACGTAGCTTTTGAGATAGATTACAGGGCGGGAACAATGCGCCTGAAAGAGGATTCGTTTGTTTTTGACATCCGTATTCAGGTAGGGAAACCGTCCTTCCTTCGCCTTCAAATCTTGGGACTCTGACTTGTCCACTCCAAGAATAACGAAAGCATCAAGCTCCGGGATGTATCCGTTGACTTGGAAATCGTGTCCGAGCAATTGAATTACCTTGCGCGAAGGCTCAATCCCGTCGATCGGCCATTTACCGGCACCACGCCATAGCCTCTCCAAGGTATCGCAGATGTCTTCGTCCGCTTTCGCGAGGTCACGAGCTTGTCGTTGGGCTTTCAACGCTTCGGGGCTGTCTGCATTGACCTTCTCCATCGCTAATGCGTGGCGATACAGTTTGCCGATCAACGCCTTGAATTCGGGATTATTGTCGTACAGCCGCATATAGCATTTATTCATCAGCTCAAGCTGGGGCTCACCCATTTTTACCTGGAACACCGAGCCTTTTTCCTTCGCGCTCCCATCCTTTTCTAAAAACTCGAACGGCTGCACGCTCGCCATCCCAGGAAGGCAGCGAGCGAACGAAAGGATCCGCGAGTGGAAGGTGCGGACAATTTTCAGTGAGTCATCATGGGATATGTCATAGCCCCAAAGCTTAAAAACCTCTCTGACCTTGTTCGCAAAGTCTTTCTTGGACTCGACCGTAAAAGTCACTACTGTGAGGTTGGAGAAATCAATGCCCAGGTAGTGCCGCAAGACCAAGAGCCGCAATACCATCGTCGTAGATTTGCCGCTGCCAGCGCCGGCAACAACTGACGTGGTAGGCGTCCTGGAGAGGATCATCTTCCACTGATCCGCTGAGGGAGGCTGATTCGGTAGCTTGGCTTCTACGTCTGATCGAATCTTCTGTTCCAGTTCATCTGTTATCGGGAAGCGCCAATTTTTGAAAAGCACGTCCTCCCTGATACCCGGAGCATCAATCTTCGGAGCTGGCCCGGGCTGCAGTTCAATGATCAGTTTTCCTTCATCGAATCCAGCTTTATAGCCAGTTTCAAGACCCTCCGCGCGGCCCTCGTCATACCCCACTGCTCGACCTTTCTCATGCCCAGACTCATGCCCCTCGTGAAGCCCCCGGGAGTGTCCTGCTTCGTCCCCAGTCGAAACGCCCGAAATCTGCCCAGCGCTCCACCCCTCCCGATAGCCTTCATGGCGTCCGGCGGATCGGCCAGCTCTCCAGGCGGATAATTGGCATATACCTGCCGCATCGAGAATCAGGTTGGTCATCCGGGACAAGATGCCATTCGGTAAGGATGGCTCTGGTAGCTCATCAACTGGCGAGCTGGAATCTTTAGCATCCACTTGCGGTAAATCTCCATTTTCTTTCGACGAGGACGAGTGCCGGGTGTGGGTGTCGATTTTTGCGACACTGGCCAACGAGCGCTTCTGCCCTATTTCCGGTCGTACGAAGGGTATCATTTTGTTACGAGGGCAGATCAAGGACTGCGCGAATGACGCTCTATGTACAGGGTCTCGGTCTTACAGGGCCCCGGAGCGTATGACTGTTGGCGTCTGGAACTCAGGTAGTATGCTCAGAGCTGCGCTGAGCGCTTTGACTGATGGAGTAGGTGTGTGGGAAGGACGTTCGCATTCGTTGACGAGTCAGGCAATCACGACCTGGACACGTCGAAATCGGGAAGCTCAAGCTTCTTCGTGATCTGCTCGATTATCATCACCGAAAAAGATCTGCCGCGAGCCTACGAGCTTGCGGAGGCTCTACGGGCACAACACTTTCAAACGGGCGAGATCAAATCCAGCAAGCTCAAAGCAAAGGATTTTGATCGTCGCCGGAAGATCCTTGTCGATCTTGCTGAGCTGCCCCTAAAGCTTTATTTCACGGTTGTAGACAAAAGGCGTGTGTACAAGGACGGAGGGCACCAATTCAAGCAGTCCTTCATCAAAAGCGTGAACAATCTCTTGTACGAACGCCTGTTCAATCATTGCCAAGATTTGCATATGACCGTCGACGAGCACGGTGGGCCGGAATTCCAAGAGAGCTTGCGGGATTACGTCGCAGCGCGGTACGCCAATGATCTTTTCGGGGACTCGGCATTCCAGACCAAGAGCAGCAAGAGCGATGTCCTGATCCAGGTAGCTGATTTTTTCGCCGGCACTGTGGCCCATATCTACGAAGGCAAAACCTCGAACGAGGTGGTTGAGGTCTACAAAAATATCCTGCGTAACAGCACTCTGGGGCTGCTTGAGTGGCCACCCAAATTTCAGCCTTTCCTGCCTCCACCAATGAGCGAGTCTGCGTATGCGGACTACCGAGTACACCAGCAAGCGTTGAAGCAGGCAGATTTGTTTCTCGCCAAGATTGGCGAGCATCCAAGCGAAGAGGAGCGGCTACCACTCTGCATCCTGGATTACCTGCGCTTTCGAAGCGAATTTGTCAGCGACGAGTACGTCTCCACTGAAGACATCGCCAAGCACCTGGCGGACAGAGGCTTCCCTGGGCTGGGCGATCAGAAGATCAGATCAAGTGGGATCGCAAAACTGCGGGACTGCGATGTAATCATCGCCTCCGCTACGAAGGGGTACAAGATCCCTCGAACACGCGCTGACATAAACGATTTTCTGGAGCTTGCATCGAGCCAGATTCTTCCGCTGCTTGATCGGGTCAAGAAGGCTCGGGATGTCTACCGGCTCAGCAGCGTCGGGGAATACGACATCTTGGCGGAAGATCAATTCGCAGAGATCAGAAAGCTGTTGTTGTCGCTTGAGGCGTTATAGGCGAGTCCTATGGCAGCTCCATTGCCTCGCCTGTAGCAATAGCTGAGACCGCATTAGCCAAAGTGGTTGTGGTGATCGGGCGGGGAGGCGGCTAGCTTTTTGGGTCATACCGAAAGGATCAGCGTGGTGCATAACCACCACGGGCCAGGGCATCCTGCAGCTTTCCGACAGCGGCTCGAATTGTATAGGCTTCGTTATCATCTATTGCGCACCCACGTACTTCGCTCCAATCGAGCCGTTTAAAGAATTGGGCAAGTGCCAAGGTTTCCTCCTGGCTCAGATCGGCATCCGCCTGAAGGCCGTGTATCCCGAAAGTCACGGTGACGTCTTTGGGCTGGGTCAGCTTGTTCATAGGGAGGCTCCATTTTTGGGTAGCGGCAGTTTGGCGAGTTCAGCCAACGAGATTGCTCAATAGCTTAGCTGACCACTCTAAAAGCGCTTAGGCCAAGAGTGTCTATAGGAGTTAGAGACACTGGGAAGAGCGCGGACAGCTTAACGTGAGTGGGTCTACGTGAGGCTCCGGGTGCGATGGCAACATGTGGCACCGTTATTGGAGCGACTATCCGTCTAGTCGATGGTAAGCGTCCGGCGAACTCACCTTCCGAACTCCATCTTTAAGGGCGATGGTGTCCGCGTATTTTAAGCGGACGCGATCACCCTTATCGCCAGGATTTCCATGCGCCAACGAAGCTCTTATCCGAAACCGTTCAAAGCCCAGGTCGTTCAGGAATGCCTGCAACCTGGGGCAACCGTGTCGAGTGTCGCCATCAGCCACGGCATCAATGCCAATGTCATCCGAAAATGGATGCCGCTCTACCAAGGCCAGCCCGCAACAACCTCGCTGCCAGCATTCGTCCCGCTGAAGGCCGCCCCTAAACGTAAGCGTCCGGCGAACTCACCTTCCGAACTCCATCTTTAAGGGCGATGGTGTCCGCGTATTTTAAGCGGACGCGAT